>Ga0079203_1002615_pt1 | contig 11891 bp, 9 predicted proteins | sample PorBlaMBantryBay_FD_68602 | JGI IMG/M metagenome (GOLD analysis project Ga0079203, IMG submission 68602) | Marine algae microbial communities from Bantry Bay - Bantry Bay, Ireland | ecosystem: Host-associated > Algae > Red algae > Blade | place: Bantry Bay, Ireland
TAGAGTTCGAACTATTTTTCATTTTTTCTCTTGTTGCAAAATGGTTTGCGTATCTATTTTTAGAAATTCGTTTAGTCCGTTGATGGTGACAAAATTTATTTGGTAAACATTTTTTAGCATGTCAATGTATGCTTCCATTTCAACACGGTCACGGAAATTTGTTTGTCCTAAATCTACACCTACTTTTTTCATACCGGTAAATCCATTTTGATTTAGGTTTTCGAAGTATGCCAGGTCTTTTGGGTGGTTGATTTTAAAGGTCAACAGGTCGGTGGTTTTGGCCAATACATTTAAGAATTCGATTGGATATCCGGGGGCTAGCTGTATGTGAAAGCGAACGGTTTCTGCACCTTTCGCTTTGGGCTGGCTAAACAAATCAAATTGATCAATCAAAAAACGTTGTGCTTGATTACGTTGATTCGATTCTTGATAATTAGAAAAATCCAATACAACTCCGTCGAAATGCTTGGCAGTGAAGGCATAACTGAGGAGGCCGGAAGGATTTTGGGAGGCCAGCAATGTTTGTCCGTCAAATTTACGGGCTAAGTGAATTTTCTTACCTGACAAAGCGCTTTTTAATCCTATCACATCAGGATGATTGCCATCCAAGCCTTTTGCTAAAATGATGCGACGGATACCATTCGTGGTTAAATAATTTCTGATAAAATCTGGTTGATTATTTTTTAAGTCTGCTTCCGAAAGTGCCATTAGTCGTTCTGCGGGAAGTCGTTGGTAGAAGTCTTCTACATTAATGGGACGTACAAAATTCTGAATGGTTTGGTACGGGGTTTTGCCATAAATTTTTAATAACAATAAATACATCTGCTGTTTTAAATCAAGCATTTCTGTCTGAATATTTCGCATCACATCGAGGTGATTGAGGATTCGAAGCGAGCGATAGATGTCTTTATAGTTTTTTTGATTAACCGTTTCCACTCTGATTTTTTCCCGATAGAGCATTTCCTTATGGAGAAATTCCATGTAGGTTTTCATTTTATAATTATACTCATAATGGTAGTTGATGATCTCGGTAGACGTATTGAGTGCTTCGTAATTATTGAAGCTTTTACGGTTTTTAATTTGGGCATAAGCCAAATCGTTTTTATTCTTTTTATTAAATAACAATTCAAAAGGAATGCTCAATCCTACGCCAATGGAATTAAAATTTCGGGTATCCCGTAATTCGTTTTTATATTGATTCATATTTCGGTATCCCTGTACTTTAAGAGAGATGTCATTGATTCCTCGATCGGCTCCAAAAGCAATATCTTCTTCCAGTTTTTGAATAGAATCAAGCAGTACATCTTTGGTATTTTCGTGTATCAAGTAATCCAGATTGAGATGTAAAACAGGTAATTCCTGCACCGCAAAATCCGTATCCAATCCACTATTACCCAAGGTGGATTCAAACCAATCGTTATAATCTTTATAGTTTTTAAGCTGTACGTTGACTTGTTCTATTTGGCTTTTGACTTTAATAATATCCTCATAAAGTATCCCTTTTAGAAAGTAGACTTGATACAGTAATTTTTGTTGCTCAATCAATTGTGCTTCGCGGTGGGTAAGCAAGCGAATCTTTTCTTGATTAAAAAGATAGATCATCAGATTAAAACGATAATAGAGTTTGTTGTCATTATTATCGAGCGCAAATTTTAAATTATCAAGCTGCCGCTTTTTTTCTAATTGTCTGGCTTTTTGCTGATGACCGAGCCAGCCTTCCCGTAGGATGTTCCACTCTACACCCACTCTTGTACGCGAGCCACTCAGGTTGCTATCCGCACCATCTTCTGCATCGAAGCTCTGATCGTGATTAATAAAATGTTGGGCTTTTAAATTAAGACCAATATCTTTTTTTAGTTTTTTAATCTGGTGGTGGTAAATCTGATCGTGATTGGTCAGGTCAAGATTAGGTGCTGTACTATTGAAAAGTCGGTCAGCGGTTTCTAGGTCGCCGGACTGACCTGAAGTAGGTTGATCGTTTAAATTTTTTCGGATCAACTGAAGGATTTCCTTACTGATTTTTTCTACGACCGGATCATTGGTTGATTGACCATAGGCAGATTGGGTGCTGAGGAACAGCAAACCTATCCCTAATATAGCCAAAGCCATACGGGAGATTTTATTAAAGATATCAGGCTGGATAAAGATCCAGTTAGGGGATTGCTCTCTCATAGTAACATAAAAAGTACATTCACATTAAATAAAGTCAAAATCTGTACCAAAGGAAAATGAGGTTGCTATTCGAGAAGAAATAGTTAAATCTGTGACATAAAAAATCCCGAATTCTGGATGACTCCAGTATTCGGGATAGGCAGTAATATTTATTTTATCAACATTCCTTACCTTGAAATTGAACACATTATCGCGCAAACGATACGGCTCGTTTTTCTCGGATAACCGTTACTTTGATCTGTCCAGGATACTGCATTTCATCCTGAATTTTTTCAGAAATCATAAACGCCAAGTCATCCGCATACTGATCGGTTACTTTTTCGCTTTCTACAATCACACGTAACTCGCGACCTGCCTGCATGGCGTATGCCTTGGTGACACCGTCGTGGCTCATCGCGATGGTTTCGAGTTCTCCAATTCGCTTCATATAACTTTCCAGGATTTCACGTCGTGCACCAGGACGTGCGCCGGAGATGGCATCACAAGCCTGAACGATAGGTGAAACCATATTGGTCATTTCTACTTCATCGTGGTGTGCTCCTACTGCATTCGATACGACGTTTGATTCATTGTGTTTTTCACAAAGTTTCATTCCAAGGATTGCGTGCGACAATTCGGTTTCTTCTTCCGCTACTTTACCAATATCGTGCAGGAGACCTGCTCGTTTAGCTAGTTTCGCATCTTTGTTAGATAAGCCAAGTTCAGCGGCCATGATTCCACAAAGGTTGGCGGTTTCGATAGAGTGCTTGAGTAGGTTTTGTCCGTAAGAAGATCTGAAACGCATTCGGCCCACCATTTTGACCAGATAAGGAGCCAGCCCGTGAATATCGAGTTCGATTACGGTACGTTCTCCAATTTCCACGATCTGTTCATCGAGTTGCTTACGAGTCTTCGCCACTACCTCTTCAATACGTGCAGGGTGGATACGTCCATCTGCGACTAGTCGTTTGAGCGACAAGCGACATACTTCCCGACGAATCGGATCGAAACTGGAAATCACAATAGCTTCCGGCGTATCATCTACTACGATCTCTGCGCCTGTAGCGGCTTCGATGGCTCGGATATTTCGTCCTTCACGACCAATGATTTGTCCTTTTAGGTCATCTGATTCCAATGGAAAAACAGATACCGTATTTTCAATCGTAAATTCAGCACACATCCGCTGGATCGTCTGGATCACTACTTTTTTGGCATCCTTATTCGCGGTCACCTGTGCGGCCTGAATCACTTCTTTTTTGATCGACATGGCGTCCGTTTCAGATTTTGCACGAACTGCATCGAGGATTTGTTCTTTGGCTTCCGCTTCTGTTAGCTTAGCAATATTTTCGAGTAATCGAATTCTTTCTTCGTTGGCAACGTCTAGTTCTTCTTTTTTCTTCGCTACGATTTTCACCTGCTTATCGAGGTTGTCGCGAATGGCTTTATTTTCAGAAGCTTGATTTTCTAGTTCACTTTCGCGAGACTTGAATTCTTTTTCACGTGTACGAATGTCAACTTCCTTGTCTTTAAGTGCGTTCTCTTTGTCAATGACACTTTGCGCGCGATCTTTAAGTTCCTGCTTGTGTTCGCGTTTTTCTGCTTCAAAATTTCCCTTTAGGTCAGCAAATTTTTTCTTTGCCTCTTTGATTTTACGTTGCTTAACCTCTTCGTTTTTCTTCTCCGCGTTGGATACGATACCTTTTGCTTTACGCTCGGCTTCTTGCGTGATCCGCTGGGCGGAAGAACGCGCCTCTTGCAGGGTTTTGTCGGCTTCGCCGTTGAGTTCGTTAATCCTGGATTCGTTGCCTTTTCCGACCATGGATTTGGCGCCGAAGAAGGCCAAAATCCCGCCCACAACTAGTCCAATAATTATTGATATGATGTCCATAATTGTATTGATTTTTTTAGAAAGTAAAAGATAAGTATTGAATACTTTAACCTTCGTTTCTAATTATTAAGAATGTATATCGGTGTCTACGCTTCTGGCAGAGGTACCGAAGATTGTGAATTATTTTTATAACTACTTAAAAAATAAAGAAGGTATGATCAAACTGAAAGCGATGAATAGCAATGATGATAACCTTTAGACTTTATTCTATTGCAACAAAAAGTCGAGTAGTTCATCAAGCTTATCTACTTTTTTGGAGACTTCGGAATAAGCAACTTGCTGATCGGATGAAGAGGAAGGACTTTTTTTATGTAAATCTACCGCATAGGTCAGTAAGGCCATGGACAGGCAATCCTGTTTGTCTTTACGACTATACGTTTTTTGAAAGGTATTTACCTTACTGTTGATTTCTTCTACAATTCCGCGGATTTGTTCCACGTCTTCTTCTTTTACCTTGAGGGGGTAAGAACGCTCTGCAATGCGTACGGTGATGTTCATCAGTTCTTTCCCGTCCATATCAGTTGTTTTGCAACCAGTCAATACACTTATCAATTTCCTTGAGGTATTGTCCGATTTCCTTTTTCAGTTTTTTGGTGCGTTTTTCCGCGCCATCATCTTTTTTATTATGGTCAAAAGCAGCTATATTCACTGCTTCTGAGGGTTGGCCGGCCTGCTGATTTAGCACGGCGACACTGGATTTTAATTTTCTGTTTTCTTCCTTTAGAGCAACGTTGAGCTTTTGCAACTGCTCCATCTTGCTGGCCAGTTGTTTCACTTTTTTTTCAATCTCGGTAAGTCTATCGGTGATTACCTGTTGCATTTGGAAGTAGTAGTTAGTAAGGAATGTTGATAAAATAAATTAAGTTCTGCGTAAATCTAATACGGTTAATACTATTTTTAGTTTTAGAAACGGTTCCTCCACGCTATTATTTATCGTCGAATCACTGCTCCTAGTTCTTTTTCGTATCCGTCAATCAATCGTTGCATAATTTTGTCAATCTCTTTGTCCTTCAAGGTTCGTGTAGGATCTTCAAAAAGGAAACTTACGGCATAAGATTTTTTGTCTTTACCCAGCTGTTCCTCATTTTCATACACATCAAAAAGATTTACATCACGAAGCAGCTTCTTCCCAGTCTTTCTCGCGATGCCCGTAATATCCTCAAATTTAACGTTTTTTCCAATAACCAACGCCAAATCTCTCCTAACCGTAGGGTATTTGGTCAATTCTACAAAATCTATCTTGCTTTTCTTTAGGATACTCAGCAAGGTTTTCATACTAAAAGCAGCATAAAATACATCTTGTTTGACATTCATACTCGTCGCCAGACGGGGCTTTACCTTCCCAAATTCCACAATCACCTGTGGCCCTCGGTGGTAACGCAATCCATAACTAAGTTCGATGGAGGTACTAGATTCATCGCCATTTAAGACGGTTGTTTGGTAATTTCCTACGCCTACTTTATTCATCAATTGCTCCACATAGCCTTTGAGGGTATAATAATTGACGGGCGCTTTGTCTGTATTATGCCAGTTCTCCGTTTGGCGTCGACCCGTAACATATAAGGTCAGCCATTCCGATTCTTTAAATCCTTCTCCATCCGGATGGTACGTATAGCCTTGTTCAAAAAACTTCAAATCCGCATTTTGTCGATTTTGATTATGAACAATGGCTTCTAATCCACTAAACAATAAAGAAGGGCGCATAACATCCAGATGGATATTAGATGTATTATTAACATAAACCAAATCGCTTTCAGGTAACTGTAATAGTTCCTTAAAGTAACGGGACTGGCTAAGCGATAATCCCATGATTTCACTAAAACCTTGTGCATTCAGATAGTCTCCTAGTTTTTGACGCACCGTATATTTTGGAATACCTTCTCCCGATCCCATCGTACTTTTGATCTGACTAGGTACTGGTACTTTATTAAAACCATAGATTCTTAAAATCTCTTCAATCACATCGACTTCTCTTAAAACATCTGCTTTATTGGTTGGAATTCCTACGGTCAATCCATCATCGGAACTTTTTACAGTCTTAATTTCCAGTGCCTCCAAAATCGCTTTCACTTCCGAAGGAGAGATGTCTACGCCAATCAATCTGTTGATATTTTTATACGTAATATCAATTTCTTTTAGTGGAACTGGAGTAGGATATAGATCGATTAGTTCGGAGGCTACGGTTGCGCCAGCTAATTCCTGCAACAATAATACTGCTCTTTTTAACGCATACAAAGTGACATTCGGATCACTCCCTTTTTCAAAACAAACCGCTGCATCTGTTCGCAACAAATGACGAGTACTAGACCGTCTTATCCATCGGGCATCAAAATGTGCAGATTCTAAAAATATCGTTTTGGTAGCATCTGTTACCCCTGAATTTAATCCACCAAAAACACCTCCGATACACATTCCTTTTCCGTCACCATCACAAATCATCAAGTCTTCTTTGCTGAGTTTTCGTTCTACTTCGTCAAGCGAAAGGAAGGGAGTTCCTTCGGGTAAGGTTTGGACGATTATTTTTTTTCCGGCAATCTTATCATAATCAAAAGCGTGAAGCGGTTGTCCCAATTCGTGTAGTACAAAATTGGTAATGTCCACTACATTATTGATGGGACGAACGCCGATAGCACTCAATCTTTTTTTGAGCCAGTCGGGTGAAGGAGCAACGGTGATATTGCTAATGACTACGCCAGTGTATCGTGGGCAGGCATCGTAGTTTTTCACTTCGACTGCGATAGGTAATTTGTTTTCACCAACTTTAAAACTGCTGACGTCGGGCATATTTACTTTACCTGAATGGTCATAGTTTATTTTAAGTGCTGCTGCTAAATCTTTTGCAACACCGAGGTGAGCCGTTGCATCAGATCGATTCGGGGTGAGTCCAATTTCGTAAACTAGCTCAGAAGAAATATTATAATAGGCACTGGCAGCAGTACCGACAGCGGTGTCTTCTGGTAAAACAATAATACCATCATGGTCATTACCGATTCCCAGTTCATCCTCTGCGCAGATCATTCCTTCGGAAACTGCTCCACGAATCTTTCCTTTTTTGATTTTAAGAGATTTACCATCTGCGAAGTGTAGCTCGGTACCGATGGTGGCGACAAATACTTTTTGTCCGGCAGCGACATTGGGTGCGCCGCAAACGATTTGAAGATTTTCTCCTTTGCCTACATCTACGGTCGTAAGGCGAAGGCGGTCTGCATCGGGATGTTGCTGGCAGGTTTTGACGTGTCCGGCTACGACGCCCTTGAGTCCTCCTTTGATGTGTTCGATGGTATCAAGACCTTCTACTTCCAGTCCGATATCGGTTAGGATTTCTCCAATTTTTTCGGGGTCGTGTTCTAGGGTAAGGTAGTCTTTAAGCCAGTTGAGTGCGATCTTCATTTATAGATAATTAGGATGTTGTCGAATTTGAGGGGCAAAGATAAATAAAATGTGCGGATAACTGACCGATTCCGACCAAAGGGAGGAGGACGTATGACAATACGTCAAGGGAAGGCACCGCGAAGCAGGTGTAGATCTAGCACCTGCTGCATGAAATTCGTATCTGGACGAAGAACGAAGACGTCCAAGCAGTAGATATTACAACAGCAAACTAGAACAGTAGTGCGCTTACAACTGATCCCATACCGCTTCGCTAAAACGATTGGTGAGGGTTTCTACATAATAGCTTCCGGCGGCAGGATCTACGACGCGATCCAAGAAAGATTCCATGCGTAGGATGTGCTGGAGATTGCGGGCCATGCGTGTATAACGGACGGAGGTGTCTCCGCTGGTTTCTGGTATAATGGTGATCCGGTCTGCGCCTCCAATGGCGGCGGACATGGCCATGGTGGTGGCGCGAATTAGGTTTTGATTGGGATCGGTGGTGGGATCGGGTTTTATGACAACTGCGATTTGGGGAAGAAGGAGTGGATCGTGTCCGGTTGATTTGAGGACGTTTGCCCATAGAATTCGTAAGGCTCGGAGTCTGGCTATTTCGGTAAAATAGTCTGTTTCGATAGTTACATGAAAGACTAGATTACTTGTTATTGTATTTCCTGCTGCTTTGGTCGCGCCTTGCATTCCGGCTTTTATTAGTTCAAGTAGGCTTTGGACGGGTTCTGTTTTTTCGTTGATGACCGTCCACATTTTGAAGTTGGGCAAAGCGGTTTTTCCCCAAGTTATCAATGCGTCGTTTATTTCCTGTTCTTCGGTGCTTACTGATCCCCTAAAACCAGGTTTCACTGTTTTCTTTTCCTTTGTTATTTCCGCGAAGGCGGTCATGGTATCCAGGATATGATCATTATCTAAAAAGTGAAAATGGGTACTGATATATCCCGGCTCAATGTCCTGAAATAAAGTCTTCATATCGGCTTGCGAGAGCAGTCGGTCAATCCGTATTTGAATCGCTTCTGTTCCGTTTTCTAGTGCATGGAGTATTGCTTTATTGGTGATAGACAAGTCCTGATTCAGGGTAAAATTTTCGGCAATTTCCCATTGATTATTCGCTCGGTTTGCGTTTAATGGGCCGGTTGGTGCGGTGGCAGAATCAGCATGATGGAATGGAGAAATTGCGATGTCCTCCCCTATTGTTCGTCCCAAGGCTTCGATGGATTTTCCCTTAAGGTCAACCACTACTTTTTCCAGCCATTCTTGTTCGCCGGTAGGCGTAAATTCATCAAATAAGTTTGGTTGATTATTCATCGCGAAGGTTTACTTTTTTCCCCGCTAAGGTAATAAAAATCAGCTGATCGAAGACATAGCGTCAGTAACTATCCATTTTGACTTACGACAAGTAAAAACCTACTAATTCCATATCCCTTAAAAAGACTAGACCTTTACAACCATTTCTCACTATAATGTGTTACCTTTGTGAATAGAGAAAATTCTTTAGATTAAATCTAAATAAAAAATTATAATGGATAGCAAAAGACTCATATACTTAGATAATAATGCGACTACTCCCTGCGACCCTCGAGTTGTGGATGAGATGGTTCCTTATTTTTATGAAAAACATGGAAATGCTGCTAGTCGGAATCATCCGTTTGGATGGATAGCTGAAGAAGCAGTAGACTATGCTCGTGATCAAATCGCTAGCTTGATTAATGTGGATGCAAAAGAAATTATCTTTACTTCTGGTGCTACAGAATCTGATAATTTGGCATTGAAAGGTGTTTTTGAAATGTATAAGCGTAAGGGTAATCATATCATTACGTTGAAAACAGAGCACAAGGCGGTGCTGGATGCTTGTAAGAAGATTGAGAAGATGGGTGGTGAGGTGACTTATCTTGATGTAGATTCTGAAGGTATGGTGGATCTTAAAGCACTTGAGGCAGCCATTACAGATAAGACGATTTTGATTTCTATCATGTGGGCCAATAATGAAACGGGGCTTATTCAGCCGATGAAAGCGATTGGTGAAATTTGTGAAAAACACGGTGTTCTATTTATGAGCGACGCGACACAAGCGGTAGGAAAAATTCCTGTTGATCCAAAAGCAACGGGTGTTCATTTGATGGCTTTTACGGGTCATAAGATGTACGGGCCCAAGGGTGTTGGTGCGTTATATGTTTGTCGTAAAAATCCTCGGGTGAAGGTTACTGCGCAGATGGACGGTGGTGGACATGAAAGAGGGATGCGCTCTGGTACGCTTAACGTTCCGGGTATTGTGGGGCTTGGAAAGGCTGCTGAATTAGCTAAGAAAGAAATGGCGGCGGATGCAGAACGATTATCTAAGTTACGTGATAAGCTTGAAAAAGCGTTGATGGAAAGTATGGAAGAGGTGTATATCAATGGTAGCAAGGAACACCGGATGCCACACGTTACGAATCTTTCTTTCAAGCATGTAGAAGGAGAAGGATTAATGATGACCTTTAATCAGGATATCGCGTTGTCTTCTGGTTCGGCTTGTACTTCAGCTTCTTTGGAACCTTCCTACGTACTTGTTGCGTTGGGGCTTGGTGATGACTTGGCACACTCTTCTTTGCGATTCAGTTTAGGACGATTTACGACAGAAGAAGATATTGATTTTACGATCAAAGCGATTACGCAGGGAGTGAATCACATGCGTGATTTGAGTCCCATCTGGGAAATGTACAAGGAAGGGGTAGATTTGGAAAGTATTGAGTGGTCAGAACATTAAGTGGTTGAACTTGTTTTAGGAATGTTGATAAAATAAAAAAAAATATTTAATCGCCGTTCCTTAGTTAAAATAGAAAGGATTTCTTAAAATAAAATAATTTAAAAATGGCATATTCAGATAAGTTGCTCGATCATTTCAAGAATCCACGTAATGTGGGAACTATGGACAAGAGCCAAAAAAACGTCGGTACCGGATTAGTAGGTGCGCCCGAGTGTGGTGATGTTATGCGTTTACAGATTGAAGTAGACGAAGAAACAGGACTCATTAAGGATGCTAAGTTCAAAACCTTTGGTTGTGGCTCGGCTATTGCTTCTTCTTCATTAGCTACAGAGTGGCTAAAAGGAAAAAGTGTTGATGATGCATTGGCGATTGACAATATGAAAATTGTAGAAGAGCTTGCATTGCCGCCTGTAAAAATTCACTGTTCTGTATTGGCAGAAGACGCTATCAAAGGCGCTATCGCTGATTATCAGGAAAAGAATGGTATCAAAGTAAAAGCAGATGCTACCGAAAAAACGGGGCATTAAAAAGTAAGTCATGGTATTTGTAGCAGATAGTGCAAAAGAACGTATTGATGGGATTCTTACGGATCAAAAACTGGATCCGAAGGAGTATTTTGTGCGCGTAAGCGTAGTGAGTGGCGGATGTTCTGGCTTGTCTTACAAAATGGATTTTGATAACGAATCACAGGAGAACGATCAGGTTTTTGAGGATAATGGTGTGAAGGTCGTGACGGATTTGAAAAGTTTTCTTTACTTGTTTAATACGACATTGGAATTTTCTGGTGGACTAAATGGTAAAGGATTTTATTTTAATAATCCCAATGCAGCTCGTGAATGTGGCTGTGGCGAAAGCTTTGCTGTTTGATTTTACTTTAAAAAGAATTATAAAAAAATCCCGAAGTGATCATTTGATTGCTCCGGGATTTTTCATGTTAAGTTTTTGAAGGACAATGATATAAATTGCTCACTAGCGCTTCTTCTTTCTTTTCTTCTTTTTCTTTTCTGCTTTTCCATAATTCCCGAATAAGCCCCCGACTCGTAGACCAATAGAGAAGGCATTGTTGTTAAGTCCCACTAAGTCTCCTCCTCTCAATTCATCCTCAAAGAAGTCATCAAATGTAGCACCGTTAACTTCTCTTTTCCCACCACCACCATAGTAATGGTAGCCCAAATAAATGTCAATGACTGCTCGATCACGAATGACCCATTGTTTACCAAAATCCAATCCTAAGTGTCCAGCAGAATAGATCGTTTTGCGATTACTACGAGATCCGGAATCAACTCGCTCACTATGAATAAATCCGCCCACAAAACGGAAATACCCTCCATGTAAGATGTGATCAGGTCGATAGCCATCATTTTTAAAAACCGATCCTATTTTCAACTTATAACCAAGTGTAAGACCTATTCCACGCAAGGAACTAATATTCCGCCTGACGCCCAAACCAGGAATTTTTAATGAAACTTCCATACTGGAATTGGGGTCAAAAGCTCGCTCGTAAGTCAGGATAGTATACCCTACATTAATTGCAGTAAAATTAAGCTTAATGTTTTGATTGTTATCGTCCACAAAGTAGGCGGCATCCTGACCAGGGGCTTCTTCTTCCACCTTTTCTCCGTAAGAAAATTTGATCTCCCGAATCAATGCACGATTCATCACAAAAACAACACCTTCTACATCCCGATAGTCGACATATTTGATTTCAGTATCTGAAATTTC
>Ga0079203_1002619_pt1 | contig 11887 bp, 3 predicted proteins | sample PorBlaMBantryBay_FD_68602 | JGI IMG/M metagenome (GOLD analysis project Ga0079203, IMG submission 68602) | Marine algae microbial communities from Bantry Bay - Bantry Bay, Ireland | ecosystem: Host-associated > Algae > Red algae > Blade | place: Bantry Bay, Ireland
GCTATGTCTTTTTGTATGTCATCTATTCAAAAATCAATAATCACTTCTCAATTTTCATCTGTGATGGTACTGTTTGCATCTTGAGAAAATCCACTCAAACTCCAGATCAACAATAACATCGTCAAAAGTCACATTGATCAGTATTGCAATTCCTTACGATAGTTTCAAGCTAGTTCTTTGAGTCAATTTAAGGATTTGAAACTTTTAGTTAATGATTTTTTTAGTTTCTTTTTAGTTATTTTTTGTTCTGTTATGTAGGACAGTTGCTGGTAAAATCTAAGATTTTGCTCTGGAAGTCTCACTCAGAGGATATTTATGAGTTGGTCGATATACGTCGTCTCCAAATCATCAGAAAAATGTGATATCTTGGCAAGATCATCATCATCAAGATAAGTAGAGAGATTGTTGCCCCAAACTAGTACTGTATCATCTTCCTCTAGATCTCATTCTATAATCTCAGAAAACTGATCCACACGCAGCTCTGTAGCATCGTTGCCTACCGTATAGATAAGTACATTGTCCCTAAAAATCATCAAACTAGATGAGCCAATCAATGCAGAAAGGTACTGATTGTCTACTATGATTTGTATCACACCAGATAGTCCAAAACGCTCCTCGGATTGCATCTCTTCCGAGAATGCAAGTAGCTTCATATTGAGTTCTTGCAACTTATGATCAAACAACGCTCTAATATCGTCAAATAACGGAGCATCTCACTGGAGAAATTCTATTATATCTCACAACATATCATTAAAAATATTTTGTTGATGTGATATGAATTTATTGTTCATTAGTGACACTTTACATCCTAGCGTAGACCTACTAGTCTCTATATACTTTTCCAAAGATATATATTGTAGCTCTTCATCAAATATTTTTTCTTCTAGCTGTAACATAGTAAATTTAGACAATAAAATAGAGTCCTCGGATAAGACAAAACACAAATACTCCTCAATATACAAATTTTATAGGAAATTTAAGTATTTTTGCAAGGGATTAGCTAATACGTAGGGAGTCGGCACATTGCTTAGTAGAGATATTTTTTGCCAAACAAAAATCTACATACACCAAACATAGCTAGAAACTTATGTAGGTTTTTTTTGGGATGTTTGGTGATTCTCCAAAACGTCTCCAGTACTCTCGCTCTAATTACCCAGTCAGGGGCTCTCGTCTCATATCCAGTGAGGTAATCTATCAGCCCTCCAGCATTGAGTACGAGAAATCAATGCTGGGCAAAAAAGTCGCTATGATCTTGTATCCACATCTCCTGAAAAGGCGTGCCAGTACAATGCAAAAATATCTTGATCTCGCTAGAATTCTCACTCGCTATCTTAGCCAATCACTCTCGATCAAACTCCTCTCCTCTGCGACTATATAAGCACTGGTCTGCTCGTGGGAGTCTAGCGTCAGGATACATCTCCTGGAGCGCGTCTACTCAGTGCTGTAGACTCTCAGCTGTCTTACCTTTGGCTGGATCATAACATTGATACAGATATAGCGAGAGGCTATGGTTTTTTGTGATTTCTCAGAGAAGATATGGCACAAAATCAGTACCATTGAGGTTAGAGATTGGCTCTTTTTGGTAATATTTGTAAAACAGTTGCAATGCTATCCCATCTGGCAGAAGAAGGTCTCACTGAGACAGTGCATCTTTATAAGTAGTATCCTTCTCATCTCTAGGTTGCTCAAACAATCTCCATTTCATCGCATTGGCAAAATACAGAAAATTGACCATACAAAATCACTGTTGCTGGTAAGTCTGAAGAATTTCCTGAGTTGCTTGCACTTTGTCTCAAACAAAAATCTTGTCTAACATAGAGAGAGTGTAGATATTGTGAGTGAGGATGCAAGCAAGACAGATGAGCGATACTCTACTCTTTGTCCTCCAAATATTTTTTCAAAAAATCAAGATCCTCTTGCACTTCTTCGTTACTATATTCTGCTATGGGTCTACCATCAGGGTCAGTGACGATGATATCCGCATCTCAGTCAGTCGTACGCTTTCACTCTCGCTGCTGAGTGTCTTCGTTCCATACTGGACCATTGATCGGAGGGGCTGGATCTCATACGATGATATCATCAGTATCTGCCGCCTGGCGATCTGCTAGCTCCTGGAGATCTCACACGAGTTCTCTAGCCGTCTGCTGAGCTTCGGGTCACACATTGAGTGGAGACTTGCTCTGAGTATACCAAAAAATCAAAAATCATAGTCAAAGAAGAATGAGGAGTCGGATGAGGTATTTCATGAGTATAGGTATGAGTATATAAAAATAGTATAGTATAATTAAATTGAACAATTTATCATCCTATCAATAAGATTAACTATCGCTGCTTCAACTGCAACTTGATCATCAAGATCTTTTTTTAACAAAATATTTTGCTCAGTCTCATCTGTGTTTTCGATTAAAAAATTGAGCAAGTTTCAATACAAGCTATATTTAGTGCTGTTAGATCTTGATATGAGATATGTGTAAGGATAATCTTGATTAGTTAAGTCCTCAAAATCACCAAGCATATCAGCAATAAAAAGTTTAAAAAAATTCTGAAATTTATGTCTGGTTGATGACTTAAGTATAAGTGATAATTTTTCTTTCATTCAAATTCAGTGTATTGAAAGCAACATGCTCTCTACAAGAAAGGGAACCTTAGTCTTTTTATTTAATCCAAGTTGCTTTGATAATTTGGGATACTCCTTTGTCAGACTATCCTTTTTATAATACATGTTAAAAAGAAATTGTCTTTCATCAAAAATAATGTTACCGTCAATCACAAGAGGATACCCAGATTGAAATTGAGTATTATCCTCTCTCATGATTAATTGAACTTTTGGTGATTGAATATCCATTCACTTAAAATATTTCTTGAGATATCTTTTATAATAATCTCTTATTTCTTCAGTATATTTCAAAAGTGATACATCCTCACCATCTATAATGAGCAATTGCTTATGAGTATCAAACAAATATCTATTAATGTTTTTAATGCTTTCACCATCGTTAAACATTTTGTTGAGTTTTTTGTCATTCAAGTCAGATAAAAGCTTAAGAACTTTAGTCTTGATTTGTATCTCAAGCTGAAAATAGTCGATAGATGCTTCATCAATATTGGGGATATCTAGATCTTCTATAGGCTGTGTTACCTCAAGTCAATTTTTATTATTCATTATATTTGGTGATTTAAAAATATTAATTATCCGCAGACTAATCCAGCACAAGTAGCTTCTTCAGAATATCATTTTTCTAGATCGCACTCAGTGGTTCATTTCAAAACATATGGACTTTTACCGCATCATCAATTATCAGAACATCTATAACAAGAGGCATAATCTCGTCAATTTCCTTCACAGGTAACTATCTCTCAGGTCTCAAAGATGCTTGACATATTATTCCTTAGACTTTCCATTACTTCTTTAGTGTCTTGATGATTTAATAAATCATCCTTGGTCATTGATCGTGTGGTTGACATAACTTGTTTATGTATACTTATAAGGTCATCCCAAGAATCTTTAAAACTAGCTAGCAAGGTTGCATCATATGTTGAATCAACTGATAGCGCTAATGCATCTAAGAATCTTGATGTCTCAGTAGGCATATTGCATCAACAAGTATCGCTAAATTCGTTGAATCAAGTAGGACAATGAATGTAGGTGCAAGATCCATCATCAACGATAGCTAATGGATCATAATCATTGGACAGTGGCGAGGTGCAACCAACCGCTCAACTTCGCTCCAAACACTGCCTAGTTGTTTCATACAATGTATTGTTGCATCCACAAGCAATATCTCATTCGATCAATCATCCAAGACATTCATTATATTCACAACTACCATCGTTGTCTCTTGCTAGATCATTGAAATTTAGTGCCCTTGGATCCGTACATCACCAGACTTTATCCTCACAAACCCGAGTATCTCTATAGGTTCAATGTCATAATAGATCTACAAAATCAATATCTGCCTCCATATCTCATCGGATATTGCTAGCTGTTTGTACTATCCATCAGTATCAAATATTATTCAATATACGTCATATTGGTTCTCCAATATTATCATCGAGTCGTTCTGAACTAAAACCACTGTCAATTAGATCTACATTGGGCATATCTGCTATATCAAGAAGTAGGTCAGCAAATTCCATAGTATAATTACTAGTGAAATCATTATTAGTATTAGTATCCACTTGTTTTCAAATAAACTTTGTTGCACTGTCTACAGATCATTTTGAGATTCCTAGTTTTCAAATATTTACCAATCAAGAAAATAGTTTTTTCACCCCATATACGGCAGCAGCAATATCTGTAATTTCTCAATCTCAAAATACTTTTGACATAGCGGTGACGGCTACATCTTCTGATAGTCGTCTTGAATCAGTAGAATACTTAGCGTATAGCTCTCAATTCGTTACAACTTTATTTAGTGGATCAAGCGGATCACAATCCTCAAAGTCACAAATATCATCACAATCCATATCTACACACTGTCTTGCATCATTTATCCTCTCTTTTCATCTCATAGTACAAGTATTTATCTGTTCATGCTTTCTCTGACAAGCACATTCTTGAATTTGTCATCATTCTTCACACTCCCATAAATATCGACCAATTGAAGTCTCCTGTTTTCACACAGCTCACACTTCACAAGTTGGTGTATCAATTCGTCCAATATCATCATACTGCTTCTCTCCATCTATTATATAATTAACTTTAGGCGTACAAGGTGAGCAAATTGGAATTACTTCACTAATAGGTAAATTAAAATTGTAAGGATCTTCTCAGTTCTCAAATTCAATAATATTGTCGACTCAGTCCTCATCACAATCATCATTCATTCGCAATTCATTATTTCGTCATTCATAATCTAGATATCAAATATAACCAGGCTGCTGGAGTGGAAGACAAGAATCATTTGGCTTATCATCAGCACCATTGAGGACTCCATCTCCATCATTATCTCTATTTGGATCATCCTCAGGATCTGTCCTCTCTCCTCATACTGCATTTCATCAGAGTGTACCTAATTCACAATCTGGGTCATCTATAGGTAAGATACCATCACAGTCATTATCTTGAAATCTATAAAATCAACCACTACTATCTTCTCATAGACATATTTCAGTAGGAGATGAGATATAATTATCACTAGTATTGGTTTGCGTTATCACACTATTTTTACAAGCATTAATAGTATTGTCAGCACACATTCACTCCAGACGATTTCAGTCCAAATCCTCCATGTATCGTGTATGTTCAGATCAGATATTAGAATCAGTATCATCACAGTCAAGACTTGAGTCTACACCATCTCCATCCTCATCTATTACAGTAAGAGAATTTGTTTGATTCATAGTTCATTCTGAACTATATACGGGCAAGGTAGAATAATCCATCAACTCACAATTTTGAGATTGTGGTTCAAAAACATACATATTTCAACTATCATCAAAAATTGTATTCATACTGTGTCATATAATACCGTCAGTTGTATTTTGTCAATCTGTTTTATTATTCATAAATCAAGCCTCCCTGATATTGAGACCAAATATCTCAGTACCAATATACTCTGCTATATTGCCAAAATTTCAACATTGTCACCAATTATTAGCTATTTGTTCAAAAATACTCCATCAATATATCTCATAATCAAAATCATCACTTACATCATAATCAATCAAGTGAGAACTCATGCATTGAGTCAAACATACACGGTTTCACCAAGATAAATCTTCGATATCAAAATTTTCATCTAGCCAGGTCAATATTTCATTCATTTCACATTGACCAGATTCCATATTTTCTTCATTATTTATTCAATTTTCAGTATCAAAATCGTTATCGTTATAAATGGTATTTTCTCAGCAAAACAATTCATCTTCGAATTGGGTATAAACAATTGCGTACAAGTCGGTGAAGTTTTCTTGTGTTAATGATATATCGTTGTCAAAATTAGGGATACTGTTATCATTAATTATAATATTATCAAATATGATATTATAAAATCTCTTATCTAAGTACTTTTCGTCAATATCAAATCTTTCTATTGACGATTCTTCTACTAATCAGAAAAGAGTTCTTTGTGTAAATACTCAATTATCTTCTACAAGCCAGCAAGTAAGTTCTTCTTTACATATATATGCATCCATCATTCTCATAAATTCATCCATTAAGTATAACCCTAAATCGATATACGTATCTTTCAAAATACTACTTTTGTACCATGGCGGTATAGTATCACAAGAATTATTATATCACTCATTTCAAGGTAGTAGATATGTATCCGGATCTCGATTTATGGCAGTAGGTGATTTTAGTTCTTGAAAACATAACTCATTCAACCTTTCGGCTGGAGTGCAAACTAGCTCATCAACTTCTCAGTCACAATCATCATCAACTCAATTGCAAATCTCATCTAAAGGCAAATACAATGGAATGTATTCAATCTCTCATTCAAGCTCCATTTCAAAGAATTCATTTCAATAAATACTACTCTCCCATACTCAATTATCACAATATTTTAATGTTCATGCGCAAGATCATTCATTAGGATTAGAAATCATAAATCAATCAATGTCGCCATCACAATCATTATCCTTTCAGTCGCAGATTTCTTCTGCTCAAGGATATGTATCTGAATCACTTGGACTACAGTCATCATATATAAATCAATCTCCATCGATATCAGAATATTCTTCTTCATAGTCGCAGTTTTCATCCACATCATTATTCGGAATCTCTTGAGCATCTGGATGTATCAATGGATTAGTATCATCACAATCAGTTTTCCAAGGCTTATCGTGTTCAAACATCTGAATCAATCACGACAGATCATTAGGTAAGTCTTGTTGCCATTCGCAAGTTCAATTGAACCTTTCAGTTGAATTTCATATAGTTCTTGGGTATCAGTCTTTATCTTTATCTGGATACCATGTCCAATACAGATCATCAATCTTACCATCACAATTATTATCAATATCATCACATACCTCTCCTGCTCAAGGGTTAATTAGGTTTCCACTCAGCGGATGATCATCACAATCACCTCAAAACACATACCCATCTCCATCGTAATCACAGTCTGGATCTGGATCCGTAGCAAAGTCACAAGACTGATCACATACACCATCTATATCACATAGTATCTGCGTCTCATCGAGAGGTGAACCACACCCTCACACAGGTATATCATCATCCATACCATTACAATTATTGTCAGTTCATAGATCTGCACAAGTCTCTATACGTCCAGGATTGATAAAATTATCCTCATCATCACAGTCATATGTACCAGACTCATACCCTATAACCTGGGAATCAGATACATAGTCACTTCCAGGATCTTCACAGTATTCATCATATGAATCCTCTGTGACATATCTGTCTCCGTCTCCATCATAATAATATGTCTCAAATACTAGTCACTCATCAGTCTCTCCATCTCAGTCATTGTCTATTCAATCACATATTTCTCAACTAAAATTATTTGTATTGCTGCAATCTGGATCAGGAAATCAATAATTTGCAATACATCGTGCATTATCGACACACTCATCATCATCTATACAACTGCAAGGATTAATAGCAGGAAATGTTGTTGCATTTGCTTCCAATTCATAATAAGCAGATACAAATTCATGTAATCAATCCTGGGTGATGTCACAAGGAACATCAAGCACCTGAAGATCACTACAAACATTACCATCTGGTATATAAGTTACCTTACAATCTAGCTTGCAATCAATTGGATGATCATCAGCATTCTCAGTAGGATCACATACATTATCTGGATAATAACAGTCATCATTACAATTATCAGCATTTTCTCATAATCCAATTTCACAAATTTGATTATAATTACAACTCTCTTCATCTCCACTACCATGCGTTCCATCTTCACCTTGACTCTCCAGTTCTTCGTTGAGACAATCAGCAATCTCTTGACAGCTCTCCTCGTCCCAGCAATCATCTTCTGATTGTACAGTGAATAGTGCTTGACTATCTCCATCTACAGACTGAGCAGTAAATCAAGTAGTATTGCCTCCTCTGCCTCTGGATCAGTTTCCTCACGTGTTAGATCACGTAGTTCCTCCTGTTGTTGATCACGTGGTGCCTCAAGTGGTACCTCATGTGGTAGATCAGGTATTCTCTGAGTCTACTGTATCAGATATCACTTGCTCACCCAACTCTAGTGCTACTGGTTCGTAGATATATACCTCTAGTGCATTGTACTCATAGTCATCTGTCTCGTATGGATTGCAGCTCCACATCGTAGGAGTATTGCATACGAGATTGCCACCAAACATCCCGTCAGGCACGATATGTACCTGCTTGCCAGATACATCTATACTATATCAGGCTGGAGCTGTGAGCATAAGTCCCGCTCATTCCATATTAGATACATCACACAAACCATCCAAAATAGATTGCCTGTCGACACATTGCATAGAGGTCGTAAAAACGCTACCCTCTGGTGCCCCATGAAAATTGGACGTATCCAATCAAGCAAAATAGTCCTCTAGATCTGGACACTCCTGTCCAGGTCAGATAATACCGTCTTCGGCTCCAGTAGCTCAGGTATGTCGTCATCATCCACCACCTCTACCTCATCCACCAGATCATAGTCACAATAGCTGAGCTGTGCCGATAAAGGCATCTACAAATTTCATATATCATCATTCAACTTCTGTAAGTACAAATCATTTGGTAGTGCTACCATCTGCAAGCTCGCCTTCTATCAAGGTGATTTCGCAGGTTCATTCCGGAGATCAAGAAACAAGTTCATTACCTTTTTCAAATATCTCTACTGTATCAGCTATGAGTTGCTTTGTAGATTTAAAGGTATGTATAGCCTTGAGTAATCAACTATAATTAAGAGACAGACTTCCAATCTGAGTCAATATTCAAGAGGCAGTATTGAGGATATATCAACTATCACCAATGATAGTAATAAAATCTCATACTTTTCATAAATCTACACCTATTCACTCCAACTCTGACATGATCCCCAGCACTGGAGATGCATACTGTCATATAGTAGATCATACATCTCACACAAACTCTGCTGCATCATCAAACAGTCCACTATCATCTATAGTAATATTAGGAAATCCACCGTCACAATACTCGATGGCTTTTTGGGTACATGGTCATCGACCCTCACATCCCAGCTTGGTCTCCAGATCTCATTTCATGAGTTTTCTCCCTGCTGGCAAAGCGCATCATTTTGTACATCTTCGATGATCTTGTTCGGAGATATTGATATCCATAGGATTGACCTCATTGACATTGCATGCTGGTTCTCACAGCGTATCTTCACAAAACTTTCTTCACAACACATCACATGCATCGTCTGAACTACAACCATAATCATCTTTGAGTTCATCTCTCTTGATTTTAGTTCACGATGGTTTTTCACATCCTGATTTACATTCATAAGTTCAGCCATTTTTTACTTCACATGATCACGATCATTTGTCTACTGGTCCACATCGATTGTCTGCATTTGTCTGACAATCAAAACGATTTGTACAACTTTTGTATCATTCTCCTTGTATATCTTTTAGATCATTGATGTGTATTTTTTCACCTTCTCTCCTACATCCAGCACTACAAGTATATTTATCGTCGTCATATCTTCATACACAGTGGGATAATCAATCTGCCAGAGACCTAGCTTCGTCGGTATTTGCTGCACCATCCGCATTGATACATTCTATAGTTGCATAGTACTGACAAGATTCATTACTATCACAACCATACTTTTCTTCTAGTTTTGATTTGTCAAACTCTGATCAAGGTATCACTCCACATCAATCACTACAGGTATACTTATCTTCCTTTCGCCCATGTGTATCATGATGAGCACTACACGAGTCTGTAGCAGTATAGTCTCAAGCTATTCACATACAGAATTTTTTTGCTCATTCTTCTATACATGTATGCAGACATGAGTCAGAGTCATTCTCGGCATCACCACATCACTCAAATCCCTCTACAGGGTACATATCTTCTCTAAAATAATTGTTGCCAGAATCAGCATATCTCATACATCCATAAGTATGCATCACTTCTCTAGCCAATATAGATGTTCAAGAATCTGATGAGCACATCTCACCACTACACTGAAACTCTATATCCAAAAACTCTGTATCAGTCTTATCTCAGTCTGAGATCTCTCTTCATTCTGTATCAAAATTGTCTACTCAACAGGCATGGCAACTCTCCAGGAGAGCGTCTTCACTCACTGGAGCATATCACTGACAGTACAGATATGCTTCATCAGCACAGTCAAATTGTCACTGACAACCAGTCAGTCTCTCGAGCTCTCTCATCTCGATTTTTTCGTCCTTGTCTGCTCGGCATCACATCTCACATTTAAATGACTTGCCACGCACATCAGATGGCCAAAAAATATCAGCCGCTAGATTCCCTATAGCCATAAAAGCATTTCAAAGTATTGGTCATATTCAAGGAATAAAATTGAGTCCTATGGCAATAACCGCGATACCAGCCTTTATATAGTTTGGCGGCTCTTCAAGCAAGGAAGCACCTAATTGGTATGCAGCAGCCACAAATGGGACAAGATTTTTGAGTAATTCGCTTCATAGCAATGTTGCTCAATATTTGAGTGCTCACTCCAATGCCTTTACATAATCTCAATCAATAAATGCAGAGAGTGCTCATATAACAGGAACATCTCACAAAAAATGCTTGGCTGCCAATACAGCTGCTTCTCCAACAACGGTAGATCGATCTCATTGGATAGCTGCTGCTGCCATAGAGAGATAAGGAGCAGCCTCTGTAGCCCCAAAACTATCTGCTATCTGTATAGCGCTTGCAGCTGCAGCATCTAAATCTCAGGACGCCAGAGCAACAAAGAAGTCCACATATGGTCATGCTTGTTTGAGTAGATCTGAGAGACTTTTTGCCTTGTCGGTGATAAACTCAGCTCAGATAAGTTCTATAAACTTAAAAATCAATCACTCGTCTTGCGAAAGAGCGGAACTTATCATGCTTGCTGTCCTAACTCATGAGTTGACCTGGTCAGCTACTTTGCTGGCGAGTGATCTACCATATTGAGGTTTCTCTGGATTGTAGATACTATTTGGGGTGACTTCCTGCCCATCAAATTTTACACTACACGTGGACTGACAAGCAGCCAACAATGCATCTTCGCAGTCGAGTGGATTATCACAAGAATTCTTTGATTTGAATCTCTGATTGAATGGAAGGATGAGTTGTTGCCCGCAAGACTCATCACAGATAAAAGACTCTGTAGGAATAGTAGATCATAAGGGTTTTTCTAATACAATGGTCACTGTACATCAATCAGCCTCTACGCTATGTAGAGGACCGATAGGCTCAGTGATAAGATGATCAATTTCTCAGTTGCAGTATGCGTCATAGTATTGTTGACAATCATTTCACTGACAAGAAAATATTTCTTGTATTTGAACTGGATCCAATACCATTCACGACTTTGCTCCACAAGAATCTTCACACTCTAACAACTGTACTTCATATTCATCTCACACTCACAATCAATATTCTTCAAATCATTCTGTAGCAATTTTAATTCTCGTATTTACTTGTCCTGCACATACAGTGTCTGCTATCTCTATACACTGCTGCACTCAAAATGTATTGTCGATACCAGTCGTATTCAAAACAGAGATGTCATAATCTAAGGTAGACACATTTAGTATATTTGAAAGAGTGTTGCTATCTGTATTTTGATTTCAGTTAGACTCTATTAGAGAATTTTGGGGCACTTGGTTCACTTCCACAAATGGAGATTGTGCATAGACCAAAAAATGTTGTATCTGCAAAATATGTATGAAGAATATTCATAAACATATATAGATACAATACACTTTTAGTCTAGATAACAATCAA
>Ga0079203_1002626_pt1 | contig 11868 bp, 15 predicted proteins | sample PorBlaMBantryBay_FD_68602 | JGI IMG/M metagenome (GOLD analysis project Ga0079203, IMG submission 68602) | Marine algae microbial communities from Bantry Bay - Bantry Bay, Ireland | ecosystem: Host-associated > Algae > Red algae > Blade | place: Bantry Bay, Ireland
CTACGGGCCTAGCGGCCAGCGAGCAAGCTCGCTCAGATTTGGGCGGACACTCCGGCTCTTATGTGAGGTTAGGGCATCTATCGGTTTTGTGCTGCTCGATTTATCGAGACTTCTCTTCCAACGTGGGCCTGCTCTTTTTCGTCACTTCCTACCCAAAGCAGTTGATTTATACGCAGTTCGGGCGTATAATCAGGGATGCAGTTTAACTATACCGCAATTGACGAAGACACCGGCGAAGCACTAAGCGGGACGCTATCAGCGAGTAATATCGAGGAGGCTACGCTTGCTTTGAGAAACTCAAGTATCTACCCGACTAAGGTAGTTCCTAGCTCTTCCGAAACCGTCGCGACCTCTTACGATTCGCTTACAGCAACCACCGCCATGATTCTTTGGGAATTGTATTTAGACGAGGACCGCTTGCGTTATGAGAGCGGCAAAATTGATCCTGCTCCGAAATGGTGGCCGATCCTTCGGGAGGTTCGCGAAGGCGATGGTTTCCGCGCCTTGCGCCAGATCATTCTGGAGAAGCTTGCACCCGCTTGTGTAAATGACTATCCCGATGATTTCGAGGGAGATCTTGATTGGGATTTTTGCCCTCACTGGCTTACCGAGAAAGCCCACCTTTACCTTTAAACAAAAATGACGCTTCACGATTTTTCTTCTCTCATGTTCTCTCAAAAGGGACGCACCCTAACACCACGCCTACCAGAGCTAGACGCCGAACTTGCGAAGCGACTACTTAAAGAGGCGTACGAAGCCGCAGACGACCACATGAATTGCGGAGCCGAGGCAGCGACCGGACAAAACCCATGGTCAGAACTTACCTTCTTCCTAACCGCACCACCCGAGAAACTTACTTTCTATTGGGCGCACAACAGCCCCGCCCCACAGTTTTAAAGCCATGATTTTAGATTCCGAATATTCCGCTGCCATCCTCGCTAGGCTTCGAAACCTACGTAGGACAATGGCGGCAACCAAGAGCCCCGCATTTTTCAACCACCGACCACTACCGACACAATGACTACTCCAACCGACACCACCACGGGCGTTCTCTTTGAGATCGATCCCAAGCTCCTGATTGATGCCAAGGTCAACAGCAGGACCAAGCAGGCAACCAAGGCTTCGCTTGCTCCGCTTGTCCAAAGTATCGCCGCAGCTGGCAAGGCCAGAGGGAAGAAAGGCCACATCATCAGCGCCTTACTTGCTCGCCCATCTTCCACGAAGAAGGGACACTTTGAATTAGCCGCTGGCCACCGGAGGAAGCGCGCCGCGCTAAAGCTGAAAATGACCACCGTCCCCGTTGTTGTTCGGGAGATGACCGACGAGGAGCTACAGGAAGAGCTAGTTATTGAGAACCTGCAGCGGGAAGAGCCAGACCCACGCGAGGAGGCCGCTGCCCTCAAGAAAGCCGTCGATCTTGGCGGGAACATTATCGGTTTTGCAGAACGCCTAGGGAAAAACCAATCATGGCTTTCTCGCAGGCTCCAGTTGTTGGAGTTGGCTCCCGCAATTTGGGAGAGCTGGCAGGATGGAGACATAGACGCGCCGCTAGGCGCTATGGAGCTACTGGCCAGCCTTCCAGCTGACCAGCAGTTAGCCTTTTCCAAGATGCCCTACGCGTTGCGCAGTCGCACCGCTTTGCAGGCAAATCTTGATTCCTCGATCCAAGCGAAGATTTCCGACCTCCCATTCTCGCCGACCGAAACTAAGTACCCAGGTCAGCTAGCGCCCTCATGCGACGGCTGCCAGTTCTCTACTGCCGCCCAAAGCGATCTGTTCGATGAAGGCGATAGCGATCCTCGTTGCACTCGACTCGACTGCTACAATTCCCGACGCGGGCAATGGCTTGAAGCGACAATTGAAAAGGCAGAGAAGAAGGGGGCGAAGTTGAGGATTCTCCTGCCCTATCGCAATGGCGAATGGGCTAAGGAGATTGCCGGAAAACGGTTATGTTCCGACGAGGCTTCTTGGCAGTTCCAGAAGGCCAAGAAGGCAGACGATGGATCCTTTCCTTTCTTGGACCTAAAGAAGGGCCACCGGCTCCAATATGTTGTTGGCGCGAAGGCAGGGAAAGGCTTGAAGCCCTCTCTTTTGGTTCCGACCGACGAGGAGAAGGCGGACAACAAGTTAGAGGCTTTCCGCAATCGTCGCAGGGTAATCGTTTGGAAGCACATGGTAGCTTGGATGGAGGCCACCGACCACAAGCGGCCCTCCGACCCTGCCCTATTGGGCCTTGTGTGCGCTTTCGGGACGTACAGCAACAGTACGGGCCTATGGGAAGCGGAGCCATGGGAGAAGGTAGGGGAGAAGGCCGACCACAAAGCCTTGTTATGGTCCAGTGTTCTCGCCGTCCTCTCTCAGCGGATCGAGACCCAGCCAGCGCCGAAGGATATCCCTAGTTACTGGCCGGAGATGGAGAAGACGGCCGAGCTGCTAGGCTTTGACCTCGACGCTACAGAAAAGCAGGCCAACCGCGAACTTCTCCCCCCCAAATCTTGGGGAGCCGTCGATGTCGATACTCTCACGCCGATCAAACCCACAGCCTAGAGCGGCCTTGCTCGATGCCCGAACCGGTAGCCTTGGCCGTCGCATAAAAAAAGCACCGCCCCCCAGGGGCGGTGCTTTAGGCGCGGTGCTTTCTAGGCCGCTGGCTTCTTCTTGAAGTCGGCGAATTTCGCCTTTTTCTCGGTGTGGTCCAAGACGATTTTCGCATCGAATTTCTTCCCACCCTTCGATACAAAGCCTGTAAATTCCACGCCTTCCGCTGGACCGTTCACAACGTCGATATAGTCGGTGACTGACATCACCCGTTTACAGATGGTCCGAAAGAAAGCGTAGCCTTCATACCCAGGGAAGCGATACACCTTGTCATGGATCTTGATAGGCTCCTTACTCTTCGGGCAGAGGTGACTGGATTCCTCAGCAGGAGGAAAATAAAAGGTGAAGCCGTCCTCCTCCTCATTGAGTTGAAGGCCAGCAGAGAATTTCTTCCCTTCCTTTGAAACAAATCCCTCGAGCATGGCAGGCTTGCCCTCGCCTTCGGCTGCCTTGAGAGCATCCACAAATTCCTCAGCGGAAATTTCACGCTTCGCGATCTCTTTCCAACAAGTCAGCTCAGGATAACCGGCGAACTCGTACGCCTTCATAGACATGCTATGCGGCTTCCCGCTTCGCGGGCATTTCACTCGCTCTTCGTCTTCCTCGGTTTCCCCAGGCATACTAGGAATGTCGGCTTCGGGTGGCCCCTCATATTCGGATTCTCCCGGTACGGTGATTTCGTGTTCGTCTTCGTTTTCCATTTCAGTGTTTGTTTCGGATTGCGTCTAGTTAAAAAAAGTTGGATCGGCTGGCTCAAATTGTTCGCTCGTAAAGCTCGCTCCAAAGCTCGCTATTTCGGCTTCTTGGCGCCGCTGCGCGACCTCGGCCAATTCAGTGGCCGTGCTCGCTCTGACCACCGGCCCCAGGGGACCGTCTAATTCCTCCTGCAGTCGCAGCTCTGAAAGCCGGAGCCGACGACATTCATAAAGCAAATCTAGAGCCTCTTCTGGTGTTGGATTAATCATGATTTAGAACTCCGTTCAGACGTATAGTATCTTTCAAGTTGGGTATCTATAGCCATATAGGCTTGCTTCTCAGTTGGAGCCGTCATTTTGCCCGTAGGGGTGTGTCGGTCGATGATGTAGCCACCATCGACACAACGGGCAATCGTCCGGTTTCCTTCGCGCCATTCCCACGCCCATAGATTGGTATAGCCGGTGTCCTCATCCCAATTCTCGCGAAGATATCGCGTAGGTGAGGCTTCGAAAATGTCGGCCAAAGGTAGGGCTAATCTTATTTGATCGCTCATGCCCCAATTACGGTTAAAACCCCACAGCCCAGGAAAATGGCTCCGCATCCACTGGCAATCGCTAGCCACCATGGGAAAGCCCAAAGAAGACGAAACGCGACCGAGAACAACGATAGGACGAGAAAAAGAACAAGCCCGTTTAGAATTTGATCACTCATGATAATTAAAATTATCCCACCCTATTTAGAGCCGGTCAACGCGTAACCCAAAGGCACGAAAAAGGGCCGTGCCGAGGAAGATTTCCCCAGCACGGCCCCTACGACGTTTCCGCCTACTTTCTCGACGCCTTGTACTTCGCCATAGCCGCCTTGTCGGCGGCAACCAGCTTCTCCCACTCGGAGAGCTCCTTTACGGGCTCCACGGCAACGACAGGCGCGACCGGTTTCGGATCGCCCTTCCGGGCGACCGTGGCGACAGTGGCAAGGGCGGATACGGCAACCACTCCTAAAAGCAGTTTCTTCATTAGGCTGAGCTTCGTTTTCATGTTTTTTTTTGGACGGGTCAGACCCCGTAATTATTCGATTTGAATATCCTTGGCTACCCGCACAACAGCGGTGTGGTAGACGGCCTCCACGCCCTCTACCTCGTTGATGATGTCCGCTAACGCTGACCATGATATTCCTTGATGTCGGCCAACCAAAATGGTGAGCCAATGCTTCGTACATAGCTTCATCGATTCTGACCTGTATCGCTTTAGCTTGGGACTCACTTCCCTAAGGCTTTGCGCCGTCTTTTCGTCTCTATCCTTCGTGTGACTCATGTGGTACCCCTAGTTTTTGGGGCGTGTCACCTTGCGGGGCAGTCATTTCCTCGTCAAGGCTTCCAAGCTCCTGACTTTCCGGACTAGGAACCAGCTGAGGAACTATTATTTCAACCGACGCGATGACTCCAGCCTCACAGACAACGGGTGTCTGCTGCCTGACTTTATAGCCGCCCATTCCATCGGATGTCATCCGCAGATCTTGCTCTGCTAGCATCTGGACGCCAATAGTAAAGCCGCCTTGATCGAGCAACATGATTTCCGCGCGTCCACCAGTAACCAGGTCGACGAACTTTTTTGCGTCATCGGTTCCAAGCGTTCCCTCGAGGAGGATCGTAGTGAATCTCTCCTCTTCCTTAGCTCTTGCTGTAATGCCCTCCGGTAAGCCGGGACTCACAACCGGGCCAATGGTCCGAATAGATTCCGTAGCCGCCTTTATGACCACCTCTGGAGCCGGTGGAGCCGGTGGAGCCGGTGGAGCCGAAGGCGTGTCTATTGCCACTTCCTCCGGCTCTATTTCCGTCTCTTCCACATCGGCGAAATTTTGTTGCTCGTTAGCGGGCTCAGCCTGCATAACATACTGAGGCCCTTGGACCTCGATTCGGATTCCTCCGGTCTTAATAAGACCGATAACACCCATCAGCGTTAATAGCGTGTAGACCATCGAAAACACCGCTAACCTCACACCTGTTTTAAATTCTTCCCTCATCGTTTGAAAATTTGCGACGACCCCCGCAGGGGGAGTCGCCGCATTGTTTGCCCTTAGTAACCTACTTGCCCAAGTAAGGCGTCACATACGAACCGCCACCGGCTCCAAAGGAGCCAGATTCGGTGGAGTACGATCCGACTGGGACGCGACGATAGACATTGAAGTCATTCGTTGTAGGTCCGTTCGTTGTTGCTGCCGCCTTGTTGGCATTCATCCGATCACCGATGAAATCGATAGCAATGATCGCGCCTGCTCCATAGAGCATGTACTTACCGAGCTTGTCGATATCGTCGCTATTGTCCTCGATTGTGTCCCTTAGATCGTCGTAATCACCGTCTTTGCCATTCTTGCCGCCATGTCCGTGGCCATGTCCGTGGCCTTGCGTAGTGGCAAGGCCAGCCGTCCCGGCTTGGGTAACACCAGTAGACGCAGTTACCGCGCTACTAACATTCGACTGCTGGTATGGATTTGCCGTCTGATACTGATTCACATTGATATCAGGATGCCCAGCCGCCAAATGCGCGTCAAGCGTCGCTTCGAGCTGGCCAATACGACCCTCTACGGTAACGACGCGATCTTGCAGATGTTCGATGTCGTGCGCGAACTCCAGAGCTTGGCGTTCCAACTCGATAATACGGCTTAGGTGGATAAGGATGCTTTCCTCAACTCCTACCAGGCGTTCAGCGTGAAGGATCAAAGTTCCCCCGTGCTCCGCAAGTAAAACGTCGATTCCGTCAATCCTTTCAATAACCAGGTTGTAAGTCGAAACGATTCCGTCAATCAGCGCATCCTGTCGAATTTGGTCGATTAGGAACAACTGATAGTTGCTCTCGATCGTTCCTGTATTCTCAAGAATAGCCAATTCGGCTGCCGTCATCCGAATCTTTAGCTGTGCAACGCACTCGGCCAAGGCCTCGACAGTCAGCTCTAGAGCCGCAATCGAAGCTTCGTTGATCGTGATCCGTTGCGTATTGCTAGAAACAGACACCTGCAAACCAGCAATTGCTTGCTCGTTGTTGTTTACCTGCTCTGTCAGCGTTAGAACAATTTCGTTCAGGATGAAGTGAGCTTGCTCAAGGAGCGTTAGTCTCAAAGTGAGATCTGCCACATCTTGATCTAGGTTGGTGATGAGAGTTAGCAGGTTTTCCACCGTAAGTGTCAAACCGCCAACAGTCACCTCTAGAGCGTCAAGCCTAGCTTCATGAATAGCAATCATAGATAGCAAGGTTGTCTCGATATTCGTGATCTCCAACGTCAGCGCGGCGATGTCGCCGGTATTGTTTGCAATCAGAATAGCAAGCTCGGATTGACGGATTAGAAGCGTCTGAATATTTGTTTCATTCACTGTTACCCTGTCTTCAAGATCCTCCACCAACGCCTTGAGGATGGCAACGCACTGTTCAAGGAGTTGAATCCTTGTTTCGTGATCGGCAACATCATTTTGGATGCTGATAATCGTCGTGTTGATTCCTTGGACGGTCACCTGAAGAGACGCCATTGCGATTTCTAGCGCATTGATTCGAACGCTGTGAAATGCAATATCACCTTCGTTTGTTGTCACGCGATCTTCCAAGTCTTCCATTGCCTGCTTTAATAGCGCAACGCACTGTTCAAGGAGTTGAATCCTTGTTTCGTGATCGGCAACATCATCCAAGATATCTTGGATTGTGCTTTGAAGAATGGTTACCGCAGTTTCCAAGTCTCCAATGCTGGTGGTATTGCCAGCAATGTTTGTGGTGTTATTCGTAATCTCAGCTTGGAGTAGCGGGATCAGAACATCCAACGCATCAACACGCAGACTTAGGCTATCGATCATGGCGATAATGGATAGATCGGTTGCGCCAAATTCGTCAGCGTAAATCACTATCGCATTATTGTTAGCCACTAATGTTTCGTCATCGATGGTTCCTGTTGTGGTCCTAGAATTGATGCACAAGGTATGCGTTCCAGCCGGTAAGGTGGATTCAAAACCGTAGGGGACATCGAAAGCGGCGTTCCCTGGTACATCTACAGCCAGGCTAGTAACCGCGGCAAAAGCGGAGTCCACTAGCGCGCCGTTGATAGTTACCTCAAGGTAAACGTCATTATCAACCGCTCCAAACGTATTAATGGAGCCGGGCCAATTATTACCCAACCCAACTGTTGCTCCCGAAGGTCCGGCAATTGCTCCGATATCTCCACGGATGAACACTCTCCCTGCATCCATAGAGGTAAAGGTGACGCAGTTAGGTAGTGCCTGTGTCGCACCGCTAATGCTTTCAATTCGAATGGCGTGACTGGTCGTTGCCCAGCCTAGAATGGCAATAGCCATCAATTTTTGTCGTAGTTTCATTGTCTTCAATTCTCTGTTTCAGTGTTTGGTTGTCTGTTCCTGTAAAATTTATGGACCTTCGAGAAGCTCGCTTCTCAAGTAAGCCTCCGGCTCTTTATGCATGGCGTCAGTGCTAACGACTACCGTTCTGCCAGATACGATCGCTCCAGACGCCGTGAGACGCGCAAGGCTGTTGTTGATAGCCTTCTTAGCCATGCCCTCAACCGGCCTAGCTCCATCCGCTTTGGTAATGCCATGGACATTTACCCAGCGCTGGGCCGTCTCATCTACGATGATTTGGCAGTTCTTTGCCTTTTCGGCTTTCTTACGGGCCTTTGCTACTGCCAGTCTCGCAATCTCGACCTGAACCAGCCGGGGCAGTCGGCCAAAGACTAAGACCTCAGTAAATCGGGCCATTAGTGGAGCCCCAATGTGTTTGCGCAAAATCGTTCTCGCGGCTTTTTCTTTTACGCTGGCTGTTGCCCCTTCGGAAATATTGGCCAAGCCCTTATCTCCTGCATTGCTAGTCGCAATGATGACCCATCCCCGAAAGCTAAGGACTACGCCACTGGATTCAAAGCGGCCCTCATCCAAGATTGGATAGAACATCCGCATAATGGCGCCGTCGCATTTTTCGATCTCATCGACCAGGAGAACGCCCGGCTCTTGGTCGCCGCCTACGGCTTCTTCCAGATCCCGCACAAACAACGCAAAGCTTTCGGCGGTTGGGTAATTAGTCATGTCCAGTGCTACTACCTTCCGACCAAATACAGCTTGAGAGGTTAGTTTGGACATCTCCGTTTTCCCGGTTCCAGTTGGCCCGAGAAATAGGGCCGTGAGAGCTGGCTTGTCGCCATCTACTCCTAGGCCCTCAACAACCACGCACATGGCATCGAGCCAACTATTTACTGCATGATCCTGCCCTTTTAACGGCGTCAATGCTTCGCGCAATAGCTCTCTATGACTCATGTGCGGTATTGTTGTTGTTGTCATCAGCTTAGCGGCTAGATGGCAAGGACGGCGGGCCAGGGATAAGAGTGGGCTGAGTGCCTACGGTTCCCGTTGCTTTTTCGACTTCGTCCAACCTTTGAGCCAGGCTGGCGTCTCTGTCGGCTGCAGTTCGTGCCAGTCCTTCGAGGTAAACATCAATTTTACCCGATGCCTCGACATCCTTTTTTAACTGTGCAATTTCAGCTGAATTACCGGAACCGGTAATGAGAGACTTCCTTACTGGATTATGAATACCCAATAAAGGAGACGTTCCTATCACAGCGGCTTCGGTTGGGGCCGTGTCGAATACTTCGGCATGCACTCTTTGATACACGAAATGCCCCTCATGCATGAAATCGGGCCGATGTTCATCGACTCTCCTACCAGCATAAAGTACTCGGTATTTCGAAGGGGAGGTAATGCCGTCTTTGCCGACGACAGTTACATGTTCTTCGGCAATCGGAATCGCAACAACAGAGTTACTATTCTTCCTTACCGAGTTGCATCCACTGAGGAGGATGCACGAAATTAGGCCTACTAGGCCGATCTTAACTTTTGTCTTCATTCTCAATTACTCGTTGGTCAAACTTCTTTTAAGTAGGGCGCGCTCTTGTCGATCCGCTTCGATGGCTTGGGCCTTCCGGCTGAACGCACCCGAGGTTGCTGGCAACGCGTCGCCCAGGCTGATTGATTGTGTTACATAGAGGTAAAATTCAGTTCCCGCTGGAACCCTTACGAATCGACCTTTCTGGATCTCTTGCTGAATGCCCTTAGCATACTGTTCCATGACCTCGGAAGTTCCGTCTAAGGCCGCATTGCCAAATCCTATGTCTTCCGTCTGGCCGAACGAAGTCGTAGTTCTTTGCTTAAAGTTCTGAGTAAAGCCGCTCAGAAATGAGGCGGTAAACAGTTTCAGCGTATTCGACTTGTCTAGAACGATCTCGCTACCAAGAAGACCGGCAGATCCGTCAGATTCTCCATAAGCCGTTCCTCCATCTGGAGCTTTCCCCATAACCGACTTATCCAAGGCGATACCCTCAAGCTTGAGCACCCTTAAATTGTCCTCGTTCGGTTCATGAAGAACAATATCCCACGAGTTTGCCGAAGCTACTCGATCACCATTGGTGGCCCCCCGAATTCTTCCGTGGACTTCGGAATTTGCTGGAACGATCACTTTGCCGTCATGAAATAAATCCTGTGTGACCATTGCGATAATCGGAGTATCTGCCATGCGCGTTTCAATTCCGTTGGTCAGAACGCATTGCAACATCCGGTAAGGCGGTGCCACCGGCACTAACTTCGAGGCGTCTTCGGCCGACACGGGAACCTCACTCCTATAGAGCATGATCGATCGACTTACTGGCAACGCCGCAGGCACCTCTTTTTTTGGTGTCGGCTTCCTTGTCGAAGCTCGCACTAGCACGGGCTTCCTTGTTGTTGGCGGAGTTGGTGGCCGTGATACCTTCGCTGGCTTCAAGGCTCCCTGACTGCGGCCGTTAGGATCTCCAAAGACAACAGTTTGTTGCAAGGGATTCTCTACGTCGTCCCGAAGGGATGTTGAAATACGGCTTTCACCATCATTCCCGCTAGAGCGAACGAGAGTGATTGCTACGATAACAGCAAGGATAATTCCTAAGATCGCAAGGAACGCAGGATTCTTAATTGTTCTCATCATTCGCTTACACTCCCATTCAGTTCATTAACTACAAGGCTAACCGGTGATTCAGCCGAAAGATTATTTCGACCGCCTCGCCCGTCTCCTTGAATGACAACCGCAATAATTCCTGTTTTCCCAGGGGAAACTACGGCGTTCATGTCAACCAAGGAACCAGTAAAGTGCCTACCTCCTGAGACGATTCCTACACTAGGATAATCGAGAACCAACCTTCTAGAGCTTCTGATTTCGAACATATACCCAACGGCGTCTATCGCATCCCTTCGGATAGCTCTGACTAGACGAACCGAAACCCCACCTTCCACCTCTGTCCAAATGGGATCGCCATCAACTGCGGAGATACCGGTCAAAGCGTCCTTATTGTAGCGATTCAATAGTTCATATCCTTTGACGACTTCGAGTAGGCTAACCAGGTGCCTTTCTGTAGCCTTCTTAACGTCGCCTTTCGGGGTGACAAAGCCACCCGCCGAACCCTCCTCTTCGAATCGGACAACAAAGGCGAATCCAAGTTGATCGGCCTCTACGAGCAAAACGTAGACTTCCCCGCCAACCATGACATTCAGGTTTGCTTTTGCGTTTGCTACCAAGGGCTCGACAGCAAAGAAGGAGTCGCCGGGACGGAAGGCCAACATGAATTTTCCAGTCTCTACCCCAGGATCAGCTATGAACCCGGAGCCGTCGAGCGAGCTAATAGCCCCAGGCAAGGTAACAGTCGTCACCGTTCCAGCGGCGCAAGGAATGCGGTGAACCACATCTCGGCGCAATTCTTGGCTGACAATACGCTCTTGCGCATTGGCTACGCTCAACAGCGCCAGCATTATTAGTATTAAGACTTTCATTAGAGCGTAGGCTGGGCCTTTTCTTTGAGTTTATATTGATACCTCACGACGGCATAGGGGAATCGACCAACGGTCAAGATTTCTGGATTTCGGCCCAAGATGAAGTTGCAAGTAACTTCGTAGACTCTGTCGGACTCTAGTCCTCCCACCTCTTCCCTTACTTGGAGATCGCCGGTAGCAACAACATACTGCATACCGTCTTTGACCCTTAACAATTCGATGTTGTCCGGCTTGAAATTCCACGACCGGCGCTTGAGTTCAAATTCAGCCGCCGCTAGTTCCATCTCTTCAAATGCATTTGTCCGCGCTTGACCGATATACATCTGTCTAACCAAAGGAGCATTATCGAAGCCGCCAGGATTCCGATTAAGAAGTCCAATAGCGGCAAGGTAGGTGGCCTGCGTTCTTACGTGGTGAACCTCCTCAAATGGCTTTGCGACTCCCACAGTGTGAGCCCCCGTCTCATCGACCACTAAAGCCAGGACATCCCGCCTGCTGTCGATCACAACGATTACCATGCCGATGACGGCAACCAAGGCCACGACCACAGATAACATTATAGTTCCCGCCCTAGCCGCCCGATGCTTTCGCACGGTAGACTGCAGGCCCGTCAGACGTTGTTCAAACAACGTTATTTCCACTGAATCACTCATAAATTCTTACTTCTTCGATTGCATCGACTTCGGAGCTACGACCCGCAATGGTTTAGCCGGGCGCTTCCGAGAGCTACTGCTCCC
>Ga0079203_1002628_pt1 | contig 11867 bp, 11 predicted proteins | sample PorBlaMBantryBay_FD_68602 | JGI IMG/M metagenome (GOLD analysis project Ga0079203, IMG submission 68602) | Marine algae microbial communities from Bantry Bay - Bantry Bay, Ireland | ecosystem: Host-associated > Algae > Red algae > Blade | place: Bantry Bay, Ireland
GATGACGCATCTAATTTATCCATTAATTTTTTAGCAAAATGAAGTATATAAAGTACCTGTTTATTGGCATATTATTCGGGGTGGTGATGACCAAGTCGGAAGCGATTTCCTGGTATCGAATTCAGGAGATGTTTCGGTTTCAATCCTTCCAGATGTATGGCATTATTGGTTCTGCGCTGGCGGTAGGATTAGTGGTGATGCAGTTCCTCAAAAAGTACCATGTCCGGTCTTTTGAAGGGACGGAGATTGACTTGTCTGACAAAGCATTTAGTGTACCCCGTTACCTGTATGGCGGTATTGTTTTTGGGCTAGGATGGGCCTTATCTGGTGCCTGTCCGGGACCTATGTATACGATTTTTGGGAATGGTGTTTCGGTGTTTTTGGTGGTCATTGCGAGTGCGATGGCAGGTACTTTTGCGTATGGTTTGGTGAGAGATCGGCTGCCGCATTAGAAAACAAAATTGCTTCGCCTTTTATCTCAATCTATTTAATCGCCATTCCTTACCGTTTTTGCTCTTTATTGTGGAAAACTTTTTACGGGTGTGGAAAACTTTGAGATGTGGAAAACAAAAAACTACCATTTTATTTTAATCACGAAGTGTTAACCTTCTGCTTATCAATATTTTATTCTGTTTCAATCCTAACTTATCAACATTGTTAAAAAGCACGTTTTCCACAAAACGTATTATTTTTTCCTGCATATAAACATCTAGCTGTTGGTAAATTTCTATTATTTCTATCGAGCAATACGCTAATATTGCTGTTCGACCTACCTACACTAAAGCATACAACACCACGAACATTTCGTCCCTTAAACTCACCGACATTTATTATTCTATTATTATTCATACTATTCTAAAACGAAAATTGTAAAAAACAGTTATCAAAATGAGAAAATTTATCCAATCACTAATCATGTGTACGGCACTATGCTGCTTGTTGACTTCGTGTGTTTCCAAGAAAAAATTTGAGCAATTGATGAACGACAAAACCACCATCGATGAAGTGCTGGCAGAGAATCAACAAATGGTTGAAAACCTAAAAAAGAATGTAGCAACACTGGAGTCCGAAAAGGATGACTTGGGCGAAACCCTAAAGTCAGAAACGACCCGCCTTTCCGATGAGGTAGCTGCGGTCAAAGATGACCTGATGAGCTCTAAAGGAGCAATGGAAGAAATGGAAACGATGGTGGCTGCCAAGGACTCCCAACTGACGATGATGCAGGAGCGAATTAGTGCCACTTTTGATGTGTACACAAAAGGTGGATTTAACCTCTCCAGTCAAAACAATAACCTGATGATTAATACCCCTTCTCCGATTCGCTTTCGTAGTGGGTCTACCCGAGTCGATCAGGATAGTAAGATGGTATTAAACGATCTGGCTGAAAAACTTAAGAATAATCCAATGGTGAAAATTTTGGTAGAGGGTCATACGGACAGTGTGCCAATGAAGAGCGGTGCGCGTTTTCGAAATAATAAGGAACTTAGCATGGCACGTGCCAGCCGAGTTGTTGACGAATTAGTCAAACTGGGCGTAAGTCCGAGCCAACTTGCTGCTACTGGACGAGGAGATACCATGCCTAAGTTTCAGGATGAGAATGATTCCGATGAAATTCGGGCGATGAACCGTCGAACAGAATTTGTGGTGATGGCGAATGTCGGACCTTTATTTGAGGCGGCGCAAGGTATGTAGATAAAGCAGGCTGATTGATTAAAAAAATTTGATGGAGGTGGATATGGATTGATTTATCAATGTGTATCCATCTTCGTCGTTTTTGTATATTAGGATATTACAGATTGTTCACTCAGGCATCACTTTATCTTACTCATGATCTCCCTAATTTGTTTTTTCGTATAATTTCCATTCAGTCCTGCCTGTTCTCCTTGTTCTACAAACATCATGATATCTTTCTGATTCGCTTTGAGTATGTCACTGTCCATTTGTGTCAGGATGTAGATAAACTGGTAGTAAGAATCCTTATTTTTTAAATTTATTTTTCCTTTGCTGGCCTGGATGATTTGAGGGATGAGCTGTTTATCTGTACTATACTCGTTTAGCAAAATTTTTCTGGCTTTGACACGGCCAGTTTCGGAGTTGCTGAATAGTTGATTGATTGCATTTTGACGAACCTTGTTGGATTTTTTAGCCGTAGCTTTTGCCTTGGTTACCTCTTGTTTCAGTTCGGAGACGGACAGCTGGCTAATATTTTTCACCTCTATATTCGTATTACCTTGCCTTACCAAGTCATAGGTCTCTTGGACTAGTTTGTGTTGTTGAGCTTGCTTTTCGTCGTAAGCTACCGCTTGGGAGCGGATACTATCGATGGTGATGAGTTCCTGGGTAAGCTGTTCTAGTTTTACTTTTTGGGCTTTAATACTTTCCTTTTGTTCTTGCAGCAAGGTATTTTTAAATTCAATTTCTTCCTTGGCCTTCTGTAATTGAGTGAAAAAGTATACGGTGGTGGCGACTCCAACCATCAGCAATGCAAGAAATACATAAGCCTGCATTCTGTTGCGCTTAATTTCATTCTGGAGTACATTGAATTCTTCTTGTCTCATAAGGTTGTTGGATTGATAGGGTATATTGTGTAAAGTTGAATTGAAAAGACTTATATAGAAGCGCTGATAGAATGTAGCATTCTTTTTTTATTATTAAGATAAATATAAACCGTACCGGAAGCGGATGAAAAGAAGGTGCCTCCCAGAACGAATTTTTCCTGTATCATATAAAAAACAAAGAAGCCGATGGAAATGACCAAAATGCCAAGGATGATCTTGATGAAAATTTTATCATGGTTGACGATGAGTTGCTGAATATCTTGTTGGCTGACTTGACCAGAAGTAGTAGATCCAAAAGCAGACTGGGCAGGAAGGGCAGGTTGCGTACCCGGAATGGGAATGGTTTCCTTTTCTTTTAATTCGGTGACTATGGAAAGAATGGCTGCGGTGATTTGTCCTCTTTGTATACTGTAGTCTTCACTGGCGATTCGATCCTCGTTTTTCTCCCGTTCGATTCGGTCGAGTTTGCTGCTATTAATAATAGCAGTATTTTCCAATTCCTCATACCCTGACGTATCCTGGCAAAACCGGATAATCAACGCAAGGGCATCAGCAAGCTTGTCGCTGGCCACCAAATCCTTTAATGACTGCTGGAATTGTAATAGTTCCATTTGGGGGTAGTAGTTTGTTTATTGCTTAAAATTACGACAATTATTTATTAAACCAAATAAAACATATAGAACACCTTCTAAAGCGCTAACAATAAAAAAGCCATTTGGCAGGAAATTCCTGGCAAACAGCCTCTGAGGTTTGTCGTTTTGTAGGTTTTTAAGAATATTACGTAAGTAATAGCAACGATCTATTTACGCAGTATTTTTAGTATGGAAATTTCATATTACCATTCATATTATACACATAAGCCCATAAAGAGATGAACAGTAAAAATGCGGTTACTGCAATGGCGAGTGCCTTTCCTTTTGTTCCTGCGTTTTGTATTTCTTCACTCATGATTGGAGATATTAAAAGACTAATTTAAATAATACCGCAAATTAATCAAAATCAGGGGATCAATCAAAAATTTTGCATTTATCTTTTAGCCACACGACTTCTGCTGGTTCCAATAAAGGACTGAGTTCTTCAAACACCAACTTATGATACGTATTCAACCATTGGATTTCCGTTGTGGTCAATAAGGATTTATCTACCAGGCTCAAATCGATAGGGAATAGCGTAACGGTATCAAATTTTAAAAAATCACCAAAATCAGAACTGCCTGCCTCCGCTGTCAATACCAGATTCTCAATACGAATACCATATTCATCTGGGCGATAAAATCCAGGTTCGTTGGAGGTCAGCATTCCGACTTCCAGCGCTACACTGCCACGACCTGCCGAAGAGGAAATACTCTGCGGACCTTCGTGTACATTCAGAAAAAATCCCACGCCATGTCCTGTTCCATGACCGTAGTCCAGATGCGCATTCCACAACGCCTGCCGAGCGAGGGTATCCACTTGATAGCCCTTAGTTCCTTCCGGAAAATGCAAGGCTGCTACTCCAATATGTCCCTTCAACACCAAGGTGTAATGATACCGCTGATCGGCAGTCACGGGGCCTAGCGCTGTTGTTCGGGTAATGTCGGTGGTACCGCTATGATATTGACCACCGGAGTCAAGGAGCAGTAAACCCTTCGGATGGATGGTAGCCGAAGTACCGTGTTCGGGTCGATAGTGAACGATGGCACCATTTGCTTGATAGCCTACAATTGCGGGAAAACTTTCTCCGTAATAGCCCGGTTGTTCAGAGCGAAAGGAGGCGAGTTGATCGGCTAGTTCTGCTTCGGTGATGGTCTCACCAGCGGAAAGTGTTTTTTCCAAAGATCGATAAAGGCGAGTCAATGCTACTCCGTCATAGCGCATGGCTTGTCGGATATTTTTTATTTCTGTGGGATTTTTGATTCCCTTTAAGACGCTTACAATTGAACTGCTTTCTTTAATGCTTTTTTTGTTGAGGTGTTGATAAAGGCCAATACTTGTGGTGGCTTTATCGACCAATAAGGGCTGGTCAGCAGTAAGTGCGGATAAGTAAGTCGTAACGGTGTCATACGCTTTTACAAAAATACCATCCGCTTTCAGTTGGTCGCTCAATTCTGAATTAATCTTTTTAGCGTCGACAAAAAGAATAGCGTGTGTTGCTTCAATAACGGCATACGCCACAAAAACGGGATTGAAATCTATATCGCGGCCGCGTAGGTTAAAGGTCCAGGCAATTTCATCTAGCGCAGAGATCAGGTAGTGACTGGTCTGTTGATCCGTCATTTTTGCTCGTATCTGAGTTAGTTTATCGGCTCGGCTCATTCCGGTAAATTTATTGGCTATTTCAAAAATCGCCTCGGTAGGAAGGGGAGGACGGTCAGCCCAGATAGCGGGGAGCAGGTCGTGTTGTATTTCCAATTCTAGTTTATATTGATGAAGCATTTTTACCAAGGTCCGATTTTGACTAAGCGAAAATAGCATACCGTCGATCCCAACGGTTGCTCCTTCGGGCAGCTGCTTCCCCAGCCATTCTAGATGTTCCGGCCCACGGGCAGGCCCCTGCTGATGAAGCACAACAGGCGTTCCTTTCAACTGTGTCTCTGCCTGAATAAAATACCTGGAGTCTGTCCATAGTCCGGCGTGCTCCATGGTGATGACCAGAATACCTGCTGATCCGGTAAATCCTGATAACCAGCTTCGGGCTTCCCAGTGAGGTGCCACATATTCACTTTGGTGCGGATCGCTGGAGGGAATAATATATGCGTCAAGGTCGTTTTGCTGCATCGTCGAACGGAGAGCGGAGATTCTTTCAGTAATGGTCATTGATAGATAGTTTTATTGAATATAAGCCAAAATTAATGATAATAATTTAAGAAGAGGTAGGAGCTGCTATGGTGTTGATTGCTCATTCATTTGGTAGGTGGTTTAATTATTAATTAATAAGAGGTACATTATTATGTATCTTTTAGACGAGTACAACCGTAAACACATTTACCCTAATTAAATATATATTAATTATATGTAATTTCTTGGCACATTTTTTGAGAAAAATTTTTGCCAAAAACTGGATATATTAAACTAATTCACTTATATTGCAGTAGTTTCGGGTATTTTTTAACAATAAAAAATTACTTATTTTAATCCGAAACCTTCATAACCATCTGATTGTCATCCTTTTTTATGTACAATTTAATTTAAGTTACCACCCTTACAATTAGCATCTTACATCCAAACTTTTTTAACCAAAACACCTGTTTATTCATTAACACACTACGTTAAAATTCATTCAGATGCTAAAGCAAACTATTGGTTTAAAACAATTTCAAAAATTATCACCTCAGCAGATTCAGTTAATGAAGCTGCTCCAGATTCCTACTGCTACCCTTGAACAACGGATACAAGAAGAACTAGAAGCTAACCCGGCGCTTGACGAAGGGGAAGAGGCAAATGATGAGGCAAAGGACAGTGAAGAAGATTTCAATAATGAAATCAATGAAGCAGAAGAGGATCCTGAGAACGAAGTCGAACGAGATGACGAGTATGAGTTAGATGATTACTTAACAGAATATATCGAAGATGATCCTTCTAGTTATAAACTCAACGCGAATAATTATTCTGCGGACGATGAGGACAAGACGGTGCCTATCGCAGTAGAAGATACCTTCCACGAATATTTGGAACAGCAGCTTGGAATGCTCAAACTGGCGGATGAGCGAGTAGAGCTAGTAGCCCAGCAAATCATTGGTAGTATTGATGATGATGGCTACCTGCGTCGTGAACCGGAAGCGATTAAGGATGATTTGGTTTTTTCTCAAAATGTTGAAACTACCGTAGAAGAAATTAACGCATTGTTAAAGTTGATTCAGCGTTTTGATCCTCCCGGTATTGGCTCCAGAAATTTGCAAGAATGTCTGGAACTACAACTTCGCAATCGTCTGGAAACGGCTACCGACCTTTGCGATGAGGAAGATCGATCCATTCGGATTGCCATTCGAATCATTTCTGAATACTTTGATGAGTTTTCAAAAAAGCATTATCAAAAACTACAACGACAACTCAGTATCACCGAAGCGCAGCTAAAAGCCTGCATCGAAGAGGTACTCAAACTGAATCCTAAACCTGCGAGTGGCTATCGTTCTAGTAACACGCGTTCTTCTCAATATATCGTACCCGATTTTACCATCGTTAATCGCGACGGAGAACTTGACCTTAGTTTGAACTCTCGAAATGCACCCGATCTACGGATCAACGAGCATTATAAAGATATGCTAAAGTCCTACAAGGCGAGTCGTAAAGATCCACGTAGCAACAAGCAGCAAAAAGAAGCGGTTCTTTTTATTAAGCAAAAGATTGATTCCGCTAAATGGTTTATTGATGCGATTCGACAGCGCCAGCAGACGATGTACAAAACGATGTATTCTATTATGCAGTACCAATTGGATTTCTTCCGTACCGGAGATCAAAAGAACTTGCGACCGATGATTTTAAAGGATATTGCCGATATTACCGGACTGGATATTTCTACTGTTTCACGGGTAGCCAACAGTAAGTTTGTACAAACAGAATTTGGTACGAAAAGATTGAAAGATTTCTTTTCTGAATCACTGCAAACCAGTTCAGGAGAAGAAGTGTCAACATTGGAAGTCAAGAAAATTCTTACTGAAATTATTCAGGCGGAGAATAAGCGCAAGCCATTTTCTGATGAAAAACTTAAGAATATTCTTTGTGAAAAGAAATATAATATCGCCCGTCGTACCGTAGCGAAGTATCGCGAACAACTCAATATTCCGGTGGCACGATTGCGTAAGGAATTATAAAAACAATAAGTAACCCCTAAAATTTATAAAAATTGCTTATTATAGATGGCGGTGGAGGTACCCTTGCAGCAGCAGCGATAACAGCGACGATTGCTTCGCGAATATTGTGGAGTATGCAAGGGCGAGCAGTAGTGGTAAATTGAATAGTATTATGTATTCAATTTACCACTAGAATGCTCAATCGCACTGAGCAATATATCAGATGCTTTATTAATTTCTTCTATTGTGATAATCAATGGTGGTGCGATCCGAATAGAGCGATCATTGAATAAAAACCAATCGGTAATTAACCCTTTTTCCAAACATTTTTTTATAACCAATTGGACTTGTTCAAAACTATCCAACTCTACGGCTAACCAAAGTCCGGCACTACGTACATGACGGATAGCAGGATGAACCAGCCGTTTTAGAAATAATTTTTCCTTCTCTTTTACCTCCTCAATAATACTAGAAGACTGAATAAATTCCAGTGTGGCCAGCGCCGCAGCACAACTGACGGGATGTCCCCCAAAGGTAGTGATGTGTCCGAGCAATGGATTGTTCGCGAAAACTTTCATGACCTCTTTGTTGGCAACAAAGGCACCGATGGGCATTCCTCCACCCATACCTTTGGCGAGCAACAAAACATCTGGTACTACTTCATACTGTTCAAATGCAAACATACTTCCCGTTCTTCCATAGCCCGCCTGAATTTCATCAAATACTAATAGCGTTCCCGTTTCAGTACAACGATTTCTTAATTTAGTGAGATAATTGTTTGTTGGTTTACGGATGCCCCATTCTGCCTGAACGGTTTCTATAAAAACGGCTGCTGTTTTGGTGGTTATTTTTTGTAAACAAAATTCGCAATTAAAATCAATATGCTGAATCCCGGGTAATAAGGGACGATAAGGGCCAGTAAAATAATCGTCGCTCATCAGGCTAGCGGATCCCTGCGTACTTCCGTGATAGGCCCGATAGCAACTAATAATTTCTGCACGACCTGTAAATCGTTTGGCGAGTTTCATGGCGCCTTCGGTTGCCTCGGTACCGGAATTGACAAAGTAGACACTGTTGAGGGAATCGGGTAGAGCGTTGGTGAGTGCTTGTGCGAGGAGGGCCTGTGGGGCGAGTACATATTCACCATACACCATCGTGTGCAGATACTTTTCGCTTTGCTGGCGAATAGCGTCCACTACTACGGGATGACAATGGCCTAATGCGCTTACGCCGATTCCTGCAATGAGGTCGATGTAGGATTTTCCTTGCGTATCGTATAAGTAGATACCTGCACCGCGCTCAATTTCGAGTAGCATTGGAAAATCGCTGGTTTGCGCCATCTGGCTGAGGAAGATTTGTCGTAAGTTAGGCATAGTAATGTTTGCGTTTTTGTAAATAGGCTTTGCAAAGGTAAGCTGATTCTGTTCAAGTAGCTTCAAGGACTCACTTACTTCAAGGTAAATTTTTACGCGGTATGACTTTTGTACCCTTAAACTGTCTGTTGTAGATCAAAATCTATTTTTAAGGAAGTAGGAATGTAATTTTTTTAATATCTTACGTTATACTTACAAGATACTTACAAGTCTATTATTTACCCTTCTTTGTAGGCATTTCCCCAAATAAAAATAAATATAGTAACGAAAGCGAAAAAGATAAGTCTAAACAACAGGTTATCAGACAATAAAGTATAATGAAATACCTAGCTATTTTTGTTGGACTCTTGGTGGTTTCTTTCTTTTCCTGTAACCAGGTAACGGAAAAGATGCCTGATTTTGAGGTTCATGGAATAGATGTTTCTCACTATCAATCTGCGATTGACTGGCCTGTAGTGGCTGGAGAGGGGATAGATTTTGGGTTTGTTAAGGCGACGGAGGGGCAGGATTTGCAGGATAGTATATTTTGTGAAAACTGGGAGGCAATGAAGCAAGCCGGAATTATAAGAGGCGCGTATCATTTTTTCCGTCCGGGTACTTCTGCGGTTGAGCAGGCGTTGCATTTTATTGGAACGGTAAATTTGGAGTATGGTGATTTACCTCCCGTGCTGGATATTGAGGTGCTGGATGAAGTGAATACGGATTTGATTGTTACTCGGTTAAAGATATGGTTGGAAATGGTGGAAGATGCGTATGGTATTCGGCCAGTTATTTATACCAACATGAAATATTATAATCAACATTTAGCGGATCATTTTTCGGATTACAAAGTGTGGATTGCACGGTACAGTTCCTCAAAGCCTATGTTGTCCGAAGAACGAGACTGGCAGTTTTGGCAGTATGGAAATAAGGGGCAACTACGGGGTATTGACGGGCCGGTGGACTTGAATGTTTTTCGAGGTACTTATCAGGATTTACGGGCGTTGACTTATTCGCCTTATTCTTCGCCTTCTACGGCTGGGAATTAGATCATAGGCATTTCTGCTGAGGGAATAATTTTTAATTCTTCATTCAAATTTTTTTCATCTGTGCTTCTATTCCATATCCGAACAAGGCAAAATCATATTTAGCAGGATCGTTAGGATCGAGTTTTCTTAAAAACTGTGTCAGTTCTACTACTGTTTTCCAATCTCTTTGTTTTCTTTTTATTAAACCAAATTTTCGGGCGATTCGTTCTACATGTACATCTAGTGGAATCATGAGTTGAGCGGGGTTGATATTTTTCCAAATACCAAAATCGACGCCTTGGTTATCGTTCCGCACCATCCATCTTAAAAACATATTCAATCTTTTGCAGGTAGACTTTCTAGCGGGCGTAGCCACATGTTTGCGGGTACGAGCGGGACTATCTGGGAGGTCAAAGAATAGGTTGTGAAAACCTTCGAGGGCGGGGCTGATGTCTTCGTTCTCTGGTGTAATAAATTGTGAAAACGCAGATTCGAGCCGTTCGTGTTTTCGATAATATTGTTGAAAAAATTCTAAAAAATAGAGGGTGTCTGTTGGTTGGAAGGTACGATGTTTAAAATCGAGAAAACGTTTACGGTCTTTTTCGGAATGGTTGAGGATGAATTCGTGAGGAGAATTGCCCATGAGGGCGAATAGTTCTGTGGCTTTGTTGATGATGGTGACACGTTGGCCCCAGGCGAGCATGGCGGTCCAAAAAGCGGTGATTTCGATATCCTGTGGGTGCTGGTACTGGTGGGGAATCTGGATGGGGTCGTTGTCGATAAAACCGGAGACATTGTAGCGGGTGACGTAGTAGTCTAGTGTTTCTTTTATTTTCATAAAAATTTGGGTAGGCTGTTGTTTCTTTGTAATTTCACGTTTCCAGATTGATATTCACCAAATTTTACAATGTTAATAATAGCATTAATTATGACTGCCACGCTTGCTTATACTGTGTTACTTGCTGCTATTTTGTTGGGGAAGAAGGTTTATAATCGAGTTAATAAATAGTAATTGAATTTCTGGATTTAGTCCTACCGATAATGTGGTTCATTCATGTCGAGCACTGTCATACTCGACGCTTCGATATCATTCATTCATCAAAAAAATTACACTGGTTTTTTATAGCGGTCAAATTTCGCAACGCCCATTCTTTGTAGTAGATGTTGAGTCGAAACACGGAGGACGCCTAATCCATATTTGGCGCTACGTTGAAAGTTGATAGAAGAAGCTTCTTCAAAATATTTGGTGGGACAAGTAACTTCTGCGATCTCGTATCCACCGTAAATGATTTGTGAAAGCATTTCATTATCAAAAACGAAATCATCATCGTTGGCATTGAAATTAATACCTAAGAGTACTTCGCGGCTGAAGGCTCGGTAGCCAGTATGATATTCAGACAGCTTATAGTTGACCAGCAGATTTTGTGTAAAAGTGAGGAGCCGATTGGCGACAAATTTATAAAAAGGCATTCCTCCTGCCAAAGCACCTTTACCTAAGATACGCGATCCGAGGACCACTGGAAATAGATTTTCTCCAATAATATTAACCATTGATGGAATCAGCAAAGGTGTATACTGGTAGTCAGGATGCAGCATTATAACAATGTCTGCCCCTAAGTCAAGTGCTTTGTTGTAGAGTGATTTTTGGTTGCCACCATAGCCTTTGTTATTTTGGTGAACGATTACGTGTTCGATTCCGATACTACGCGCTAGTTCGCTGGTGTTGTCCTTGCTGGCATCATCGCATAGGATGACCTCATCTACCAAATCGAAAGGAATTTCGCGATAGGTTTTTTCGAGTGTGAGAGCCGCGTTATAAGCAGGTAGTACAACAACTACTTTTTTCCCTTTATACATACTTTATTCTTGTTCCGTGCTATCAGCAGGATTGTTTTTCTCAGCAGTTAATTCTTCTTCTGTTTCAGATTTAGGATTTTCGAGTGATAAGAGGTTACGTGCCTGTAAATAGTTAAACCATTTAATCACTTTCTTCATGTCACTTAAGTATACGCGATCTTCGTCATAATCAGGCAAAATAGCCTTAAAATAGGTGATGACGGTAGTCGGATCGGAGTTGTGTGGAACCGGAGGAATAGATTCGATTTTTTCCAACATGGTTTTAAAAATAACATTGAGTTCTTCTGTATCATCCTGGGTATAT
>Ga0079203_1002636_pt1 | contig 11858 bp, 4 predicted proteins | sample PorBlaMBantryBay_FD_68602 | JGI IMG/M metagenome (GOLD analysis project Ga0079203, IMG submission 68602) | Marine algae microbial communities from Bantry Bay - Bantry Bay, Ireland | ecosystem: Host-associated > Algae > Red algae > Blade | place: Bantry Bay, Ireland
CCATAAATTAGACAACCTAATTAAAATCACAGATCCAAAATCAAGGAATAAAAAGATTTTCGACCTTCGAAAACGTTACTTATCCAAACACGACGAATTAATGCACAATATTGATACTGGACCAACATACATGAAGTCACCCAAAATAATGGACATTATCAAAGGCCAACTTCATAGATTTGATGGACAATTATATGATCTTATATGTTACTCAATTATGTCGAATCATGTCCATATGCTAATAGATACAAAAATCCAACTAGAAGATATACCACTTGAATACAAACTATATGATAACAACACACAAGTATCTGATATTATGAAACGCATTAAGGGTGCATCCGCTCGGTATTCTAATAAAGAGCTTGGTAAAACTGGTTCATTTTGGTGTAAGGAAAGCTACGACATGTTTATAAGAAATGAAATTATGTTGAAAAAAGTTATTGGATATATACTAGAGAATCCTGTAAAAGCTGGAATTGTGGTAAAATGGGAAGATTATGATGGCAATTTTTTAATGTCATAGATTAAAACTATAACAACCTCATCCCCATTTTACGGCATCTCAATGGCGTACTTTATGTGGTTTCGTAGAAACGTAATTATAGAATTTTGATTTTGCTACCGCAAAGGTTTCTTTCGGCTTCTAATGAATTAGAAGCGACTTTAGGCGATAGTGATTGTAAAAATGGAACAACCTAACCATAATGTCTTACGGCAATTTATTGACGTACTTAATTTTGTTTCGTAGAAACTTAAATAAAACAACTTACATCTCTCCAGCTATTATTGCATCATCCTTTAATATTGATCGATATACTTGACTTTGGGCTCTTGGTCTATAATTCCCTTTACTGAACTTTAAATTTTTCATACTAGGGTAAGTTCTGTTTGCAACAAAAATAAATATTAGATCTTCGTCGGGATCTGCAAATGCAGCAACTCCTGTAAATCCGAGATGCCCGTATGTAGAATCCGATGCTAGCTTAGACATATTTTGACTTTTTGAGGGATTTAATTCCTTCATGTCCCAACCTATGCCCCTTCTTGTACTTTCTGGATATCGAGTCGTAAATAACTTTATTGTCTCTGGTTCTAAGTATTGTATACCTCCATAACTTCCTCCATTGAGCATCATCTGAAATATGATAGCCAACTCGCCCGCATTACTGAATAATCCCGCATGTCCACTGACTCCACCTAGCATGGCTGCACCCATATCATGCACATGACCTTTTATAGTTTGTCTTCTGAAGTAACGATCATGTTCTGAGGGAGCTATTTCTTCTCTAGGGTGCTTATCTAATGGCAAGTAGCCAGTTCTACGTAAGCCCATAGGATTATAGAAATTTGTTGCCGCGTATTCATTTAGAGGTAAGCCAGATATATTTTTGATGCTCTTATGCATGTAATAAAAGGCTAAATCAGAATATCTATACCCTTTCTTATCTCTCAGTTTGCTTTTGTTAATCCTACTCCAGATGGAGTCTTTCATATCAGTTCTCATAAATAAATTATCTGCGACTGGAACAGTAAAGCCTTCCTTTAATGTTTTACTATAATACTTTTCTAAAGGCTGAGGATTTTTTCTACTCTTACTAACCGTATTTTTATAAAATGGAATCCAACCTGCCAACTGGGCATGATGAGCCAATACATCTTTAATAATAATATCTCCTTTATTGCATGTATCTGTCTCAGGTATATATCTATCAATTGTTGAGTTAATATCAAACTTCCTTTCATCAAATAACTTCATTAATGAAATCGTCGAAGCGCATACTTTTGTCACGGATGCAACATCATAAATATCATTATTATCTACTGGGCGGGCTCTATCATATACGAAGTTACCGTATGACTTTTGAAAAACAATTTTACCATCTTTTGCCGCCAATATTTGACAACCTGGTGCTGCTTTTGTATTTATCATTTCATTGACAATGGTATCAATACCTGCCAATACATCCGAAGACATTCCTACTCTTTCTGGGATGGAATAACCAAATCTCCCTAACGACTCCCTATATTCACCAACGCCGTATTTATATTTGTACGAAGCGGATACTGGCAATTTTCCTTTTATTGTGAAAGCTCCAAAAATAGATTGAATGGCAAGATTTTGATAAATCTCTTCATCTTCATATGCCACAATCACGTTAGAGAATTGATCAAAGAACTTTAATGAATAAGGGCTCCCAAACAAGATGACAATCAGCTTTTTATCCTTCTCTAGTTCCCTTAAAAAAGCTATATTGTTCAAGTTTAAGCCAAAATTCTTACTCGCATATTTACTCATGTCATGAATCCCTACTATCACATAATCAGAATCCTTTACCTTGTCTGCTATCTTTTGTCTTTCTATCTTGGTAGAAACCCTCGAAAGTTGATTATGCTGAGTAGTAGCATAGAAATCAATTTGCGTTTGCATCGGGGTTTTCCATCTTGAGCCAATTGATATTGATGAAAACTTCATATCATGCAATTTTCTAATAGGAACTATCTTATCTTCATCTGAAGCTAAGGTTATGGCGTTTTCTATCAATTTCTCCTTGAGCGCTATCGATTTATTATCGTTGATATCTGATTCCACCTTATTTTGATCTAAAGGTTTCATATTATTCAAACCTAATGAATATTTTGCCTTAAGTATCCTTTTTACACTATTGTCTAATCTTTCTCTCGGTATACTTCCATCCAATATTCCTTTCTTAATAGACTCTATTCCAGCTTTAAGGTTTGCAGGTAATAATATAATATCATTCCCCGCTATAAATGCTTCTTTGTCTGCATCTCCTGATTTAAAATGTTTGGTAACCCCTTTCATTTCCATTGCATCCGTAAATATCAATCCGTCAAATGCCATTTCATTCCTTAGAATATTTGTCACTGCATTATGAGAAAGAGTTGTCGGCCTATTTGGTCGGTCATCAAATGCTGGAATATTTAAATGAGCAACCATGACACTTCCTATTCCTTGCTTGATCAATGATCGAAAAGGCATCAGCTCAACACTATCCAATCTATTTCTATCATGAGTAATTATAGGCAAATCTAAGTGACTATCCGTATCAGTGTCACCATGTCCAGGAAAATGTTTAGCACATGCCATAACACCATTCTCCTGCATTCCTTTCATATAAGAATAACTTTTAGCAGCTACATTATACTTATCCTCTCCAAAGGATCTGTTGTTTATTACTGGATTATTTGGATTATTATTGACATCAACTACTGGTGCAAAATTCACATGAATTCCTACCCTTTTGCAGTGATCTGCGATGTGAGTTCCCATCTCATAGATTAGATTATTATCTTGGATTGCGCCTAAAGTAAGAGCCCTAGGAAAACTAATTGACTGTTTTGGATATCGCATTCCTAGTCCCCATTCACCATCGATAGAAGTGAGGATCGGCACTTTTGATTTTCGCTGATACCTGTTATTTAATACGGTCAATTGAGTAGGATTTCCTTGAAAAAAACATATCCCCCCTACCTTATACTTCTCGATGTATGAAAGTATTCTTTTAGCTTCATTTTCATCTCCTTTAGCAGAAGCTCTTATTGTAAACAATTGTCCAATTTTTTCCTCTAATGTGAGATTATTATAGACTCCGTCCACCCACTTATCAGAATCCGTTTGAGCATTAACTGACCACGTGTGTAGTAGTATGATTATTAATATCTGAATTGTCTTTCGCATATCTTTTTATTATTGCGGAATCGCTGAACTGCTTGAACTGCGAAAACGCTTCTTTATTTGATCTAAGTAGAGATTCTACACAGAAATCAATCCAGGGCATTCGGATCTATTTCTATCGCCTTTTGGAACATAATTCTTGCTGTTTCATCATCACCATAATATTGATAGGCTTTCCCTAGATTAACGTATCCAATAGCTATTTTTGGTTGCATTTCAATAACCTTTGTGAAATATTTAATAGCTTCCTTGTGTTCTCCACGCATACCATGTACTATACCTAGTAGTCTATATGCATCCGCATCATTATCCATTAATTGAACTGACCTTTTAAGGTAACTTTTTGCTTTCTCTAAGTCCTGCCCTACTTCTCCAGCTTGTCGGCCTGCATCTCGATATGCAATCGCTAGATTCTTGATAGCATCTGGGTATTCTGGTGCTATTTGTAGGGTTCTTTCATATGCTTTTATCGCTTTTTCATAATCTCCTTGATAGAAACTTGCATTACCAAGAAGAAGTGCAGCATTTTTATAATTTGGATGAATGGTTAATGCTTTCTCTAGGTACGGTATTGCTTCTCTAAGCATTGCATCTTTTTTGCTAGCATTGCTTGGCTTGGCTGACTCTGTGACCAATGCACCACCAGCTGCATTTAATATTTTGGCACTGTTTGATGAAGTTTTTACATCCGTAGTGAATAGAGTGAAGTCATTTTTCCAAACGAAGTTTCTTGTGAATGTCTTGATACTATATAGCAGTAATACCGCTCCCAAAACACCTATTAATATTTTTTGAGATTTTAAATATTTAGACAATAAATAAGTGGCCAACAATACAAATCCTAACGAAGGCATAAACATGAATCGCTCTGACATATTCGTACCAATTGGAAATACAACATTTGATACAATTGATAGTGTAATCAAGAAATATAGAATGCAGAAACTCGTAAGTTTTTTACTTTTTAATCCTTTAAAAGCGACAACCAACATCCCTAAGTATGCAATAAGACTTAATATCACTTTCCAATTCCCAAATGACATAATCTCTACGTGCCTTGGATAGTAATCGTGAGTCAACGGATGTGGGAAGATCAATAATTGGATATACTTACCTAATGTATAAGTTATAGTAGCCGCCTTCTCACTAAACGAGAACGATACATAACTATTCCCGTTAAGTTTTAGATAAGGGTTATTCATCAATTCCATAGGTGTCCCACCGAAATCCATCCCAAGCACACTGAATCGAATAATCAAAAATAAAACTGTCGATGCTAATACTCCCATCATAGGAAGGGCAACCTTCGACAATGAAACTGATCTGAAAAAATAAACAGCCAATGGGATCACCGCTAAATAGGTAATCGTTGTTTCTTTTGCCATCAACCCTAAAAAGAAAGCTAGAGCTGCCCAAATAACATACGTACTTTTTCTGGCATCAATATACTTTAATGAATAATACAATGCCAATACAGCCCCCATCATACTCATGATTTCATCACGTCCTTTGATATTCGCAACTGCTTCTGTGTGAAGTGGGTGTGCCGCAAAAAACAACGATGCAAAAAGGACAAAAATATAAAAGCCTTTCTGATCCCTCATATTAGGCAGCAACATCAATACGAGTAACTTATAAATTAACATACAAAGCAATGCGTACAACAAAACACTGATAAAATGTCCCGCTCCTGGAGAAGCTCCAAACAACTGATACTCCACCGCAAACATAATGGGTGTTAGTGGTCTATACCTTCCACCAGAGACTAACTTTGCTTTTCCTTCTGTCTTAAAAAACCCGTAAAAAGTATCGTAAGTCAACAATCCAGAAATCCCAGAAACACCTTCCTGAGTAAACATATTATCATATATTACAATGGCATCATCTTGTGTATAATCATGCGTCAAAGTATTTGCATAGATCAAAAACGCAAATGCAAATACGATCCACTGATAATATCTTTGGATAGATGCTTTACCTGAAATAGCTTCTGGCTTAGCTTCTTCTTTTTTTGCTGTTCTTTTTTTCTTCGCCTTTGACATACAGCGAAGTTACAAATTATCTTTTATTGTAATGTGATTTGGAGAGGTGTTTTAGTTTTCGCGATCTTTAGTCGCGTGGTATCTAAGTATTTTGATTTTCAAAAACATTTTGTTCTGGAAACTAGATGGGTTCACTAAGCTAAAGCATCGAATACATTTCTACGAGACTAAAGTCTCGAAAACACTTAGGTTTCAATTCTTCACCAACTGATAAGAACCAATAGCTTTCCCTTCATGTATAATCTGAACAAACTTAATCCCACTTGACCATGCACCAATATCCTTCATCACACTAGTGTTTCTAGATGATATATCAAACTCATCATCTAACTTACCATTGCTATCATAAACGCGGTAGGTGACTTGCTTTATATCATCTTGATTAATGTATAGCACATCCGATGCAGGATTGGGAAAAATTGATATTTCTTCGGTATATTCTTCATGATCCCACTCTATATTTGATGTGGATGTATCGCCTACTATTTTTCCATCTTCGTCTATTTTGAATACCCAACTGAGAATAGGAATTTCGCCTGGCGCACTAAATGTTTTATAAGAAGTGCCATAGCAAAGATAGTTTCCATCGGTTGTTGCAATTAAATCTTCTAATTCATGAGTAGAATATTCGAGATCAATATAAGCGTATCTTCGACGCCAAATCAAATTGAAAGCGGTATCTACTTTGGCTACCATGCCATAGCTCTTGAGCGTATCATAGTTGAGCGGAAAATCATATAACTGAGCTACACTTAGAAAAAATTCTCCATTATTTGATTGCACTACCTCTTCTGCTGCGCTATTCCATTTGAACCATTCGTCATCAGGTATTCCAAAATCCGTAAAATCAACTATTTCTTTCTTTTGATAATCAAATTTCAATAAACCGGGTACTCCCTCTCCTTCCGGAACATTTGGGACAAGTCTTGCTTTGCCTCCAGCTATGATGTAAGTAAATGAATCTACTTGCAAAAATGATTGCGAAAAATTCTCAAACGCAACATCATGTTTATATTGCCACATTAAAGACCCAAATATGTCATATTCATTAACAAACTGCCATGCTGTTCCATTAATAAATTTTCTAAACGTAATCAAATAATTATCATTTTCAAGAATGATCATTCTTGGAGAATCAATTGAAACATCAGGCAAAAACACTTCAGATATAATGTCTTCTTCTACATTATATTTTAGTATAATTTTACCATTAATATGTCCCGACAAAATATAAAAAACACCATCTATATAATGAAAATCGTAAATAAAGAGACTAGATGTCTCCGTGGCTGAAAATATTTTTTTTTCAACTTTTATCTCTTTTTCAATAGATGAATAATAGGCTAAGAATATAGTGTCACTAGCATGAAAAAGAAAGTATGGTTTATTATTAACATCTAAAACCGAATTTCCCCTATTAAAAAATAAACTTGAAAATGTTTTGGTATATTTTGCTGTAGATATTATCTCTCCAGATGACTTATCAATTTCTGTGGCATATACACCACTTAGGTAATCTATAGTATCTATACCCCTCCCTATAGCCAAGTATGAATCGTCTAATTCATGAATGAGTTGACCTATTCCTTGCACCTGCCCATTTTCTAAGCGGTGGTTGTAAGGTGTTTGGCTATGTGCTATTTGAACAAAAAGGAAAATTACAATTATTATTCGCATTATATATAAATTAAAAAGCACCCAATTACATTCTAAAACAGAAGCAATTGGGCACAATATTGTTATTTCAGAATAATTATTTTATCTGTCAGCAATGATTTTTTATCACCTATAATCCTATAGTAATATATACCGTTTCCAACATTCGATATATCTATTTTGTTTGAAGTACTATTTAGCATTTCAGAAAGTACTATTTCCCCAGTTATTTTCATTATTTCGATTTCATATAAATCAGAATCACCCTTAATATTAATATTTAAGGAATTAGAAGCTGGATTTGGAAATACTTGAATTGTCTTTACATTTGATACAGACCTTGGAGTAGCCACTTTAAAATTTATTGGATTATATATAGGTTTTTGTGGAAAATCACCAAAAAGCAAACCATAATAACCCTCCAATATATTTCTAGCTTTAACTGTTGCTATTCCATTATAACTATCAGCAATTTGAATTAGCCTATTTTTATCCGTTATTGATATTTTACTCCAATCAAGGTTATTATTATATAAAGCTGCTTCAATTTGAATAACTTGTTTGTACTTTTCAAAACTTAATCTTTTTATTGGATCAAATTTATACTGATTGCTTTTGAAGGTCAATTCAGACAATGCAGCCGTATAGTTCTTGTCGATTAAATGTGACTCTACTATTTGAATCAATTTAGTATCAGACACCTTGGATTCCAATAAGGTTCTTATGTTGTTTTGATCAAATGTTTCATTAATCATCTCATTTACCATGGCTTCCTTAATTAGCAAAGTACCATTTTTGATAATATCAAGAATACCTGTCACATGATCAATACGGACATCCCCATTCTCAAAGCTGGTAATTATTGCTTGTTGATTTGGCACCGTAAAGCATCCACTTTCAAATACGATTTTGAAAATATATTGATCATCAATAACAGCTGGGTTTTGAATAATTACTTGAGCAATCTGATTTTCTGTAAATGCTTCACTGTTATCGAATAACGCTTGCACCACAGGCACTGAGACCCATGGACTACTATTCAAAATTTGAGTAATAACAAGATCTGGATTAGAAGTGCCATTATTAAGTATATTATTTATACTACCATCTGTATCTCCCCCATCTAAAAGTGAATGCAAAGCTGAATTCGCATCTGGTAACTGAGGCCCATTAGTATCTCCATCTGGATAACTACATTGAGTAGGTGCAAATGGATCTAATTCGTTTTTAGCAAATACTACAAGTCCAGGAATACCATTTCCACCATTATTATAATATTGAATGTTTTCTAAACCTACATCCCTATAATGATATGTCGTTGTTAATGAACTTCCGCCTGCTGAGTAATTAAAATCACTAAAACAAAAATCATAATCAATTTGTGTTTGTGAGCAATAAGTAGTCCCATCAAATTTATTTCCCGCTGCAATTCCGGGTGATCCTCCAGTCTGAGCTCTTCCTTGATGTGGGCCAATACTTGCTGTTTTGAAATTATCATTTGCAATATCTACAAAAGTGTTACATTCAAATTCTGCCCCACTCATAATATTACCTAAATCCGCTTGCTCTGTATTTATGCCCATAAAGCACTTTTCGATATAGTTATCCATAATCAGGTTTGGATTGTCATTTTCTCCTTCGCCTATTAAATTAATTCCTATTTGTTTCGCACTACCAACACCTATAATATCATTATCAAATATCGCAATATCCGTAAAATTATCTAGTAAAATTCCATCGCCAAAATTAAGAACATCAACGGGATCTCTTAGATTGACATTACAATTATTTATAGAACTAAACCCAGCTACACTTTTTCCACTTATTCCTGTTAGTACATCGTCAAAAATTGAATAAGTTACGGATAACATTTTACCGCCCGCTGAAATATACTCAATTCCTTTCCCACAATTTTTAAAATAAGTATTTTGTCCAGGAATTGATTTAGATACATCTAAAACAGTATTTACACAGCTAATTCCAGGTTCTTCAGTTGCCTCAGAAAAAACAAAATTACAACCTCTGACTCTCAAGAAGTGTGAATCAGTGACTTTAACAGTATGATTAAAATTACTATTTTTCAGACTATGAAAGCCTACTGTATTTACTATATCAATAGCAGTACCATTCATTGTAGAATTTTCAAAAACTAGATTTAATATATCAGCAGTTATATTATTTAAATTATATATTCCACTTTCAGAAGGTTCTAATAATGAATTTTGTAAAATTGAGATTTCAGTTTGAGTATTACCGCTTGTATTAATTTCAATCCCTTCCCAATCAGTCTTTCCATCCATTGGAAAATAGCAAATACCTCCTGTATAGGTTCTGATAGTTGCATTTTTAACAATTAGTTTAGCGCCTGGATTCACTATGATTCTGTGGCCTTCTGTAAGCTCAATTGTGCAATTTTCAATTCTAAGAGTAGAGTTAACAATTACATCACCGTTAAAGGCTTCATCAGAATTTTTTGTTGTTGAACTATTTACTGTCAAACCTTGTGTGAAAGGCATTTCAGAAGGATCAAATTGGTACTTAAATGAGCCATCTCCATTATCCATTACCATTCTAATGAAATTATTCTGTCCTTCAGTCAATCGTGGGCTATTTTGGTTATCACAATGATATGACATTACGTTATTCATAACTATCATATTTGGGTCAGCATAAATATCACCACACTCATCATCTTCTCCATCATCATTAGATAAAATACATACACCGTTCGAATAGCTGAACATCCCACTCATATGTTCTATTTCTTCGGGTGTAACAGGATCATCAATATATGGATCAGGAGGAGTATCACAAACCATATCTCCTGTAGTCAAACAATTACAATCGCAATCTTCATTTGTTGAAGGAATTCTAGAAATCAATTCTGTACTATGTAATGATTGGCTTTTATCATACTTAAATGTATGAAATAATCCAATAGCGTGACCAATTTCATGAGGTACGGAACTAGGGTAAGCCCAAAACTTCCCGTTTCCTACTCCAGCGGCCGCACCATTAAAGCCCGAATTATTTTGAATATCTGTCGAAAGCACATGACCTTGTATGCATGTACTTGTTTCTAAGTGACTTGGCCATTGATTATAATTTATTAAACAATTATCACAATTTAAATCATTCCAAATAATATTGAATGTTATATTATGAGGACTAAACACGTTTTCAATATTTGTCACAATAGAATTTCGAACTACCTCATCAATCTCTCCTGTGCCCGTTCCTTCTTTTGCAAAATTGAGTAGAAGATTAAATTTAATTTCTTGTGTTAAATTATAATTCGTTAAATCATCTTGACATCCATCAAGTGATGGCATCATAGCAGCTATTTCTTGCAAAAGTGCAGGATTAGTCACTGTTCCACATTCATTCTGTCCATTCAGATCAAAGCTCAAAAGACTTAGTAAATAGGTAAATAGGTAAATAGGTAAATAGGTAAATAGGTAAATAAATTAAATTTCTTCATCGTAAAATTTTAAGTTAAAAAATAATCTAAAGGGTGTTAGAATAATATTTTCAACATTCAAAATCTAATTGGCTGTTTCTCAATCTCCTTTTACATATTTTTCATAAACAAGGGCGTTATTGCGTTCTGTTTATCTTCCGAGATTGTTGATGTAATGGTTAACAGATTAGATCTTAACTGGTGTAATTTTATGATTATCTGATGGTAAGGTAGGTTGTTTAATTGATAAATGCAAATGTTATTCTGACGTAATCGATTTGTTTTCTGCTCACTAGAAAGGTTCACGAAGCTAAAGCATCGAGTACAATACACGAGTCTAAAGTCTCGAAAACATTATTAGTGACTAATTAACTAATCCCACATCATAAGATAAACGATCTTCATATCGTTCTTTACACTATATCGGGGAAATTATGAAAAATAGATTAACAAAAATTGGAATATTGATAGGCATCTTAATGATGACAGTACTATCTATATCCGGAGCACAGGTAATAAAATCAAGAAAAGATCTAGACAAAAAATCACTTAAAAACTACAAGAAAGCAATCTCAGAGGGAAGAAATAGACAGTACGAAAAAAGTCTAAAGTTATATGATAAGGTATTGAAAAAACATCCAGAATTTATAGATGCACAATTACGAAAAGCCGGCATGCTTCATAATATGAAAAAATTCAATGAATCCTCAATCGAATTTGACAAAGCGATCGCAATGGCGCCAGAGTATGATCCGCAGATGTACTATTCACTAGCTATCGTGCATAGGGATATGAAAACGTATGATCTTGCCGCTCGCAACTTTCAATTTTACATTGACAGAAGTGATGATGAGAAACAAAAATTGAGAGCTATAGACTTAAGAGATAGAGCAGCATTTGCACACGAAGCTACAACCAACCCAGTACCTTTCGATCCTAAAAAAGTTGATGGTGGTGTATCTTCTGACTATTCGGAGTATGCACCGATGATGAATATAGA
>Ga0079203_1002641_pt1 | contig 11838 bp, 10 predicted proteins | sample PorBlaMBantryBay_FD_68602 | JGI IMG/M metagenome (GOLD analysis project Ga0079203, IMG submission 68602) | Marine algae microbial communities from Bantry Bay - Bantry Bay, Ireland | ecosystem: Host-associated > Algae > Red algae > Blade | place: Bantry Bay, Ireland
AGTGTAATATAGATTGTACTCTTCCTTTTTTCTTTTGCATTTTCAAAGTCTCTCTGTGGAAAACGCAATACAAACTTTACAATGATATAAGTAGCGAATGACACAAAAACGGTATTGATAAAAAACAGAAATAATGAATACATAGCTATATTGGAATATCCATTTGCTATTCCATATCCTGTAACACAAAGAGGTGGCATCAATGCAGTAGCAATAGCTACTCCAGGAAGGGTAGTAGAGATATCTTTACGAGCAATAGAGACAATACCTGCAATACCTCCAAAAAATGCAATAAATATATCTAAAGGACCAGGACTAATCCTAGCTAGGATTTCTGGTGTTGGATCTCCTCCACCCAGCGGAGTAAGTAAGAAATATAATGTAGAAGTAATCAAAGCTATAGCTACCGCCATCCCAAAATGCGCGAGACTTTTTTTAAGTGTATTTTTATCATTGATACCAATAGCCAACCCCATACCTAAGATTGGGGACATTAAAGGAGAGATAAGCATGGCTCCAATAATAACTGCAGGAGAATTCATGTCCAAACCTACGGAAGCAATGACAATACTACACATGAGCATCCATGCATTGGCACCACTCATTGACTTCTTATCTTTTATTTCATTTATTGTAAGAAGTTTGTCAACTCCGTGCTCTAAATCTAGTGCATCCTTTAGAAAACCTTTTATATATGCTTTGATTTTAAATAATCGATCTTCAGAAATTTCTATTTCCTTATCTGTTGTTTCTGTCTTATTTTCCATAGGCAATATTATATCCTAATTAGTCCATCTTCCATGGTAATCGTACGATCGCTTAATTTTGCTAAGTCCTCATTATGTGTTACAATAACAAAGGTTTGATTCATTTCTTTTCGCAATTGAAATAACAAGTTATGCAAATCTTCAGAGGTAGCTTTGTCTAAGTTTCCTGAAGGTTCGTCAGCGTATACAACTGATGGCTCATTCATAAGCGCTCTAGCAACAGCAACTCTTTGTTGTTCACCACCTGAAAGTTCGTTTGGTTTATGAGAAAATCTATCTGCCAATCCGAGATAATCCAAAAGTTCTTTTGCTCTTTTGAGTGATTTATCTTTTGGTTCACCTGCTATGAAAGCCGGGATGGCCACATTCTCGTCCGCAGTAAATTCATTCAGTAAGTGATGAAATTGAAATATAAAACCAATTTTTTTATTCCGGAATTGTGCTATTTCTCTCTGATTTAATTTTGAGACTTCAACATCGTCGATCCACAACTGTCCCTTGTCAGATTCATCAAGTGTGCCTAGTATATGCAGTAAAGTACTCTTCCCAGCACCAGATTTCCCGACAATGCTTACTACCTCTCCTTTTTCTACATTTAAGTCGATTCCTTTTAGCACATGGAGATCTCCATATGACTTATGTATGTTATTTACCTTGATCAAAATATTCGAATTTGATGTAAATATAGAATATGAAAGTTAATTAGAAATGAAACCGCAGAAAATGTATATAAAACAACACTATCAAATTTGTCTGTTATATGTTAAGTGATACTATATCGTTTATAATTAGAATCTTGAGATTTTACTTTTTATAAGGGTTAACAAAATTTTTTAAATATTTATTCTATTTAATGCTTACCATTTTGCCTTTAATGGTATAAACTAATGTACGAGCCATTACAACATCTATTATTTATAACCAGAACAATTATTAGATGAAGAATATAGCAAAGAGTGGTCATTCACTCTAAGGTTTTTCTATGTCAAAATAGAAAATAAACACACTTTATTTCAATACACTAAATATTAAGGGATGAACAAATTATTAATTATTGTTGCAGTTTTCATATCTGCACAATCAGCCTATTCTCAATTAAGCTTAGGAGTAGTAGGTTCTTACGGAATTACATTAGGAGAATCAAGTTCAAAAATTCTAGGAACACCAGAAGGGAGGAAATCAATGGAAATCGGATTTATGGAAGCCAAAAATTTACCTTCTATCGGAATCAGCTTTTCATCTGACTTTGGTCCATTATTCGCAAATGCCGAAATTCATTATCGTCAAAATGCTTATACATTCTCGATTCAGAATTTTTTGCAAATTGACGAGCCTATGAATTATATAGAAGAAACAAGTTCAATAATTCATATTCCTGTTGTAGGAGGATTTAAAGTTGGTAAATTAAGACTTGGTGTTGGTCCCATATTTAATTTTCAGATGGAGCAAAGTAAAGGGAAAATGTTAGAATTCCATATTGAAGAAAAGAAAAGAAATCTTCAAACTGGTTTCTTAGGAAGTATCGGTTTTGATATAAATCGACATTTGAGAGTAGGAATTAAATACGAACATTCATTTACTAAAGTTGGCGATGATTATAAATATGCGGGCAAGAAGTTGCCACTTACGTCTACACTTAATTATATGACATTTAGTGTTGGAATATTCTTATAAAGTGAATTTCAACTCAAAAGAAATGGTAGTTTAAAAATATTATCTAAATATTTTTAAACTTTTAAATGCAAAAGTGTTCTGATTAGGAGGAAAGTTTCTCATTGATGAAAGTATATTTCGACATGAAATAAAATCTGAGACAATATTTTCACTAAAAATGTCTATCTTTTTCAAAAAAAAAATATAAAATATTCTTAATTTTTAATTTTGCAATCCACTACTTGTAACCTATAGATAAACAGTGACTTATGGGTGTGATTGTCGGTAAAAATCATGTGCTCAGAACGTTGTATTAATTATTTTAAGAATTTTTTAGCATTTGTCGTGTCACATTTTGGAGAGTAAAGACATTATATAGATGTACGAAGCAATTACATAATTTAGTTCCTCCTCGTACGCTGAGAATAAATTCCATTCATAAAGTTTGGAATGAAATATAAACGAATTTTTAAGAACATAAAATCAACGAACTATGAAGTACGTAACAAAATTTCTATGCGCTATAGCGATCACTGCATTTTTCACATCATGTGCTTCTAGTGGTAGTGGATGCTATGATTTTGGAGATAATACAAAAATGAATATGGATCAAATTTCAGTGGATATTGAAATAGTTTCAATTGGTAAAAAGATAAATAAAATGAAAGACATTCCAACCATTTGTGTGGAGTAGTCGTAATACCAATAACAAAACCGAAGTTAAATTTTATTATAAACCATTTAGGGAAAACATAAGTCAATTACGGCATTTAAGTAAATACCTGAAACATAAAATTGATAATGAAATAGATCGAAGTGATAAATCACGCGACAGCCGTTTCTATGTCAAAATTTAAAATAGATAAAATAACTCATTACAATTATAAAACATCGAGCCATGAAAAAATTATTAATTATCGCAGCATTTTTCGCTATAACACAAACGGCATTTTCTCAACTAAGATTAGGAGTTGTAGGCTCTTATGGAGTTTCATTAGGAGAGTCAACAACAAAAGTATTTGGTACTCCTGAAGGAAGGAGAGCAATGGAAGTAGGATTCCTGGAAGCTAAAAATTTGCCATCTGTAGGCATTAGTTTGACTTCTGACTTTGGTCCTTTATTCGCAACTGCAGAAGTTCATTATCGTAAAAATGCATACACATTCACTGTTCAGAATTATCTGCAAATTGACGAACCAATGCAATACATTGAAGAAACAAGTTCTGTAATCCATATACCAGTTGTAGGTGGTGTTAAAATAGGTCTACTGAGACTTGGGGTTGGTCCAATATTTAACTTCCAAACTGAGCAAAGTCGAGGCCAAATGAGCGATTTTAATATTGAAGAAAAGAAAAGAAGCCTCCAAACAGGATTTCTTGGAAGTTTAGGAGTTGATATAGGCAAACATCTTAGAGTAGGAATGAAGTACGAACATTCTTTTGCAAAAGTAGGAGATGATTATAAATATGGTGGAAAAAAACTACCACTCAAATCTACTCTTAATTACTTGACTTTTAATGTTGGAATGTATTTCTAATTTAATAATATATGATAAATCAGCAGTTAAATCTGCTCTAAGATAAGTTTTGATTTTAGTAGTAAATAGTTAAAGCCATGCTCAAAGGAGTGTGGCTTTTCTTCGTTAGGTAATAGGATTAATTAACGTGTGTAAAGAATATTGCACAGAATCTACATTAACAGCTGTTGTCATCAACTAGAAGCAGTTGGGTGGTTCATGTGATATGGCGATTAAAGCAGAAAGCTCTTCTGAAGATCTATAGTTTACTGGTTTTAGAAAAGTGTAATTTGTTCTACAAAATTAATTGACCCAAATGATGGTCATGTTATTAATATTATCAATTAGACTGAGAATTTATCTTCTGTTCCATCGGTTATACAATGAATAGTCATAAATTGCATTTCTTAATATATCTAAAGTATGGCAGAAACAATACCCATTACAGATCAAGAACAGGATGTTATCCATGGAGAATTTGAGAAGTTACTCCAAAGTATGGAAACTAGCTTGGTCCATGATGATAAAGCAAACCTTCGAAAAGCTTTCGAATTAGCAAATCATGCACATAGGCATCAAAGACGAAAATCTGGAGAACCTTATATTTTACACCCAATTGAAGTAGCACGTATTTGCTATCAAGAGATTGGTCTTGGGCCAACTGCAGTGATAAGTGCAATATTACATGATATAGTGGAAGATACACCAGTCACTCAAGAAGAGATTCTAAAGTTGTTTGGGAACAAAATAAGTAAAATTGTAGATGGACTGACTAAGCTTGATGGACTATATAATAAAGAAAGCAACAATGTGGAAAGTCCACAAGCTGAGAATTTTAAAAAAGTACTGAGTACGCTGGTCGAAGATGTTAGAGTAGTGCTTATCAAGATGGCGGATAGATTGCATAATCTTAGGACCATAGGATCTATGCCCCAGCACAAACAGCTAAAAATATCAGCGGAAACGAGTTATATTTATATTCCTTTGGCCCATAGGTTAGGACTATATTCAATAAAAACAGAGTTTCAAGATATTTGTATGAAAATATCTGATGCAGAGACTTATCAAGATATAAAAACGAAGCTCAATGAAAGTAAAGAAAGTCGAAATTTATATGTAGATAAATTCTTGAAACCGATCAATGATAAGTTGAAGAAAACGAAGATCTCTTATAGAACATTGGGAAGACCTAAAGCAATTCATTCTATTTATAATAAGATTAAAACCAAAGGTGTTCCTTTCGAAGAGATATATGATCTATTTGCAGTTAGAGTAATCGTCGATGTTCCAATTGATGATGAAAAAAGTATTTGTTGGCAAATTTATTCAGTGATCACTGATGTTTATAAACCAATTCCTGAACGGCTCAAAGATTGGGTTACTTCTCCCAAAGGGAATGGATATGAATCTCTTCATACAACTGTAATTGGTCCTGACGGTAAGTTTGTAGAGGTTCAGATCAGAAGTGAGCGAATGGATGAGATTGCAGAGCGAGGATTTGCAGCACACTGGAAGTATAAAGGTGTCAAGGATGACCATTCTGTATATGATACTTGGTTAGAAAATGTTAGAGATATTCTTGACACTCAACATACGGATGCATTAGAATTTATTAATGATTTTAAGACAAATTTATTCAATGAAGAAGTATATGCATTCACTCCAAATGGAGATATGCGAATTCTTCCCAAAGGAGCTACCGCTTTAGATTTTGCATTCGATATTCACTCTGATATAGGATACAAGGCCGTTGCAATAAAGGTCAATAATAAATTAGTCCCGATGGGACAAAAACTAGAAAATGGAGATCAAGTAACGGTTACAACAAGTAAAAACCAAAAGCCAAATGAAGAATGGCTCAAAATGGTGGTTACAGGAAAAGCAAGATCAAAGATTCGCTCTTCTATGAAAGAAGAGCGTCGTAAAAAAGGAGAACTAGCTAAAGAAGCGATAGATAGAAAGCTTAAAAATATGAAGTTGCTTTCTGAAGAGAATATGGATTTTTTGGTGAAACACTATGGGTTCAAAAATAGACCTGATTTTTACATAGCTGTTGCGCAAGAAAAGGTCAAAGTAACAGACTTTAAAAATATTCCAACTGAGAATGGGAAATTTATAATCATTAAGACTAAATCTTCTGATGCACCTTTGGTAAAAGAAGAGAAAGTAAACGTGAAAACGGGACAAAATAAATCCAACATATTAGTAAATGGAGAACCTGTAGATCTGTTTAAGTATGAATTAGCTACTTGTTGTTCGCCAGTGCAAGGAGATAATATCTTTGCCTATACAAACGCTAATCTCGAACTAAAGATTCATAGACAAAACTGTTCTAATGCTACACATTTGTTAGCAAATTACGGCTACAGAGTATTAAAAGCGGAGTGGGCTAATAGAATAGGTAATAATTTTGTTGTGGATTTAATGATTACGGGAGTAGATAGCGGTATAGGAGTTATACAGGCACTAACTAATGAGATAAGTAACAAACTTGGTGTTAACATCCGTTCGTTTAGCATCGATGGGGTAGAGGGATATTTTGAGGGACGTATTAGTGTTGTTGTCATCAACAAAGATCAACTAAATTTAGTGATGAAGTCAGTTGAGAAACTAAAAGGAATATCAACTGTTACTAGAATAGATAAATCTGAATAAAATGGATGTGAATCTTACAATAGAAGAAAAAAAGAAGAAGCTGATTGAAGAGGTAAAGCAGATATTTACAACCCACCTCGAAAAGGGGAAGTCTCGTAAGACTCCTGAACGATACGCTATTCTTGAAGAGATTTATAATAGAACAGATCATTTTGATGCTGAGGCTTTATATATACATATGAAGAATCAGAACTACCGTGTGAGTAGAGCAACGGTTTATAATACACTGGAACTGCTTGTGTCTTGTGATCTTGTAACTAAACACCAATTTGGAAAAAATCTGGCTCAATATGAGAAATCCTACGGTTACAAGCAACACGATCATTTAATATGTGTGGACTGCGGTAAGGTACTAGAGTTTTGCGATCCTAGGTTACAAGGAATCAAAGACATGATGGGGGATATTTTGAAATTTAAAATAACGCATCACTCTCTTAATCTATATGGGAATTGTGATGGCGCTTGTGAGCGTACAGCAAAGAAAGTGTAGAAAAGTATAGCATTAAATCATATTTCGTAAATGGATATAAACATTGAAAAGTCTTGGAGAAAAGTATTGAACAAAGAGTTTGAAAAGCCTTATTTTTCTAAGATTAAAAAAGGGATATTACAAAGCGAATTAGAAGGAAAAATCGTCTATCCTCCCAAAGAAGAAATTTTTAATGCATTCAACTTAACACCATTCGACAAAGTGAAAGTTGTTATTATTGGTCAGGATCCTTATCATGGTAAAGATCAAGCAATGGGTCTCTGTTTCTCTGTAAAAACCGGTGTCAAACCACCAAGATCTCTTAATAGAATTTATAAAGAAATACATGCTGACGTTGGTTGTACCATTCCTAGTCATGGTGATCTATCTTTATGGGCGCATCAAGGGGTTTTTATGCTTAATGCAATCTTAACTGTAGAAGCTGGAAATCCTGCATCTCATTCTAAGATAGGTTGGCATCATTTTACAGATGCGGTTATCAAAGCTATTTCAGATCATAAAAAAGGAGTTTGCTTTATGCTATGGGGAGGATTTGCCAAAGGAAAGAAGAAATTTATTGATACAAACCAGCATCATATTTTCGAATCTGCGCATCCATCACCATTAGCAGGTAATGCGTTTTTTGGCAATCACCATTTCTCTGGAGTAAATGAGATTCTAATAAATCAAGGAACGGAGCCTATTGATTGGCAAATATAATGTTACTTTTTATTATTAGAGGATAGGACGATTTTAGTATATTAGGAAAATTTGTCAAAAAGGATTTACTGCTACGAAGAAAATGATTGTAGTATAATAATAAATAGGACAGAAGACCTCGGAGGTTTCAAAAACGTCCGAGGTCTAAGTTTATAGTTAGCATACAATCATGAAATAAACTCTCTTGATTTCAAAATAATTTGTGAGAGTTTAAACGCTCTTTTGGATAAAATTTCATAGGAGCTTTTTAGTTTTAAATTTGTGATGACTCGTTTTGATTCTCAACCTTCTTTTAAGCAATTTAAGAACATATCTATTTGAAAGTCAGGATTATAGCGGTATATTTCCATGCTTCTTTTTAGGTATTGAAACTGCTTTATTTTCTAACATAGAGAAAGCTTTTATCAATTTACGTCTTGTGTTTCTTGGAAGTATAACTTCATCAATAAAACCTCTTTGCGCGGCAGAGTATGGATTGGCAAATAGACGAGCATATTCATCCTCTTTTTCTTTCAATTTAGCTGCAGGGTCTTCCGCAGCTGAGATTTCTCTTCGGAATATAATTTCACTTGCACCCTTTGCACCCATTACAGCAATCTCAGCACTTGGCCAAGCATAATTCATATCTGCACCTATATGTTTACTGTTCATTACATCATAAGCTCCACCGTATGCTTTTCTGGTGATTACAGAGATTCTTGGAACAGTAGCTTCACTAAGTGCATATAATAGTTTTGCACCATTTGTGATTATCCCATTCCATTCTTGGTCAGTGCCTGGAAGGAAACCAGGAACATCAATCAATACTAACAATGGAATATTAAAACAGTCACAAAATCTTGTGAATCTAGCTGCCTTTTTGGAGCTGTCGACATCAAGGCAGCCTGCCAGTACCATCGGTTGGTTAGCCACGATTCCTATACTGCGACCTCCTAATCTTGCAAATCCAACTATTATATTCTCTGCATAGTTTTTATGAATTTCATAGAACGAATCTTCATCAGCTATGCCTTTAATGACTTCATGCATGTCATATGGCTTATTAGCACTATCAGGAATTACAGTGTCTAACGCTTCTCTTATTTCATCTCCTAATTCGTAAGGAAGTTTAGCAGGTTTTTCTTCACAATTCTGAGGCATATAGCTCAATAACCTTTTTACTTGATTAAGACAGTCAAGATCATTTGCGGCGGTAAGGTGGGTAACACCAGATTTTGTGGAATGTGTACTTGCTCCTCCTAATTCTTCCGAGGTTACAGTTTCATTGGTAACTGTTTTGACTACATTAGGACCAGTTACAAACATATAACTTGAATTCTCTACCATAATGGTAAAGTCAGTCATTGCTGGCGAATATACAGCTCCTCCCGCACAAGGCCCCATAATTGCTGATATCTGAGGAACAACACCTGAAGCCATTACATTTTTATAGAAGATATCAGCATATCCCCCAAGAGATCTTACGCCTTCTTGTATTCGAGCACCACCACTGTCATTAAGTCCTATAACGGGTGCTCCAGTCTTCATCGCCATGTCCATAACTTTACATATTTTCTCAGCATGAGTCTCTGATAATGACCCACCAAATACAGTAAAATCTTGCGCAAATATGTAGACCAGCCGACCATCAACCGTTCCATATCCAGTAACTACACCATCCCCATAAAAAATTTGATCTTCCATACCGAAGTCCTTAGTTCGATGTGTAACCAATATTCCAATCTCTTCAAATGATTCATCATCTAAAAATAAATGAACACGTTCTCTAGCGGTCAATTTACCTTTTTGGTGCTGTTTATCAATTCTAGTTTGACCACCACCAAGATGTGCAGCAGTAATTTTATCGTTGAGTATTTTTAAGTTGTCTTCCATATTTTGACTGAGTCTCTTTTGTGATAATGGTATACAGTATCGATATTATCTATTAGTGCTCCATTTGTTTGATGGGTGATTAATGGCTGAAGCCTTTCCAACTTCTAATTCGTAGTTTTTTACTGCAATGACAGCAGCTATTTTTCTTTCATTTGCAGATGAATCGTGAAATGTTTCAGGTGAGAAATAGTTTTTGACAAAATGAGTATCAAAGTTTCCAGAAACAAAAGCTTCATGACCAAACACAAACTCACCAAAAGGGAGGGTAGTCTCTATTCCTTTGATGCGAAATTGGCTAATTGCGTTTTTCATTTTTTCAATCGCATCTTCTCTAGATGTTCCATATGTAATTAGTTTGGCTATCATAGGGTCATAAAAAATTGGAATATCCATTCCCTCTTCATATCCATCGTCGAGTCTGATACCTTCTCCTTCTGGACGTCTGTATTTTTCTAATGTACCGATACTTGGTAAGAAACCATTCAGTGAATCTTCAGCATAAATTCTGAGTTCCATTGCATGTCCAGTGATAGACAGATCTTGCTGTGTAAAAGATAGTTTTTCTCCTCTTGCAACCTTTATTTGCTGTTCTACAAGGTCAACACCTGTTATCTTCTCAGATACAGGATGCTCTACTTGGAGTCGTGTGTTCATTTCTAAAAAGTAGAAATTCAGATTTTCGTCTAAGAGAAACTCAACTGTTCCAGCGCCTTCATAATCACAAGCTTTTGCTACTTTGACTGCCGCTTCACCCATTTCCATTCTAAGTTTTTGTGTTAATACTGCAGATGGCGCTTCCTCTACAACCTTTTGATGTCTTCGCTGAATGCTACAGTCTCTTTCGAAAAGGTGAACAACGTTACCATGACTATCTGCCAGTACTTGTATTTCGATATGTCGTGGGCTAGAAACGTATTTTTCTATAAATACAGAACCATCACCAAATGCAGATTTTGCTTCACTGATCGCACGTGCCATTTGTTCTGGTAGCTCTTCAGAATTATTGACGATTCGCATCCCTTTACCACCTCCACCTGCAGATGCTTTTATAAGAATAGGAAATCCAATATCCTCAGCTATTTTTATAGCTTTTTGTACATCCTCTATTGCTTCATCGATTCCTGGAACCATTGGAATGTCATAGTCTTTAACAGCATCCTTGGCCGCTAATTTACTACCCATGACTTCAATCGCATACGGTTTAGGTCCAATGAATTTTATTCCAGCATCAGTTACCATATTTGCGAAAATTGCATTTTCACTTAGAAAGCCATACCCTGGATGAATTCCTTCAGCGCCAGTATCTTTAGCCGCTTTGAGTATGTTTTTCATTACTAAATAAGATTGTGAAGATGGAGAAGGTCCTACAAGAACAGCTTCATCAGCATACCTTACATGAGGTGCATTTCTATCAACATCAGAATATACAGCTACTGTCTTGATACCCATTTTACGAGCAGATTTCATAACTCTGATTGCAATTTCGCCTCGATTTGCTATTAGTATTTTTTTCATAAATGTTTCTCTGATTGGATTTGATAAAGGTGGTGTGGAGTTTCGTATACATTGTTGATGTATAAAAAGGTTTCAACAATTTATTCCATGTCTATGATCACTGCACCTTTGTCAACTGTTGCTCCAACTTTGAAGTTTACAGACTTTACAATTCCGTCTCCCTCTGCCTTAATAACATTTTCCATTTTCATCGCCTCAAGTATAAGAATAGAACTACCCGCTTCAACTTTATCACCCGCATTGACCATGATATCAAGAATGAGTCCAGGCATAGGTGCGATTACATCAGTAACTTTAGTTTCTGCAACCGTATCTAGTCCCATAGAGTTAACGAGTTGATCATATTGATCCATAATATCAAATCGAAATCGCTTGTTATTAACGTGGATTGTTCCAGTTTTTGGATTTTGACCTACTTTAGGTGGTGTTACATGATAGGCTTTATTATCTTTTAGAACATGATATCCATCAGGCGTTACATGATTATCCATAGAGTCCAAATCTGATTGAGTAACCAAGATTTCTTCTCCGTCTATTAATACTTTATACATATTTCAAATGTGGTTAGGTGAACATCGAATTACAAATATATAAATGTGCATCTAATTAATGTTTTTTATGACTTCATTGTTTACTTTATATCTATGAATGATTTTTATAAGTTATATTAC
>Ga0079203_1002642_pt1 | contig 11830 bp, 11 predicted proteins | sample PorBlaMBantryBay_FD_68602 | JGI IMG/M metagenome (GOLD analysis project Ga0079203, IMG submission 68602) | Marine algae microbial communities from Bantry Bay - Bantry Bay, Ireland | ecosystem: Host-associated > Algae > Red algae > Blade | place: Bantry Bay, Ireland
CATGAAAAGTTGAATTGATGAAAGGAATCTTACTGGTCAATCTCGGTTCGCCCGATAGCCCCACTGCGAAGGATGTAAAACCCTATTTAGATGAGTTCTTGATGGACGAGCGTGTCATCGACGTCAACCCTATTTTGCGGAATATCCTCGTTCGCGGAATTATTCTCCAGACACGTCCGAAAAAATCGGCCAAGGCTTATGCCAAAATCTGGTGGGATGAAGGCTCTCCCCTAATCGTACTGTCGGAACGTTTTGCAACCAAACTGCGACAACACACCCAAATGCCCGTAGCCTTGGGCATGCGCTATGGTACAATGAAAATAAAGAATGCTTTACAGGAGCTAAAAAACAAAGGCGTTGAGGAGGTGCTCTTGATTCCCTTATATCCCCATTATGCAATGTCGAGCTATGAGACCGTAGTTGTAAAGACCATGCAAGTAAAAGAAACTTTTTTTCCTGATATGCAATTGACCACCCTACCGGCATTTTACAAAAATCCCGAGTATATCAAAGCTTTGGCAGAAAGCATCAAAGAAGGGCTAAAAGATTTTGACTACGACCATATCCTGTTTTCATATCACGGTATTCCCGAACGCCATATTCGCAAGAGCGACCCGACCAAATTTCATTGCAAGATCGATGGGAGTTGTTGTGGCACCAATTCCGTAGCACACCATACTTGTTACCGCCATCAGGTGTATGATACGACGGAAATGGTGAAAGCCTATTTGGGCCTTCCCGAGGAAAAAACCAGTACTTCGTTTCAATCTCGATTGGCAGGAGACCCATGGCTCAAGCCTTATACCGATTACGAATTCGAGCGTTTGGCGAAAGAGGGTAAAAAGAAACTTGCGGTCATCACTCCGGCATTCGTAAGCGATTGCCTCGAAACTTTGGAAGAAATTGCTATGGAAGGCAAGGAGCAATTCGAAGAAGCCGGCGGCGAAGCATACAAACACATTCCCTGTCTTAACGATAGCGCTGCTTGGGTAACGGTAATGGCGAATTGGGTAAACGTGTGGGAAGCTACAGGGGCACTTCCTTCATAGCAAATCTGTCATCTCGAGCGCAGTCGAGAGCTTTACAAAACGCATCTCGACTGCGCTCGAGATGACAAAATTATAAAAGCAATGTGGCAAACTTTTGAACATTCGGCATCGTTCAACAATTTGCTTCGCTTCTTTAGCAATTAAATATGGCCAAACTAAACTCAGAAGAATTAGGTACGCAACCTATCACCAAATTATTGGTCAGTCAATCGGTGCCTGCTTCCATCGGGATTCTGGTGATGTCGCTTAACATTCTGGTCGATTCTATTTTTGTAGGGAATTGGATCGGCCCTATCGCCATTGCGGCCATTAATGTGGTGCTACCGGTTTCGTTCTTTATTGCCGCCTTGGGTATGGCCATCGGTATTGGTGGTTCCAGCATGATTTCTCGAGCCATGGGTGCTAATAACACCGAGAAAGCCTTAAAGACCTTTGGCAACCAGATTACATTGACCATAGTGGTCACAATAGTCATGGTCGTATTGGGATTGCTTTTCGTAAACACACTTATACCCGCCTTCGGAGGTAAAGGAGACATCTTCGCCCCGGCTAAAACATATTATACCATTATCTTTTACGGCATCCCCTTTTTGGCATTGACGATGATGGGCAATACAGTCATTCGCGCCGAAGGAAAACCAAAATTCGCGATGATTGCCATGATAATTCCCTCAGTAGGGAATCTTTTTATGGATTATGTTTTTATTTACGTTTTCGATTGGGGCATGGTCGGGGCCGCTTGGGCCACCACCGGAGCTTATCTGCTCTCGTTCAGTTATATATTGTATTTTTTTCTGTCGAAAAATTCAGATTTAAAGATCAATTTTGGTCATTTTGGACTGAATTCCGGTATTTTAAAGGAAATCGGCTCTTTGGGTTTCGTGACCTTGTCGCGGCAGGCGGCCTCAAGTATCACCTTCCTGATACTGAATAATATTCTATATAATCTGGGAGGGGAGGCCATGGTCGCCGTTTATGCGATTATCGGCCGAATGTTGATGTTTGCACTTTTTCCTGTCTTTGGTATTGCACAGGGATTTCTTCCTATTGCGGGCTTTAACTACGGGGCTGCCAAATATGATAGAGTTAAAGAAACCATCTATACTGCAATCAGACACGCCTCTATTTTGGGATCTATTGTTTTTCTGGGGCTTTTCATCTTCCCCAATGAGATAGCATCCCTCTTTTTGAGCACCAAAGAGGGCATGCCCGCCAATGAAATTGCCATTAATGCGTATGTTTTCGAACACATGCCCGCTGCCATGCGATGGGTTTTTGCCGCTACACCGATTGTTGCCATACAATTGATCGGCTCGGCTTATTTCCAGGCCATTGGCAAAGCCATTCCCGCACTTTTACTGACCCTACTGCGCCAAGGCTTCTTTTTTATCCCTTTGGTCTTGATACTTCCGTCAATATGGGGTGAGATAGGGGTTTGGATATCCTTTCCGATTGCAGATGTTCTGGCAACCGTAGTTACCGCTTGGTACTTGAAAAAAGAAATCGACCGTACCCTAAATACAGTTTAAGGCGCTACGAAAAATGTTATTTTTACAGTGAATTCAACACCAAACCGCTTGCTTATATGTTGAAAAAAAACCTGTTAATCACTATACTTTTTGCCGTGGCTTCCTGCAGCAGTGTTCATAGGCACAACGCCCGACTTGGCACCCAGTTTTCCCCGGAAGCATTGCGTGCAGACATTGATTTTACTTATAAGAAGTTTAAAAAATTACAGCCTAATCTCTACCAGTATGTTTCAAAAGAAACACTCGACAGCAAGTTCGACAGTCTTAAGAAAAGTATTATTTCGCCCATGGATGCGAAACAGTTTTATAGTATTCTTACCCCTGTAGTTTCCGAAATACGCCAAGCGCATAATTCAAATGAGTTCCCAGACCGCAGGTTTACCAAAAAAGAGCGGAAAATCCTAAAAAAGCTAAAACTCGATTTTTATGAGTTAGATGTTGCCTATGCCGACGAAGCCCTATGGGTCACCAGAACTGGAAAATACGATTCCGTACTGCTCGGCAGCCAGATAGTCGCCCTCGGTTTAGAAACGGTTCCGAATCTGCTGAGACGGTATCGAAAAACGTTTCCCGATGAGGGGTATAACACGACACTAAAGAATAAGATGATCGCTAAGAATTTTGTTGCTTTTTATAGGAAGCATGAAGGTTTTAAAGACAGTGTTTCCATTATCTTTAAAAAGGGTGATTCAATATTCCCAAAACACTTTAAGCGGTATTTAAGGGATAGCAGTTCGGTAAAGAAGGAACTTATCGATACTACGAAAGTGGTTCAACTTGCAAAAATGACAAAAGCGCAAAAGGCCGCAAACAAGTTAAAGTGGAAAAAGCGTAAAAAAGAAGACAAAAAGTTCGGTAAAATTGCCGGTGGTGACCTGTATACGCGCAACTTTAAATTCTTAGATTCGACTGCAAAAACGGGGTATTTGCATATTCGAAGTTGGAGTAATGGCCCATTTAAAAAATTTTACCGCGAAATATTTGCCAAATTGGATTCCGCCAAATCGACCAACCTCATCATCGATATACGCGATAACACAGGAGGTCGTCTGGACGAAATACACGAGTTGTACAGCTATCTGACTGATTCAACCTATGTTTTTGTCACCCCGGCTAAGATCAAAACCAGGCTACCGTATCTAAAGGGTTTCTATGGTCCTGATTCCGGGCTATTTTCGGTTGTTGGCGAAACCATAGCCTTGCCATTCTATACCCTACACAATTTGTTCAAGTCTAGAAAAAAAGACGGACAGCTATTATTTCACTATAGTTATGCTAAAAGTGCAAAACCCAATGCGCTGAATTTTAAAGGGCAGCTCTATGTGCTGATCAACGGTGCAAGTTTTTCGGCCTCCGCCATATTGGCAACTAAATTACAAGGCGCTAAACGCGCGACTTTTATTGGCGAAGAAACGGGAGGTACTTACAACGGAACGGTAGCTGGGCATTTTAAGATCATCTCCTTGCCGAACAGTAAAATCAGGTATCGCGTCGGTCTTATGCAAATCGAGACGCAATACAAGCAAGACCCCGATGGCTTCGGAGTACGGCCCGATATTGCAGTAATTCCTACGTCACTTGATATTTTGGAAAATAGAGATCCAGAACTCGAAAAGGCCTTGGAGCTAATTGAAAAGGCCAATTTTGGAAGGCACGACAACTCTTCTAAAAAATAAAACTAAGGCAGTACGGCCTGGGGTCTAGATGTCATAGGTCCTTATTCCCTATTTACTCCATTTTAGGCATTAATGTGGCCGACTTGCTAATAATCTTCCATTCATTATCTAATTTTTTAAGGAGAAACAGATCGATAAATCGCATATCGCCATCCTTGATATGTATTTCCACTTTTGCAGTGGCGATATCATTTTCCCTATCAACGGAGCGTATAATGCCAGTTCTCCCATTAAATTCCCCCTTCTTTTTTTTCTCGAAGAAAGTGCAATATTCCGTTACCGATAGAATGTAAAGTGGTTGGTCTTTTTTATACAAGAACATTCTTGCACCTTCGTAGAATGGGGCCGCTATCTTTTCCGGGTCGTTGTAAGAGGAACCGTCAATATAGCTTTGAAGAGCGGCTTTAATGCCCTCTTCCTCTTTTTGAGCGGTGCTCGTCGCAACAGCTGCAACGAGTAAAAATGTTAAAAAGAATTTCTTCATAAGTGAATGTATTTTAATGAACTATTGTGGGCGTATGCGAATGATTTTTCCGTTTTTAGGATTTTCGAGATCTTCGGTTAAAATATAGAGCTTCCCTTCTGGACTCTGAACCGCTTTTCTAGCGCGTTGGCGGTCGTCAATGAAAAGTTCTTCCATACTTTTGATCGTTTCTCCTTTCAGACGTACGCGCCAGAGACTACCACGTGAAAGTCCAGGAACAATAAGGTCGTTTTTCCATAGCGGAAACTCATCTCCTGTGTAAAACGTGAGCCCCGTCGGGGCAGCCGTCTGTAACCAATACCATTGCGGATCTTTGTATACTACCCCATCTATTTGTACCGGGGTATACCGATCGCCACGATATTTTCCCGTTGTAATTATTGGCCAACCATAGTTTGCCCCAGCTTCTAAAATATTGATTTCATCGCCCTGTTGGGTACCGTGTTCGCTAAACCAAAGCTTTCCAGTTCTGGGCGCAACGGTAATACCTTGGGCCGCTCGTATTCCTAGGGCATACAACCCAGGAATGGCATCAGCTCCAAAATCAGGATTGTCTTCAGGAATACTGCCATCAGAATTCAGACGGTATATTTTTCCGCGTCTGTCCGCAATATCTTGAGCAATAGGAACCTCAGGTTGATTGTCCTCATTGAAAAGACGTTCACCGACAGTGACATACAATTTCCCATCTGGTCCAAAAGTCATACCTCCCCCATAGTGAAAGAGCCCTTGCGAATAAGGCGAAGCCACCAATAACGGAGTACAATTTTCTAAAGAATCGTTTTGAAGCTTGGCACGGATAACCTTAGTGGTAGAACCACCTATCCCCTTGCTCACATAGGAGATATAGATGTGCTGATTGTCCTTAAAGTCGGGGTCAAGTACTACTTCTAGGATACCCGCATTAAAGGTGACCTTGATATCATCTTGAAGCCTACTCGGAAATATTCCCGGACGGTAATCAGCTTTGCGATAGTGGAGACTATCGAAACGGTCGCTAGGAAATCCTTTGATTAGGAACTTTTCTTCCGTCTTTAGATTAATACGAAGCAAATCACCGTCTTTTTCAGAAAGTAGCACCTCGGACTCGGAGATAAAAGCCATACTCCAAGGGCGTGCCAGCCCGTCTATAACCTTTTCCTTCACGGGGTCGATTATTTTTTGATCCGATAGCTTAGGCTTGGTCGCAGTCTCCGAACAACCGATAAACAATATGCCTAGGAGTAAAATAAAATTTTTCATTTCTTATGTAGTTGCTGTGTGCAAAATTCAAAGAAATTCTAACAAATCCTTTAAAAATCATGATTGTTATAATGAAAAGAGACGAATCAATTTCTTAAAACCTACTACTCCTACTATTTGCTCATACCAAAAGCTGGGCGCGTTCCTTTACAGATTGCCGACAATCGAACTAAGCCACGACATATCTAACACGATATTGTGAGGGTGTCATTTGTGTTTCTGCCTTAAAGGCCAAGTTAAAGGAGGTTACATTCCCGAAACCGCAATCATAGGCCACCGTAGCAATTTTTTCGTTGTGGTAATCGGCATCGACCAATAGCACCTTGGCTTTCCGGATGCGATAGTGGTTTACGAATTCAGAAAAATTTCTCTTTTCGTTCTCATTAATGGCACGGGACACATCCCTAGGAGCGCTTCCCGCTTTTTTGGCGATGCTGGACAACGTAATCGTACTGTCTAAAAAAGTTTCCTCACGTTCGAAGAGATCTTTCAACGATTGAACCAGTTTTTTTGAAGCGGCCCTATTCATATGGGAGCCACGATACTTTTCCAAAGAAAAATCATGCCTTTGAAGCAGCAAAAACGAAAAAGTGTAGATTAGAAACGAAAAAAACAGGGCCCCACCGATATATGAGGGAATCAAGCCCGCAACGTTTCCGACGTAAAATAGACAAATAAGCGCCGCACCGATAATTAGGTCGCGATACCATTTAAAAAGCTGAAATTGGACGATCTCTTTATGACGAAGAACCAAAATAGCCGATAGCCAAATATAAATAGCCAAATGCACGAATACACCAATGTAAATGCCATAGCCTATGGCACTACCGTCGTTAGGAATAATACTGCAAAAAACAACGAAGCCTATAAAGGGTGACAGATGCAACAGATAGTTCTTGTTATATAGTTTCGCTTTCTTCAAAAGTGCTTTCCCATAAAACCATAGCGAGGGACCCACCATCAGAATTCCGGCAATACCCAGATTGCGTTGCCAAGGGGCGAGGTCTAAATATACATTCAGAATTGATTTTCCTATGCGGATCGTGAGCCCTAAAAGCATTAATGCAAGAAGAACGTTGGCGGTCTTATTACCCTTTTTAAGGGTCATCAGATAACAGCAGATAAATATTGCTTGGGCAATACCTAAACAACTGAATACCAAAATTAGTGTTTCCTTGTTCATTGCTTAAAAATAGGAAGATTCTGCTAAATGCGAATGGCGTTACAGGCTACATTGCTCTCTTTTGCCCTATTGAACCATAAGAACATACACCATCATTATTCGTACTTTTACGTTAACTAAAGTAGCGTTATGAGAAGGAATTACTTCATCTGCTTGGCACTAGTACTTGTGGCTCTCGGATGTACCCAAACCGATCCTATGGAACCCATTTCCCTTTATGTTGGCACGTATACCGATAGCGATAGCAAAGGAATTTATCGCTATGCTTTTGACCCGAACACAGGAGCACTTACGAATAAAGCGGTAGTAGCCACCTTGCCCAACCCGTCATATCTGAAAATTTCCAATGATAATGCTTACCTCTATGCAGTTCAGGAAATCGACGATTATGATAGTCTTGGAGGAGCCGTATCCTCATTTAAAATCGAAAAAGATTCGCTTCGACTTTTGAATAGTAAGGGAACAGGCGGGGCGCACCCTTGTCATGTAAGTATTTCCCAAAATGGAGCACAATTGGCCGTTTCAAACTATAGCGGAGGAAATTTGGCGGTGTTTCCTATCAATTCCGATGGCAGTCTCTCAGAAAAAAGGCAACTTATTCACAGTCTACTGGATTCTACAAAAACATCACATGTACATTTTGCCGAATTCACACCAGACGGATTATTTGTCGCAGATTTGGGTCTTGATGCCGTAAAAAGATATACCCCTACCGATGCTGGCTTTGCGCCTGCCCCACAGTCATCTTTGGATTTTCCGAAAGGAGCCGGACCCCGGCACTTTACTTTCGGACAAAAAAGTAAGTTTCTATATGTTATTAATGAAATGAGTTCTAGCATTACGGTGTTTAAAAGGAATGCAGATGGTGCGTATGCAGCCGTTATCACACATAGTACCGTTGCGGCTGACTACAAAGGAGAGAGTTTCTGTGCTGACATACACCTCTCTGCAGATGGCAGGTTCCTATACGGTTCTAACCGTGGCGAGAATACCATCGTTGTGTTTACGGTGAATCAGGAAACCGGTGATTTGGCATTATTGGAACGTAGCGCGGTAAAAGGCGACTGGCCCCGTAATTTTACATTGGATCCAACGGGGAAATTTCTTCTTGTCGCCAATCAAAAAAGCAATAACATTACAGTTTTTTCAAGGAATACCGAAAAAGGCATACTTACATTTTTAAATGAAACTGCTTTGGCTAGTCCGGTGTGTTTGGAGTTTGTGAAATGAGAATAAAGGCAAAACATGTTACGGCAGTAGCCCCTAATATGGCGTTCGAACGAAGGACTAAAATTAAAATTTTCTCATTCCAACCGAATTCCGGGGTCATCCTCGTAGGCAGAATCGATTTGTACCAGACGTTCTAAGAGTGCCGTGAACAACTTGAATAAGAGTTTCAGTTTTTCCTTGTCTTTTACAACTCCTGCGTGCTGAAAAAAAAGCATATCTACGTTAGGCGGGAATTTTTTAGAGAAAATACCGTTGCTGCTTTTAATGCGGACATTAATTCCGGGAATCACATCAAAAAGCGCTTTCAACTGAGGGTCTCTTAGTAACTTCTTGATTTTATGCACATTATTCCCCTGAATAATGAACTTGGGATCAAATCGAGGGTCTTCTATTTGAATATCCTGAATGCCAAGAGCCTTTCCTACTTCTGAAAAAAAACCTTCTTCGTATATCGTGAATTGCAGTCGGTCTTTATTGATAAATGGAACTCGTAAGCGGGTATAAATGCCACTGTTGCCATCGCTCAAATTGTCCAATACCATTTCCCAATTCTTGTGTTGGTACCGTAACATTCCGGATTTCCAAAAACCACCATCGATATAAGCTCCTCCGATATCGCTTGCGATTTGCTTCCAAATCTCTTCCTTAGAGGGGCCGAAAATATTTTCTAAAAATGCCATAATGGTTTTTGGTTTGTCGTTTGTAAACTTATAAATCATCAAGACCGCCTGTTTCAGGTCTAAAGTTTAGGATTTAATATCAAACCCCTCATAGGCCAACTTCACTGCTTCCACACCATAAGACCTTTCTAGGCGACGGATTGCAAAATGCGCTTGCGCCATATGTTGAAAATGATGCAGAAATGCCAGGTTGATAGAAGCGCCGCCGGCGGCTCCCAGAATAGGAACAGCTTGCGCTACAAACTTCTCGGATACCTGTACGCTAAAACGGGATGCGATTACGGCCAAGGCCGCTAAAACAGGATTTGGGCTACCAGCGATGAGGCCACCCAATGCCTTCGTGCCACCTTTTACTGCAGAACCCATTGCGATACGCGAGGCATAGTAACCCGTTTCGAGGCTATTGTCGTGTTTGCTTTTTCCGCCAAGTGCGAATACCTGCAAACAGGCCAATTGGGTATCCAGTTCATTAAGGTCTTCCCCTTCACTACGGGCAATATCCATAATGGAACGCATCATCAATTTTGTGGTAATCCCCAAGTCTACGGCAAAAGCCGTTGCCCCGAAGGCACCTCCGATGGCTCCTGAGGATGTTACCAAGGCCTTATAAGTCCTATTCCAAGGGGCGGTCTTAGCCCCGTTCTTTTTCATAGAAAGCAGATTGCTCTTCACAACGGAATGCAACACTTTAAAGCTCAGTTCCTGCAACCATTTCTGCTGCTTTTTAGGCAGCATTTGAAGCCGTCCCTCGATAACATTGCCCACTTTGTTCAGCCCTTGTATGGCCCAACCGATGTCTTCCATTTTCTTTTTGGCGTTCAATAATACCAATTCATCTTCAATAGATAGTGTTGTTGTCTTCGTCATAAATTCTCTTTATACATATTAGGATCGGCTACCGATAAAGTGCCCAATATAAGCAATAGGTAACCCCTGCGATACACAGCACAAAAAGCCCTGCTTTTTTCCAAGCATCTATTTTTGCTTTTTTCCGAATATTCTTTTTAATACGGACTAGCTTTTCGGCAGACACCTGATTGAAATGTAACTCCGTTTTACTAGCCGCGCCATCAATAAACATTTTTTTTACCGTTTTAAAAGTATTGCGTTTACTGAGCAGAGCCCGGTTGGCCTTCACTACTTTCATTGGTTGTCCTGCGTAGCCCATCACCATATCTTTAACTTATGAGTAGTGATACGTGTCATTTTGTTACATTACCCCACTGGGCCCTGAGAAATCTAGAAGTAGCACCGTTGCAGCATTATTTAGGTTCAACTTCGTGTTTTTGTTCCGAAAAGTGCCACTGCCACTGACAACTGAAAGCTACTTCTCTCTATACGTATCCGGTTGCCCATGTACCAGATGTTCAAAAATATCAGGTCGCGCATAATGTCCAATAACATCGAAGTCCAACTTGCTGCGGGTCACGTCTTCCAAATCGAGTTCCGCGATCAAGGCTCCGGCCTTACCGTATAACGGGCCAGCGATGACTTTTCCCAAGGGTGAAACGATAATACTGCCACCAGGACATAGGTTTTCCGGTTCGGACGCCACGGTTTCGGTGTACTTTTCTGGATACATATTTTTCGTATAGTATTGGTTACAGCCCAGCACAAAACACCGGCCCTCAAGGGCAATATGTTTTAGGGTTGCCGTCCATTCTTCGCGGGAATCGGCGGTTGGGGCGATATAGATTTCTACCCCTTTTTGGTACATGGCCATTCGGGCTTGCGGCATGTAATTTTCCCAGCAGATGAGTCCACCAAGTTTTCCTATTTTGGTATCGAAAGTGACCAGCGATTCTCCTGAGGCTTCGGCCCAGATAAGGCGCTCGGTGCCCGTGGGCTTAATTTTGCGATGAACGCCCATAAGACCATGCGTCGGAGAAATATAGAGCATGGAACAGTACAGACTGCCATTAGTGCGGTTCTTTTCGGTTACACCTAAGACGAGATAGGCATTCTGCGCTTTGGCCAGTTTTTCCAAACGGCTACGATCATCAGTCTCCAGGTCGATACTCGCGGCGGAAAAATCGGCGTACAGTTGGCGTCCAGCATCGGTACGGCTGCCGATTTTCGCACCGAAATCAAATCCCCTAGGATAACCGGGCACAAAAGATTCCGGAAAAACCAGAAGCTTGCATCCTTGTCTTGCATAAGTTTTGACCAAGGTCGCTACCTTTTGCAAGGTCTTCTCCTTGTCGAAGAATATAGGGGAGTCCTGTATTACCGCTACTTTTATTTTCATTTTTGGGAAGTGTGTTTTCTAAGGTAAGCTGATTTCGTAAATTAGACAAAAAGACTCGCGGTGCTCCAGAGGCTAGTTTGTACACTTCGGCGAAGCCAAGTGTACCGATATGTGGTTTCTGGGAATGTAAAAAGCGGGTATTTAACGGGGCATTGACAACGAGCCATATGGGCATCAATCTACAAAGCCCAGGTATTCAACGCGAAATAGCTTATCCGATTCGCGAACTATATCGTACCCATAGCCAAAACCTTCGGCCCGGTAGTCATATTCAATTTTTTTAAAACTATTGTTTTCACGGGTTACCGTTAAAAAGCTATCCCAGACTTCCTGTGGTTTCTCTGGGTCCTCGATGGTCTCTAGCTCGGGTCCGGAAGGTTTTGGGAATCCCAGGGTTTTCGGTGATTGATACATAGCCGAAACTATATAAAAAGCTTCGTGCCAATTCGTGGCGGGCAAGGTAAAGGTGACTGTACTACCTTCATGAAATTCGGGATCGTTGGCTTTGC
>Ga0079203_1002650_pt1 | contig 11805 bp, 11 predicted proteins | sample PorBlaMBantryBay_FD_68602 | JGI IMG/M metagenome (GOLD analysis project Ga0079203, IMG submission 68602) | Marine algae microbial communities from Bantry Bay - Bantry Bay, Ireland | ecosystem: Host-associated > Algae > Red algae > Blade | place: Bantry Bay, Ireland
GGCATCGGCGTTACGTTGACTCGAGCTTCAGAAGATTCAACGGGCCACTATGAAACCCAGGCTGACGAAACCGAAACCGGCGACTGGTTGACCTGGACCGGCCCTGCCGGCTCCTTCCACGACTCCACTCGGACTCGGGTGTCGGTGGTCTCTCGTCAGACCCTTCGCGACTGGGACAGTCGACGGTTCCGCATCAACGTCATCACCGATGGTCAAGGTGAGGACAGCCTGGTTGGCCAGCAGCTCACCGCGGGCACCGCAACCTTTGACGTGGTGAAACAGATTGACCGATGCGTGGTCGTTACTCGACCGCAGCCCGCCCACGCGGCAACGGCCGGGCCGGAGCTGCCTCGTGACCTGTCGGTTCTCAAAACAATCAACGCGAAGCGGGCCAGCGTGTTGGGTATTGGCTGCCTGGTGCCCGCCCCCGGGACCATCGAGGTTGGTGCCAGCCTTGGTTTGGCCTGACCGCGTTGCGGCCCCCGGGCGTCAGCCCTCGCCATCAGCCTTGCGGGTTGATGGCCGCTTCCATGATGAGCTGCACCACTTCGGTTGACTGCACCTGATCAATCCACCCCGCGTTGGTGGGTTCACCGTTGGGCCGAACATCCACCACGGTCAGACCGCGGGTCAAGTGGCTTTCGGTCTCCACCGCCACGTGGCGTTGCGTCGCACCAAACAGATGGGGGTGGGTAACAGCCAGGACCGCGACCGGGTCATGCATGGCTCCCGACCGACTCCCGTAGATCTCTTCATGAAAATCGCCGTAATAGCCAAGAAGGTCGGCGCCGAAGATGGCGGTTGGCGTCCCCGCAGCTCGCAACGCTTGTTCTTCGGTGGGCCCCATAAGAACCTGGTGGGTCACGTCCAAACTGGCGACCCGGATGGGGACTCCGCTGGTGAAGACAATGTGGGCGGCGTGGGGATCGGCCCAGATGTTGAACTCGGCGGCGGCGCTGACGTTGCCGCCGGTGGATGAGCCGCCCATCAGGACCAGCTCGGGAACCCGTTCGACCCAGGTGGCATCGCGGGTGATGGCGTGGGCGATGTTGGTCAGCGGGCCAACCGGCACGATGGTGGTCTCACCGTCGGCAAGGTCGAGCAGCGCTTCGACGGCCGGGGTGTCCGATTCCACTTTGGTCAGCGGCGGTTGAACCGGACCGTCCAGACCGGAGTCACCGTGCACCTCGGAGGCATCATCGATTTCAACTTCCAACGGCTTTGGAGAGCCCCGGTGCACGGGCGCATCGTTGCCGGCCACCTGACTCACGATCAGCGCGTTGTGCGTGGTCAGGTCAAGATTGACGTTGCCATTGACCGATGTGAACGCGACGACGTCCGCATAGCGAGTGGCGGTGAAGATGGCAAACGCGTCATCCAGACCGGGGTCGCAGTCAAGGATGATCTTTGGTCGTGAGCTCTCAGCCATAGGAGTGGCATCGTAATTCAGTCATTCGCTCCACCAGTCGTCCAGGCGGGCTTCAGTTGCGGCCCGGTCGAGATCCGGTTCGGACCGCTTCAGCTCCAGGAGGAACTTCAGCGCCTTACCCACCCGTGGTCCGGGTGGGACGTCAAAGCGTTCCATGACGGCCTGCCCGTCGATGAGTGGCCGCTCGGCCTTGCGACGATCTTCTTCGGCCAGATCAGCAATCCGCTGTTCCAGTTCATCGATATGGCGGTGCAGGTTCTGCCGCTTGCGTTCGTTGCGTGTGGTGCAGTCACTGCGGACCAACTCGTTCAACAAGCCAAGCAGATGGCCTGCGTCGCGCGCATAGCGACGCACCGCCGAGTCACTCCAGCCATCGGCATACCCTTTGAATCGGCCGGACAGCCGAACCAGTTCGGTGACGTCATCAACGATCCAGTCCTCAAACTCCAAGGCCGCCAGTCGTTTGCGCGTCATCTTGGCGCCGACAGCTTCGTGGTGCCGGAAGGTGACTCCCTCGTCATCGATGCGCCGGGTCCGGGGCTTGCCGATGTCGTGGAACAGCGCCGCCATGCGCAGCCGGAGGTCGGCGCGAGTCTGCGACGTGACCGCAATGGTGTGCGCCAGCACATCCTTGTGTTTGTGGATGGGATCCTGTTCCAGTTCCAGCGCGGGGAGTTCAGGAATGATCTCCTCGGCGCGTCCGGTATCCACCAGATTCCACAAACCATCGGTGGGATCTTCGGCCAGAAGGACATGGCTCAGCTGATCACGGGCTTCAGACAAATTCACGGCCACAAGTCTGCCCGGTTACCCTGCGGACCGTGCGCGCTTTGATGTTCGAACGTAAAGAAGCCCGGTATGCCGCGGCCATGATTTCGTCGCGATTGACTCCGGGATCGGGCGCAGCCTGGGGGCCGCTCTCGCTGGCATCCATCGACCCTCCAGAGTTGCCGAACGACGACTGGGTGCGGGTGCGTCCGGTGCTTTCGGGTATCTGCGGCAGTGACCTGCACACGATTGCCGGTCACACCTCCCGCTACTTCGAACCATTGGTGTCCTTTCCGTTTGTGCTCGGACACGAGGTGGTCGGCGTGTTGGAAGACGGCACCCGGGTGGTCTTGGACGCGGTCCTCGGCCCGGCCGCTCATGGCAAAGAACCACCAAGCCAAACCAGCGCGCCGGCAGATGGTTTTGACCATGGCCACCTGCTGGGCGGGACCCTCGAGCCCGGCCTTCAGTGCGGCGGGTGCGCCAGCACCGGCGGCGGTTGGAGCGAGTCGATGATCGCCCACCAGTCCCAAATCCACCGAGTCCCCGACGCCATGTCCGATGAAGCCGCAGTCATGGTCGAACCGGCGGCCAGCGGTGTGCATGCTGCGTTGAAGGCCGCCGCGGCCCTCAGCAACGGTGGCACCGCGGTGGTTCTTGGCGCCGGAACAATTGGCCTGTGCGCCATTGCCGCGCTCAATCATCCGGCAACCGGACAGACGCCGGCCGGTACCGTGATTGCCACCGCCAAACATCCCGCCCAAAAACGCTTCGCCACCCAATTCGGGGCCGACGTTGTGGTGGACCCCGGCGAGGTACGTAGGGCCGTCCGCCGAGCGACCGGCTCGCAGATGATCGGGACGACGCTGGCGGGCGGCGCCGATGTGGTGATCGACGCGGTGGGGTCGGCCGAGTCACTGGCTGACGCGCTGGCGGTTGTTCGCCCTCGCGGTCGCATTGTTCTGTGCGGGATGCCCGGAACGGTCAACGTGGATCTGGCGCCGCTGTGGCACCGGGAAGTCGAGTTGGTGGGCTGTTACACATACGGCACTGAAGAACTGGCCGACGGCACCCGATCGCACACATTCGATCTTGCGATGACGCTGGTCCAGAACGCCGACCTGGGCCAACTGGTCAGCGCCACCTACCCGTTGGACGACTACGAAGCCGCCATCCGCCACGCCGCCGAAGGCGGCGGTCGTGACGCCATCAAGATCGCGTTCCGTCCGTAGTTCAGCAAGCACCAGGCGCCGCATAGGATCTTGCGATGGCAACCCAACTGCGCAGATACGAGATCGAACCCGGCAAGCTTGATGAGTTCGTGGCGTGGTTCGCGGGCCTGATACCGGTTCGCGCCAGCTATGGGTTGTCGCTCGACTTTGCGTATGCCGACCATGAGAACAGCCAGTTCATCTGGTCAACCAGCGCCGACGGCGACGTGGAGGCGTTCACCGAGATCGAAACCACCTACAACGCGTCACCCGAACGGGCCGCCGTTTATGGTGACTACAAACCACCGGTCGCCAAGCTGAACGTCTCCTTCGTCACGGTGCACGACCTCGCCTGAGCGCGCCTGCCAACTTGGTCAGAAGCCGGCTGACGTGACGCCATCAAGATCGCGTTTCGTCCGTAGGGCAGCAGGCAGACACAAACGCATCAGCACAGGTTGAAGCCGGGACGAAGTTCACCCAGCGTTCGATGCGGCAATGATGTGGCCCGTCGTGATTGCTGCGTCACCTGCAGCCACGGCGTCGTGGAGGGCTCCATGACATACCTGCAATGCACGGCGAAGAGAGCCGGCATCCTGATAGATCTCAAGCAGGGCCCGAGTGACGCCGGTTTCAAGGATGACATTCATATCCGGTGCAGTGATCTCGGCGTACTGCTCGACACGACGGGCAAGGATGGCTTCGATCGCTTCCGGTCCTGCGAGTACGGGAATATCGATCTGCGTGTCGAAGTATTGGAGCACGTGAGACCGGGGCGACGCGGCAAAGTAGGAGGGATGTACCGCAACGACGATCCCGCATGGAAGATGTTCGATCATCCACCGACTTGTATCGCCAAAGAAGGCTGCGGCGAGATCAGAGCTGTTGGGGCCAAGCCATCGATCGCTGTCGTCGAAGACCAGCACGGGAAAGAGACGTTCGTCCGAGATCGTCTCAAGGGCAGCAACGAGAACCTCCTGGCGGTCAGCAAAGGTTGCACTGCGTTCAAGCGTGATCTGCTTCGAGACCTCCTGGGCCAGTTCACCGGACAACCATTTGAAGCCAGGGCGAAATCGGCCCATCCTCTTGTTGGTTGTCGATGCGGTTTCCACAGCCGCCGCGGCGTCAATGTCTACCTCAACCGAAGCGCTTGCCGCCGCGCGTTGCACCGTCCGGAGCAGGTGATCAACGAGTCTTGATGGTTCCATAACCATGTCGCTCTCAATCGACACCGGCACAGTGATGGGCGCAACACCGCTTGTCGCTGACCCAAAGACATGCGCGATCGAAGAGGATTTTCCGCATCCGCTATGCCCAACCAGTGCAACCGGTTCTGCCCGCCCGATCGCGCCGTCGAGGGCGGCTTCAGTTGAGGGAATACCAGTGAGATCGTCGAAGCGAACATGAAGGGCCCCCAGATCCCGACTTGTCGGCGTTGCTTGAAACACTGAGTGGTCCTGAAGCAATTCCAAGGTGATCATTGCTCGTCCACCGGCTTGTCGTTCGCCCGGAGGAACGCGCTCGCCCAGCTGTCGTACAGGACCTTTCTCCCATACCGGTCTGAATGGACCAGTCGGAGTTCTTCAAGTTCCTTGAGTCCGTGGGTCAGCCGCGAGCGGCTGACGCCAACAGCATTGATCAGCCGTTCATCGCTGGCCGAAACCGGACCCAGCAGACGTACGGCTCGATACAAATCAATCAGCCGATCCGGTGCGGCGAGAAGCCGTTCCTTTTCGTCCCGAAGGACCACCAAAAGATCCTGGATGTTGTCGGCCATGAGAAACTCCTGAAGCGCCAGCAACGCTTCGGTTGGCGTGGCTGGCGCGATTTGATTCGCAAGCGCAGCAATCCAATCACCGGGTGTGTCCGGTGAGCGTTTGGAAATCAACTTCACAATGTCCTGCTCAGACCAGGGTTCGAGTTCGACCACTTGGTCAAAGAACGCGTCCGCGGGCGGTGCGGGACGACTCCGGGAGGTGACCATCCAATGGACCGGCAAGTCCCACACTGCGTCTCGGAACCGACCGAAAAAGACACGCAACTGATCCTCGGTTGCGCCGTCTACAACAATCAAACGCAGGGCACGTACGCTCGCCGAACGAGCATCAAGGGCGTCTCTGATGGCCCCGACCGACAGTTCACTGCTTGGGTCGTTTGCGCTTCCGCCGTGACTTTGTTGTGGTCTCCTGAGTGCGTGCGGCTCGTGGCGAAGCGCGCCGGTAATGGTTCCGCTGCTGTGGACATGGGTACCCTGTTCTGCCTCAAGTTGTTGGATGGCAATCAAGACGCGGCCGCAAGCGGCCAACGATCGGCGTCGATTGTTGGCCGTGGATTGGCGGTGTGACGATTCTGGATCCAGATGCCTTTGGGTGGCCCGCTCGACGTCAGTGCACCAATAACTTCCCTCGCCGAGCTGGTGGCGAAGAAGTCCGAGGCAGTCAACCATCCAGCTCTGGCAGGCCGGCAGATCTTCGTCATCGAGGGCATCAAGTCTTTTGAGAAGATGGGTCAGAGACTGAGAGAAGGACACGCCTGAGGTGATTCGCCGAGCGATCCCGAGCACCAGTTCATCGATCGATACAAATTGTTCGGCACTGACAAAGAGAACGTCTGACCAGTTCGCTTCGATGAATCGGGCCAGCGTGGTCTTACCTGACCCAGCCGACCCCGTAGCGATGACATTGGTACGAAGCCTCAGTGCCGAAAGCACGCGATCGGTGGCGGCGGTCGTGACGTGAAATGCTTGGTCCCGACTGGACGAGGTGAGAGGTCTTCGACTTATCAGCTGTTCCGACATATCGCACATATCATACAGGATGATGTGTGCGATATGTGCGCCTGCGATATGTGCGGCCTGCGGTATATGCCGAACGAGTCAACATGGCTGCCAAAACGACAAAAACCGGCCCGAAGGCCGGCCTGGTCGAGATTGCGGCGGGGCCGCTGAAAGCTCTGACTACTTCTCTTCCTTGAACAACACGTGCTTGCGAGCTTTGGGGTCGTACTTCATGAGTTCGATGCGCTCACGGTCGTTGACCTTGTTCTTGGTGGTCACATACTGGTAGCCGGTACCAGCGGTGCTCTTGAGCTTGATGATGGGTCGCTTATCGGAACCAGCAGGCATCAGACCTTCTCTCCACGACGGCGCATATCAGCGAGAACCTTCTCGATGCCGTGCTTGTTGATGGTCTTCAGACCTTTGGCGCTCACGCGGAGCTTTACCCAGCGGTTCTCGGACGGAATCCAGAAACGCTGCGTCTGAAGATTGGGTTCCCACCGACGGCGGGTTTTGCGAACGGAGTGTGAGACGTTGTTGCCGTAGCCCGGCTTGCGTCCCGTCACTTGACAGACCTTGGACATAGACCCACAAGGCTAGCGGTAAGTTCCTGAGCATGAAACTTGGCTTGATGTGGGGATACTGGGGGGCGCAGCCGCCCGAGGAAATTCTGGAGGTCACCAGGACCGCCGAGGATGTGGGATTCGATGCGGTGTGGACCGCGGAGTCCTGGGGCTCTGATGTCTTCTCCCCGCTGGCCTACGTGGCCGCAGTGACCAGCAAGATCCGGCTGGGCACCTCCATCGTTCAGATGTCGGCGCGCACGCCAACCGCAACCGCCATGCACGCCATGACCTTGGACCATCTCTCCGAAGGCCGGGTGGTCCTTGGCCTCGGGGTCAGTGGCCCCCAGGTCGTTGAAGGTTGGTATGGCCAGCCGTCCAACCGTCCGCTGGCCCGCACCCGGGAGTACGTGGAGATTCTCCGCCGCATCTTCGCCCGTGAGGAACACCTGGACTTTCAGGGCGAGTTCTACCAACACCCGTATCGAGGCGAAGGTTCGTCCGGGCTCGGCAAACCGCTCAAGATCATCACGCACCCTCTGCGGCGGGAGATTCCCATCTGGATCGGCGCCGAAGGACCAAAGAACGTTTCCCAAACCGCAGACATTGCCGACGGCTGGCTCCCTCTCTGGTACTCCCCGTGGCGGCCCGAGGTCTACGCCGACCAGATAAGCGGCGCCAAAGACGGCTTTGAGATTGCGGCCAACGTCACCGTCAAGGTCACCGAAGACGTCAACGGAGCACTGCAGAGCGTTCGCGAATTCCTGGGGTTCTACATTGGCGGCATGGGCGCCAAAGGGCAGAATTACCACACCAGGTTGGCGGCTCGATTCGGCCTCGAGGAAGAAGCGCTCAAGATTCAGGACCTGTTCCTCTCCGGCAGACGGGCCGAAGCGATTGAGGCCGTCCCGAAGGACTTCGCCGACGAGATCAGCCTGGTTGGACCGCCATCACGCATCCGCGAGCGACTTGCGTACTGGGAAAAATCACCGGTGACCATGATCAACGTGTCACACCGACCCCAGGACGAGCTGGCACAGATTGCCGACATCTTCCACAACTGACGCACAACCCCTCCCTGGGTGGGCTGAACGTCCCATATTGGGTCAAATGGCTCAACTTCGTTCCGCCTCCGTCGATCACAGCAACAGGAGTGGTTGTCCTGGGGCCACCACCAACGCGGATCGGGGATAGACGGTATGGGGATTACGGCGGAGGCACTGCACGGTTTTGGTCCGGGTGTGCCGCACCTCGATGTGATCGTCGATCCCGTCGTCGACATGGTCAGTGGGGACATCGCCGGAATCGAAACCCTGCACCTGTGCTCACCGACCAGCGCCCCAACCATGGGCCAGTGGCGTCGCACTCTCCTCCAGACCCTGATGACATCTGTTCGGTGGAAGCAGCGAGGCCAGATCCCTCGCCAACACTTCTGCATCACCGATCTGTCCTGGGAACGAATGAACCATCCAGACCTTGTGCGGTCGGTCCAGTCCGCGCTCTCGGGTTCAGGCGAAGACCCGAGACGGCTGCAGCTCCGTCTGGACTCTGCATTGCTTCGGTCCGCCGAGGACAAGCACCTGGACACGCTGGTGGAATTGGGCGAGACCGGGCTGGGATTGCTGATCTCGGGCGCGTACGCCCCGCTCCATGCGCAGCGTCATCACCAGGTGCTGGACATCGACTACGTGATGACCCCGGTCACTGGCCCGCTGGCGGTTGACCTTCCCGGGACCCTTGAGCGGATTGCGGGTCTGGACCTGAAGCCAATTGTCACCAACGTGAACACCATGGAGGACCAGTTCCTGGCCGTGGCTGCGGGGGCTCGTATGGGCCTTGGTGACCTCTACCGGTCGGGCGAATGGATCCATCGCCGCACCATGATGCTGCGCTCACAGTCTGACCGTGACAAGTTCAATCGCTATCGATTGGGAATGACTTCGTAGCCGGCTTCTTCGGGCTCGTCGTCCACCATCTCGGCGGGGAACCCCGGAGCCAAAACTTCCACATCCGCGCGTTCTTCGAGGCGGCGGATGATGTTGGGGCTCAGTTCCCGTTCCCCGTACCGCGCGATGCCATCGTCAAAAATGTCGATCAGCACCGGAGAGATTTCCAGCTCCACACCCGCCCGATCCGCAATGGTCTGGAACAGTCCGATGTCCTTTTTGACCAGATCCATGGTGAAGCTGATGTCGCGACTCCCGTTGAGGATGACCTGGCCTTCGGTCTCGTGAACGAAGGAGTTGCCCGATGAGATCCGGAAGGCCTCGTAGGTGGTGTTCAGGTCCATGCCGACCTTGGCGCACACGGTCAACGCCTCTGCGACCGAGACCAGGTTGGCCGTGGCCAAATAGTTGGTGGCAACTTTGAGCATCGATGCCGACCCGAGATCACCGGTGTGCAGGACCCGCCGGCCAATGGTGGTGAGAACCGGAAGCACGCGTTCGAAGGTCTCTCGTTCGCATCCGGCGAAGATGGCGATGTTGCCGGTGGCTGCGCGGTGGCATCCGCCCGAAACCGGACAGTCGATCGGTTCGCCACCTTTGGCTTTGACCAGGGCCCCCAGGCGCTCCACCTCCGCCTGGTCCGTCGTGCTCATTTCGGCCCATATCTGACCCGGTTGCATGGCGCTCAGGATGCCGTCCTCGCCTTCCATCACCTTGGCCGACGCCGCCGGGCTGGGCAGGCAGGTGATGATGAGGTCCACGTTGGGCATCATCTCGGCCGGAGAGTCAGCCCAGGCTGCACCCTGGTCAAGAAACGGCTGCGCCGCCGCTTTGTCGAGGTCGCGAACGGTCACGTTCAGGCCATTGCGAATCAGGCTGCCGGCAAGCTTTCCGCCAACGTTTCCGAGGCCGATGAATCCAACTCTGAGATCAGGGGTCATGGTCATGGCGTGAGCCTGTCACAGCTCCGTGGGCTCGACAAAAATCGAACGTCGCAGGCTCACCAAACGGAGCCTGCGACATTCGCCGCCACCATCTTGATGTAGTAAACGCCGGTCAACGCAGGGTGATCGAACCAATGATGCACTCGGCAACGGAGCGGTTGGGCAGGCGGTCCCAGCTCACCACCACGTTGAGGGCGGTCGCCGGCGTGAATTGTCCGTTGGGTGGGGACACCACTGCGGGGTCAAGGTTGCTGTAGTAGACGCCCAGCTGGTTTGGTTGGCCCTCTTCGAAGCGCACCGTTCCGGCCACCCCATTGGTCAGCACCGGGCGAATCTCATCGTCCAGACTGCTCAGCGAGTTGGAGTACCAGCCGAGGTCGTAGCTGATATCCACGACTCCGTCGGTGAAGAGCCCCACTTCGGAGTCAATGCCCTGCGCATTGAGGTCCTCGGTGCCCGGTGGAAGCAACATCTGGAACCGCGACGCTTCGTGCAGGATCCAGCCCGTCGTGTCGCACGCAACCGGAGGAAGAACCGGAATGTCCAGGTTCCTCGTGGTGATCATCATGTTGTCGATCCCCGCTTCGATCAATGCGCCCAGCGCGGCGTCATCGGTGGCGGTGATCACAATGGAGATGCTCTCGCCCTGGAAGCGGGTGATGTCGGTGGATGCGGCCTGCCAGCGGTTGCTCTGGTAGGTGGCGGTACCCCGCTCATTCAGCGCCACAAGTTCTTCGTTCTCACCAATGATCTTGACGGTCAGTCCGTCGGCGGCTCGAGCGTTGTCCAGGTGCGCCAAGTACCAGTCGAAGCTGAGCGTGTACTCGGCCGGCGCGATATTGATTGGTATCTCGATGTCTTCGATGATCGCAATGGTTTCGCCTTTGTCCACGTCGAAGGCGCCGGTTCTTCCGCCGGCCCGAGTGTCGGTAATCAGGGCCCGGGTTCCGCTGCTGGCTTGGCCCTGCTGCAACGCCTGACCGGACCACGAGGTTGCCTCCGGGGCGCCCACGTTCCAGGTGCCGGTGGTGGCATTGCCCGAAACCGAAACGTTGGTTGCGGACTCGAAGTCCTCGGTCCAAATGGTGGTGGCGGATCCGCCGAGCTCGGGACCGGCGGTGATGACGATGTTGTCAACGCCAGCTTCCACAAGACTGCCGGTGCCCACATCCGACGACACCACACGGATGATGACGCTCCGGCCTGCAAACTGGGACAGGTCTGCGTTTGCGGTCTCCCACTGTCCAGCCCGGACGCCCGTGTCAACAAGCTCGACTACCGGCAGTACCGTGGCACCGCTCTCGACGGTGATGGACAAGGAGTCCCCGCCGTCCCAACGACTGGCGTGACCCCAGTACCAATCGATGGACAATTTCGCGTTTGCCGGGATCTCTATGCCGGGAGATACCGCCTGCACGTAGCCGGCATCAATGTCATAGGTGCCAACTGATCTACCGGCCCGGTGATCGGTGACCATGGCCTGGCGGCCGTCGCTGGCTCCACCGGGCTGAACAACCACGCGGCCGCGGGGCGAGAAGGTCTGCTCCGGCTCACCAACCCCGAACTGACCGGTGCGCGCCTGACTCTTGTCGATCCCAACGGTCCAGCCATCGTTGCCGTTCTCGAAGCTCTCGGTGTACACCAGCTCGATGGGGGCAACCGGCGGCTCCGGCGGAATGACAATCGAATCGAAGCCGAAGCTGTCAACGACGATCCCAAAGAAGTCGTCAACGGCGGGACCGACAGGCCCGACTTCCCAGTACACGTCAGTGGGGATTCCAGGATCGCCGTAGGTCACTTCGATCGTGCTGTAGCGCCCGTCGATGGCGGTCTGGACGGCTTCGAAGAGCGACTCGACGGTGTAGCCATTGGCGTTGGGATTGGAGAACGACGCCTGACCATTAACCACCGTGGTGGTGTTCTCCAGCGATTCCGGTGGGCAGAAACACGACACCGTGGTAGTCATCGAATAGTTCTCAATATCAGGATTTGATCGCCACTGCTCGATGGCCGCATCCAGATCCGCTTGCAGCTGGACGTAGTCGATGCCGCTGCCGAACTCGAACTCAGAGACCAAGACGCCGAAGAACGCGTCAGCAATGATTGCGGGGTCCTCGCCCCGCAAGAACTCGATCGGCACACCGTTGGCGTCATAGCTGACCCGCAGAATC
>Ga0079203_1002654_pt1 | contig 11797 bp, 7 predicted proteins | sample PorBlaMBantryBay_FD_68602 | JGI IMG/M metagenome (GOLD analysis project Ga0079203, IMG submission 68602) | Marine algae microbial communities from Bantry Bay - Bantry Bay, Ireland | ecosystem: Host-associated > Algae > Red algae > Blade | place: Bantry Bay, Ireland
AATACACGCTGTTTCGCTCAAAAGTAAACAGAAGGTAGAAAAAATTAAAGGCCAAATAAAAGCCATAGTATAAGTAAGTTTTATCTTTATTAAAGCAATATTGGGCAAAACTAATGACCGCCAAAAATCCAATGATGACCATCATACTCCAATAAAAACCGTACTTTTTTTGTTGGTCATGAACGGTCTGATAGCGCTGCTTGTCGAGCTGAGAAATAGTGGCTAGACGAGGCATCAATAGTGCCGGATCATCCAACTGGTCGGTCTGTAAATGAAAAAGATATTCCACCGTCGAATCGCCTTTTTCAGGCAGCCGAATCCAGTACCGATGGGCCGGATGCATAGCCTCCGTCTGATTGACCCCATTACCCGCTTTCCCGATCCATTCTTTCTTATGAAAAAGGTCGATTTGATGGTGGTGCCCAAAACTAATCCACTTTCGTATCGCACTCACCGTATCCTGCATCCGAAATTTTACCCAATACTCTTCTCCAGGCATCAACTGAAAATCCGTCGCTGGAACAACAAAAGGGGTCGCTTCTGTAGGAAACCCAGACTTGGTTAAAACTGGATTTTCTGCTAATAAAATATAACTGGATAGTAAAACGGACGCTTGTACCGAAGCAGTGGATGGCATATACACCGGCACCGTATGCTTGCCACACAGGAAGGGAATCTGACTGAAAAAGAGCAGACAGAATAGTAGTCTTTGAGTATATGGGTTTGTTTTCATTTTATCACGCTAGACGAAAGTAAGAAAGATTTTATAAGTTTTTCCCTTTGTGTCATATTGATTTTTTAAAACAGGATAATACTTATTAATTTTTTGTTTAAAACGATGATTATCAGATTGTTAAAAGAAAATATTTTTTTTATATTTAAAATTAATATTCAAACACCGGAACATATCCATTCATTTTTGACACATAAGCATAATTACTTGAAACAATAACGTTAGCGTATTCCCTACAATTAGTGCTATTTTTGAACGGTATACTAGCACTGTACAAAAGGGAGACCTAAGTGTGACCCTAGATTCAGCCTAACCTGTTACTTTCTAATAGACTAGACTGATCATAAAAACCATCTGAAATGCCTGTCTGATCCAATCAGGTAAGGCAAGCTTTTTCCGCCTCCATCCACTCTCTAAAAGGTAAGTGAAAAAGCTAGCGATACCATACCTAACACAACCCTAGGATGGTATCGCTTTTTTTCTACCTCTACCTCTACTTCTACTTCCCATTCTACTTCTACTTCCCATTCTAATTCTAATTCTAATTCTACTTCCCATTCTAATTCTAATTCCCATTCCCATTCCCATTCTAATAACCATCCTCAAAAGATAGCCCCAAAAAAAAACCAAAACCCCAAAACCCCTCCACCCCCCAAAAACCCTATCTTTAAAATCCACACGACCACACACCTAATACAATTAGAACACCTACGATCCAAACAAATTTTATCTACCTTGCACCTATCTATTAATCAACCAACCACAACAGATGAAAATCACCTACTACGGCCAAGCCGGATTTGGCCTTCAACTTAACGGTAAAGACATTTTGTTTGATCCCTTTATCACCCCAAACGAACAAGCAGCAGGAAAGGTAACCCTCAAAGAGATTCCTGCCGATTACCTGCTCCTCACCCACGGCCATTTTGACCACGTCGCCGACGTTCCCGAAATAGTGAAAAATACAGGAGCCCAGATTATTTCCAACTACGAAATCACTACTTACTACGGCGAGCAAAAGATGAAAGGATACCCCCTCAATCACGGAGGCAAACACACCTTCGATTTTGGAACCGTCAAATATGTCAATGCCGTACACTCTTCCGTCTTACCCGATGGTACCTATGGTGGAAACGCAGGTGGTTTTGTGATTTGGAATGACGACGTATCCTTCTACCACGCCGGAGATACCGCCCTCACCCTCGATATGCAGCTCATCCCCATGACTTGTCCCAAGCTAGATTTTGCTATTCTCCCCATCGGTGACAACTTCACGATGGGATACGAAGACGCCCTCATCGCTAGTGACTTTATTAAATGTGATAAAATTATTGGCTGTCACTTCGATACCTTCCCGTACATCGAAATTGACAAAGAGGCCGCCAAGAAAGCCTTTGCCGATAAAGGAAAAGAACTGATTATAATGGAAATAGGAGCAACACAAGAAATCTGATTGGGTGCCGTTCTTCCGTATGGATATAAGTAGATAAAATTCATGAAATTTATCTACTTTTGTCCACACATTTTAAAAACATAACTATGTCTGACAAAAAAGTAATATTCGCCATGGAAGGCGTCACCAAAGCTTATAGCGGTGGTAAAAAGGTTTTAAATAATATATGGCTCTCCTTCTACTACGGAGCCAAGATCGGAGTACTCGGTCTCAACGGATCAGGAAAATCTACTTTGTTAAAAATCATTGCTGGACTGGACGATAATATACAAGGTAAGGTAACCTTTGATAAAGAATATAAAATCGGCTATCTCGCACAGGAACCAGAACTGGATCCCAGCAAAACAGTTAAGGAAATAGTGCAAGAAGGTGTGCAGCATATTGTGGATGTTGTTAAAAATTATGAAGCTGTTTCCGCTAAACTAGCCGAGCCGATGAGCGACGAGGCGATGATGAAAGTCATTGAAGAACAAGGAGAATGGCTAGAAAAAATGGATCAGTTCAATGCCTGGGAACTCGATCATACCCTTGAAGTTGCCATGGATGCTCTCCGTTGTCCACCGGATGATGCGAAGGTCGATGTCCTTTCCGGGGGAGAACGAAGGCGAGTCGCACTTTGTCGATTGCTTTTATCCAAACCAGACATCCTCTTACTCGATGAACCTACCAACCACCTGGATGCAGAAAGTGTACATTGGTTGGAGCAGTTCCTAAAATCCTTTCCCGGTACCGTCATTGCGGTGACGCACGATAGATACTTCCTCGACAATGTTGCAGGTTGGATTCTCGAACTAGACCGAGGCGAAGGTATTCCCTGGGAAGGAAACTATAGCAGCTGGTTGGAACAAAAAGCCAACCGATTGGCCAACGAAGACAAAGCGAGTTCCAAACGCGAAAAGATTCTTCGTCGCGAACTGGAATGGACCCGCATGAATTCCAAAGGCCGACAATCCAAAGGTAAGGCTCGACTCACCGCTTACGATAACCTCAAAAATGCCGAAGCGAAAGAGAAAGAAGCCAGCCTTGAAATATTTATCCCACCCGGACCACGACTTGGAGATCAGGTGATTGATATCAAAGGCGTTACGAAGTCTTTCGACAAACGTGTGTTGATGGAAGATTTTAGTATTAAAATTCCGAAAAATGCAATTGTAGGAATTATCGGCCCGAATGGGGTAGGAAAGTCTACTTTGTTTCGGATGATTATGGGCGAAGAAAAACCGGATAGTGGAGAAATTTCGATTGGTGAAACCGTTCAGATTGCTTATGTGGATCAGAGCCATAAAGACCTGGTTCCAGAGAAGACGATTTACGAAGTCGTGAGTCAGGGCAATGAAATGATTCAGGTAGGAGCGACGGAAGTGAATGCCCGTGCCTATGTCAGCAAGTTTAATTTTGCTGGAAGCGACCAACAGAAAAAAGTAGGGGTACTCTCAGGTGGAGAACGCAATCGCCTTCACCTTGCCATCACCTTACGCGAAGGCGGAAATGTAATTCTACTCGATGAGCCGACGAATGATATTGATGTAAATACCTTACGCGCACTGGAAGAAGCCATCGAAAATTTCGCAGGCTGTGTCCTCGTTATTTCTCACGACCGCTGGTTCATTGATCGCCTTGCTACGCACATTCTGTCGTATGAAGACGACGGCGAATGGGTATTCTTCGAAGGAAATTTCAGCGACTACGAAGCCAAGAAAAAAGAACGTGTCGGTGATGCAACCCCGAAGCGGCCGCGATTTAAAACATTGTTGTAAATCTATATATAATAAAATAAATGGAGGTAGGCCGTAGGCATTCTGCCTAGATAGGTATGTGGTTGTTATGATTTTGGTAGATACGTTGCCATGCAGCGTATCTACCAAGCCCTTCTATTAATCCTGTCAAAAAAATTAACGAATCCTGTCAATCCAAACTCCCCGATTAATCCTCCGCAACTGGACTCCAAAAGACCATGCACCCATGTCTGCGATAAGCAGCGACCCCGAAGTCATGCGTCATTTCCCCGCCACCTTAACCCCCGCTGAAACCTCTGCGTTCATCCAACGCGCCAGCGCGCACTATGATAAAAAAGGCTACACCTATTTCGCAGCAGTGCATCGAAAAAGTGGAGACCTAATCGGTTTTATTGGATTATCGGACCAAACCTACAAATCTCCCTTTACACCGGCAACAGATATTGGTTGGCGGTTGTCACCGAAGTATTGGGGTAGGGGATTGGCGACAGAAGGAGCGAAAGCCTGCCTGAAATATGCGTTTGAAGAAGCGAATTTGACAGCAGTAATTGCTGTGGCCGTTACCGGAAATTTGGCGTCGATTCGAGTGATGGAAAAAATTGGATTGGAGGAATGGGGACATTTCGATCATCCGGCATTAATGGATCATGAGGAGCTGAAAAGATGTGTGGTATATGGTAGCAGAAAACCCGTATCTTTGTAAGAAAATAGTTTCAATGAAAATACTTATCTGGTGGCTCTGTACTTTTTCTTTTCTGAATAATAATTTTACGCCTGCTCATACAGGAACACTGAAAGTTATTATTGAGAATGTAAAAGTACAGAACGGTAAGATTATGCTGGCTTTATATAATACTGAAAAAGATTTTCTATCTAGTAAAACCATTCGTGCCCTCCATCATCCCGTGGTCAACGAAGGTACTACAACGATTCTGCTCTCTGGACTAGATCATGGCATTTATGCGATCAGTCTTTACCATGATGAAAATAATAATGGAAAACTGGATACCAATTTTTTTAAAATACCAAAAGAACCTTATGGTTTTTCCAACGATGCACGGGGCGTATTTGGTCCACCAAAATATAGCGAAGCAAGTTTTATTTTTGAAAAAGAAGAACAGGAGCTGGTCATCTCATTAAAGTAATCGCCATTCCTTACATAAATAATCAGAATACATCTACATGAATTTTACCGACCTTAAGCTATCTAAGCCATTAAGAAATGCGATTGCCGATCTGGGTTTTACTGAACCTACTCCTATTCAGGCGGAGACCTTTTCGGTTATTCGTGGCGGTAAAAATATAGTAGGTATTGCCCAAACGGGAACTGGAAAAACACTGGCTTTTCTTCTGCCTGTTTTGCAGGATTTGAAATTCAGTGAACAAATCGCTCCTCGTGTACTCATCATGGTACCTACGCGTGAACTGGTATTACAAGTCACGGAGCAAGTAGAATTGTTGACCAAATATATGTCCGTTCGAACCTTGGCGGTTTATGGTGGTACCAATATTAATACGCAAAAAAATCTAGTGAAGGCAGGCTGTGATATATTGGTCGCTACCCCCGGACGACTTTACGATTTGACGCTGGCAGGTTCTTTAAAATTAAATAAAATAAGCAAACTAATTATTGATGAAGTAGATGTCATGTTGGATTTGGGGTTTATTTTTCAGTTGACTAATATTTTTGAATTGATACCAGAGCGGCGACAGAATATCATGTTTTCTGCGACCATGACGGAGGAAGTAGATGAATTGATTAGCGATTTTTTCTATGAACCGGTGCGGGTGGCGATTGCGTTAAGTGGGACGCCATTGGATAATATTTCCCAGTTTTGCTATCAGGTACCTAATTTTTATACGAAAGGAAATCTACTGATTGAGCTGCTGGCTGATAAAACGGAGTATGCCAAGGTATTGATTTTTACCGCAAGTAAGAAGAATGCCGACCGGATGTTTGAATACCTCAGCGAACACTATGAAGAGGAGATGGGAATTATCCATTCTAATAAATCTCAAAATTACCGAATACGCACGATCCGGCAGTTTGACGAAGGCGCTATTCGTATCCTCATCACTACGGACGTCATGGCCCGTGGACTCGACCTCGACCAGATTACCCAAGTCATCAATGTAGATACCCCAACTTATCCAGAAAATTATATGCACCGTATCGGTCGTACCGGACGTGCAGAAAAAGAAGGAACCGCTATCCTTTTTTATCCCCCAAAAGAAATACCCGCCAAAGACGCGATTGAAACCCTGATGGATTATGAAATCCCAATCCGCGAAATTCCCGAAGACCTACCCATTGCCACACAATTGATACCAGAAGAACGCAAGAAAAAGGGCGACCATAAAAACCACAATAGAAACCATACCAAAGACCTCGCTGGTCCTGCCTTCCACGAAAAGTCAGCCAAAAATAGTAAGGTTAATCAAGGAGGAAAGTACCGTAGAGAACTCGCCAAGAAGTATAAAAAACCAAAAACAAGAGGCGATAAACGACAGAACAATAAAAAAAGAAAATAACAGTTAAATTTTATTTATTATTTTTTTATATCTAAAATGTATATTCGCATTTTTTTAATATCCTCATTTTCTTATACTTATCTTTCCATTTTTCTATTTAAACGATCACCTCATATCCAACCTATACTCATAATATTAATTTTACAATAAAAAGATAACGCGTTATGCATTATTTATATTGAATTTATTGATATATTTGTAGGCGTAGCTACTGTTTGATAATTTACCATCAAACCCTATTCCCACTTTCTCCCAATTTACCGTAACCCTATCTCGTTTGTAAGTATGAATTATTAACTGATTAATGAGTTTATTTTTCTGAGTACACTCATTAAATAAATCTTTTGTCCCATGACTAAAATACTAATAGTGGATGACCAATCGATCATCCGAACAACAATGGCTGATATTCTGGAAAGCCAAAATTACCAGGTAGATGGCGTAGCCTCCGGCAAAGAATGTCTGGATAAAGTGAAAACAACCCATTATAATCTGATTTTTCTGGATGTAAAAATGCAAGGAATGGATGGTTGGGAAGTACTCCGGATATTGGTTAAAGACCATCCTGATAGCACGGTTATCATGATGTCCGGTCATGGGAATATTGAATCTGCTACCGATGCGATTCATCAGGGCGCCTTTACCTTTTTGGCCAAGCCGATTGATTTGGGACGATTGCTCAACCTGGTTTCTTATGCGCTAGACAAACAGCATCCATTTAATGTAGGTCGGTCTGCTACCGTTCCATCCCATATAAACAAAGGAAAAGGAACACATCGCATGGAGATGATTGGAGAATCTGTTGAGATGCTAAAAATGAAAAAGCGTATTGCCAGAGCTGGTAAAGCCAATGCTCGTGTGTTGATTACTGGTCCCAATGGCGCTGGAAAAGAGTTGGTCGCTCGTGCGCTCTACAATTCCAGTCCCCGAAAAGAGGGGCCCTTTATTGAAGTAAATTGTGCCGCCATTCCCAGTGAGTTGATCGAAAGTGTGCTTTTTGGCCACAAGAAAGGTGCATTTACAGGAGCGACCAGAGATACCAAAGGAATGTTTGAGCAAGCCAACGGAGGTACCCTTTTTCTGGATGAAATTGGAGATATGTCCCTTTCTGCACAAGCTAAAGTACTACGTGCCTTGGAAGAAAATAGGGTGAAAAAAATTGGAGGTGACCGCGAAATAAAAGTAGACGTTCGTATCATTGCAGCCACCAATAAAAATTTTGAAGAGATGATTGCGAACAGACAATTTCGAGAAGATCTCTACTTCCGCCTAGCCGTCATCCCGATTCAGGTTCCATCCTTGAATGAACGCCGTACTGATATTCCATTATTGGTCAACCATTTCAACACTTTCTTTTCAAAAGAAAACAACCTGGAAAAACGTATCTTCGAACCAGAAGCCATGACCGTTTTGGAACAACTCAATTACCGAGGAAACATTCGCCAGCTCCGCAACATAATCGAACATCTCGTCGTCATGAGCGATAGCACAATTACCCAAGCGGATGTTAACGAACTCGCGCCATCGGCGTTACAGAATCAAGCATTGATGATTGAAGCCAATAATTTTATATCGAAATTCAAAACCCCAAAAGATGCGATAGATTTTATTCGGGATAATTTTTAATCGTAATGTGCGGACGCGTCGGAGCGGTAGGGGCAAATTACAATTCGCCTCTACTGATCCCGCAACGCCTCCACGGGATTGACCCTCGCCGCCCGCATCGTTTGCAAACTCATTGTGAGGACACTGATAATCAAAACGATACCACTACCAATTAGGAATACCCAAAAGTCAATATTTATTCGGTATTCATAATTATCCAACCAATTGTTCATCGTGTATAATGCAATTGGAATAGCGATAATAGTTCCCATGAAAATGAGGGTCAAAAAATCTTTGTTTAATAAAGTCCACAGCTGCATAGCAGATGCACCAAGTACCTTACGGATACCCAACTCTTTGGATCGGCGTTCAGCCATAAATGCCGCCAGACCAAAAAGTCCTAGACAAGAAATAAGGATGGCAATGATACCAAAGATACTAGCTAGTTTTCCGATCATTTTTTCTTGTCCCAATTTTCGTACATAAGCTTCATCCGCAAAAGTATAATCAAATGGCAGGGCAGGATTGTACTGATCAAAAACAGGTTTTAGTTCTGCAATGGCATCGACGATAGGAATGTTTGGTTTGAGACGAAGCATAAGACTACCAGCCCAGTGAGGATTGCATTCGATGATGGTGGCATCAACGGGCGCATTGGGATCGGTCATGACCACCTGATCTATTACACCAATGATCGTTTTTTCAGCACCAAAGATTTCTACTTTTTCTCCAATTGGATTTTCCATATTCATTCGTTGAGCTGCTACCTTATTGATCAAAATAGCGGTAGAGTCGGAAGGTATTTCTACTGAGAAGTCTCGGCCTTCTAGTAGCTCGATTCCCAGCGTCGCGGTATAATTCCAGCCAGTAGAAACCCGTGGCCAATAACGACGGTCATTGGGATTTTTTCCTGTCCACTTGGGGAGTACATAATTGTTGACACCATTGATAGCGGTAGACGCTCGGGTAAATTTTTCTACCGACTCTAGTTGCAATAAGGCTTGATCCATGGCTGCTCGATTGCTTTGTAAATCTGCGCTTTCCTCAATCATTAACAGCCGATCTGCCGTATAGCCTTTTGGTCGATTGGCGACGTGGTTGATTTGTTGCCACACAATAATGGTGGTGATGATTAAAGTGATGGAAACTGCAAACTGAGAAGTGACCAGTATTTTACGAGGACGACTACCGCTGCCTTTTCCAGCATAATGTACTTTGTTTTTTAGGGTATCAATAGGTTTAAAATGACTAAGGAAAAAAGCTGGATAAAGACCGGATAGTAAGCCCGTTACCAGAAATAATGAAATCAGTATTGCCCAAAATTGATGATTCCCATAAGGTAGTGTAATCGTTTCTTTAGTCAATTCATTGAAATAGGGTAGCGCGAAATCCACCATTAGAAAACTGACCAGAAAGGCGATGAAAGTAATAAAATAAGATTCGCTTAAAAATTGTAAGATTAAATTTTTTCTTCTGGCTCCTAATGTTTTTCGAACCCCTACTTCTTTGGCTCTTTTCTCGGAATTAGCGGTGGAGAGATTTATGAAATTTATAATCGCTATACCCAAAATAAAGATTCCTATTATTAAAAATAACCGTACATAAGTGATGATTCCATCCTCCTGTTTCCCATTAATAATTTTATTTTTTAATCGATTATTTTTCATAGGAAAAAGACCAATCGTGTTTTTTGAATTATCAATTTTTTCAGAAAGTACATTTCGAATTTTATCTGTTACAACCTTGGATTGATTGGCAGCATTTAACAATACATAAACCTGAAAAGAAGGATACCTCCAATCTGTAGCAGCTCTGCTTACCCAGTCATTATTTTTTATACTGAGGGCCAGTGGAATCAGGTAGTCAAATTCAATGGTAGAATTGGCGGGAATGTCTTCCAAAACACCAGTAACTTTTAAGTCAGTCTGATTATCCAACCGTACCGTTTTTCCCATCGCATTTTCTTTGTCAAACAATGCAATGGCCATTTTATGTGTCAACACGATGCTTTCTGGTTCTTGTAGCGCCGTAACCGCATTTCCTTCTATTAATGGAAATTGATACACTTCTAAATAATTGGAACTGGTAAAAAGTCCTTTCTTAGAAAATTTGTTATTACCAACTTTTAATCCATGGAGGAAACCCCAGTCTGTCACGACCGCTTTTTCTACCTCAGGAATTTTATTTTCTAAATAGTCCGCTAATGGAATTGGTAAAGAGTAGACGGTACTTACTTTTCCATCCGGTGCCTTATCGTGAGATACTACCCGAAATATTTGATCTCGGTTTTGATGAAAGGTGTCATAATTTATTTGATGATGTGACCATAATCCAATAAGTATGGCTACCGCCATTCCTACTGATAGGCCAAGGATGTTAATTGCGTTCGTACTTTTATTTTTAAAAAAATTTCGGAACAGTAGTTTGAATTGATTGCTGTACATAAAAGTTGATCATTTTGATAATAAATTTTTGATTCGGGACGCGTCGGAGCAAATTACAATTCCGCCCCTACTCGTCCCGTAACGCTTTAATCGGATTCACCATCGCCGCCCGCAATCCCTGTACACCTACCGTAATAAATGCGACCAATATCGCCACCAGGCCAGCCATCAAAAATACCGTCCATTCCAAATCTACTCGATAGGCAAAATTATCCAGCCAGGACGACATCGCGTACCATGCAATCGGTGAGGCAATCAGTAAAGCGATGATAACCAAAATAAGAAAGTCTTTAGAAAGCATGGAAACTATATTCCCTACAGAAGCGCCCAGTACTTTTCTTACACCGATCTCTTTGGTACGACGTGCAGCTGCATGCATTGCCAGACCCAATAACCCAAGACAGGAAATAAAAATAGCCAGAAATCCAAAGCCACGACACAAGGCCGTCAGTCGACTTTCATATTCATAAAAATTTTGAATGCGATCATCTATAAACTTTCCGGTTAATACCTGCTCTGGATATATTTTATCAAACCCAGAACGGATAGCAGCTAGGGTACGATCTACATTTTGCGGCTTAATTTTTACAGCCGTAATCCAGAAAAAATCTTGACGTGATAACATCATTAGTGGATATTTTTCATCATGAACCGTTCGGGTGAAAAAATCCTTAACTACACCAACAACAGGATAGTATTCTCCCCAAACCTGTAACTTTTCATTCAGCGCTGCTTCAGGACTCTCAAAGTTGAGCTTATGCATCATGGTTTCGTTGATCACAATATGTTTAAATGTATCCGATGGTGAAAGGTACGCTCCCGCGAGCAGGGTAAGACCATAAGTTTCCAAATAATTTTCATCTGTAAACTTGTAAGTAGTAGGAAATTTTTCATCCGCTTCGCGGCCTTGTACCCGAAAATTTCCCGACCACATATTGGTAGACAATGGCAGGTCACTATTGAGAGAAACGTTAGTTACCTCGGGAATTTCTTTAAGTATATTAATTAAGGGTTGATGCTTACTTACAGAAAGACTATCCGTATTGATTCCAAAAGTATAGACTAACTCTTTATTAAAACCTAAATCTTGATTTTTAATGTAATCCATTTGTTGAATGGTGATAATAGAACCAATAATCAGAATAGCCGAAACAACAAATTGAGCGACTACAAGACTACGTTGTAAACTGAGTCCTCCCAAACTATGGGTTTTAACTTTTTTTGCTAAAGCTTCAACGGGACGATAGCTGGATAAGACAAAAGCAGGATATAATCCAGCGAGTAATGTAACCCC
>Ga0079203_1002655_pt1 | contig 11794 bp, 2 predicted proteins | sample PorBlaMBantryBay_FD_68602 | JGI IMG/M metagenome (GOLD analysis project Ga0079203, IMG submission 68602) | Marine algae microbial communities from Bantry Bay - Bantry Bay, Ireland | ecosystem: Host-associated > Algae > Red algae > Blade | place: Bantry Bay, Ireland
TGGCGTGGTATTTTTAGCCGATATTCAAAATACTCAGCGGCTAGGAGTGACGAAATTTTTTCAGAGAAAAAATACCCGAATACAGAAACGTATGAATGTCATACGTTTCATAGCACTGCTTTTATTAGAGAGGACAATGAATTTCAATCGCAGAGGCTACCGCAAAGAGCCCAATTTAGCCCTGCCTATGGTATAGCGGCTATTAAAACTGTGAGCTCCGCACCTTATTTGTTTACTGTGGGCAACAATTATGAGGTGGATGTAAATACAGCTCGGTATGATGCTTGTTATGGAACGCTCAGCAATTGGAAAACGAATGGGTTTGAAACGCTGTCTTCTTATACTATTCCATCCGTTTCGGGGCAGGCAAGACAAATCCTTCAATTAAAATCTCAAATAGGTGACAATAACAAAACATTTTTTTTAGTAATTCGAAATGGTCAAACGCCTGTTTTATATGGGCTTAAAAATTCCGAGGCTGATTTATACTAAGAGGTAGCCTTACTGTTTTTAAGCGGCTGCCTTTATTAATGACTTTGTATTTGGTTCATACTTTAATTTTTCCTTAACTTTAGGGGTTCAAACAAAAAATTTATGTATATGAAGAAAATGTTACTATTATTAGTTGTTTTGATTAGTGTTCTTGATTTCCAATCGCAAGCCCAGGTGGTTACTCAGATTGGCTCGGGTACAACAACTAACACTACAACAACTTATCCAGCTCCTTTTGGGAATTATTGGTTTGGTGCAAGACATCAGCAGCTTTACTCAGCAGCTGAATTAACAGCGGCTGGTATTGCATCAGGTGCTATCATAACCGATTTGGGTTTCAAAGTTGTGGGTGCTGCTCAGAATCAGCAGCTTGACAACTATGAAATGAAAATTGCTGGAGTTGCTGCTACTGCGCTTACCACAACCTGGATTGGCGGTACGAGTACGGTATGGGGTCCTATGAATTATACTCCTACAACGGGTACTAATTCATTTACACTTAGTACCGCTTATGTATGGAATGGAACAGACAACTTATTAGTTGAAACTTGTTTTAACAATACTGCATTTAATAATAATGAAGTGATGGAAAACACAGCGATTGCGAATATGAGTAATCACTACAGAGCAGATGCCGCAGGTGTTTGTGCAAACCCTGCTTCTACAGGATTGAATACTAGTCGAGCTAATTTGGTAATAACATATATTCCTCCTGGAAGTTGTTTACCTCCAACTGGCTTATCTGCTACGAATATTATGCCTACTAGCGCTACATTGAACTGGGTGGATACATTAAATATGTCACCTGCAGCCACATACGATATTGAGTTACTGTTGGCAACGGCTCCACAATCAGGTATTCCTACTGATACGGGTATCACTACAACTTCATTTAATCAAACGATGTTGATGCCTTCAACTTCTTACGACTTTTATGTAAGAGGGCATTGTAGCCCAACGGACACTAGTGTTTGGTTTGGTCCGTTTACTTTTACTACACCTGCCTCCTGCCCGCAGCCTTCGGCATTAAATGCAACTAATATTACTTCTTCTTCGGCTGACTTAGGTTGGACAGAAAATGGTGCTGCTACTTCATGGGAATTAGAAATTGGTCTTCAAGGTTTTGCCCAAACAGGCAATCCTACCTTTCCTGCTACAGGGAGTAACCCATATACAATAGCGGGCTTACCTTCTAATACTTGTTTTGATTATTATGTGCGTTCAATTTGCGGTCCTATGGATAGCAGTTTATGGACGGGTCCTTTTACCTTCTGTACAACATTAAGTTGTGACACGGTGTATAATATAACGCTATCCAATATTACATCAAGCAGTGTTGACATTGCTTGGTTAGATAGTAATTCTCCTGCTCCTACCGGATGGGATATAGAAATTGTAGCTGCTGGTGCAACACCAACAGGTTCTGGAGTGCCAGTAACCAGTAGTCCTTATACTGCAATGGGTCTATCCTCATTAACAGACTATGACGTTTATATAAGAACAAACTGTGGTGCCACAGTCGGATTAAGTCCAGGGGCTGGTCCTAATAGTTTTACAACACTTATTGCACCATTAAGTTGTACAACAGGTGTTCAAACAACAGTCTTTACTGAAGATTTTATTAATGCAACTACAACACCAACGGCTATTCCCAATGCCTTTGCGCCAGGTTGGACCAAAAGTGGAACAGGACCTTTCTGGGCTACAGACAACGATGGTTTAAATAGTGGAGGAACAGGGCCAATTTCTGGAGCGAACACACCAGGGTATGTATTCTTGGAGAGTTCAACCGCTGCTGGTGAGGATACGTTGATTTCGCCTTCTATCAATTTATCAACGGCTGCAGGAGCTGCGCGTGTTAACTTCTATTATCATCGTTATGGTGGATCAATGGATTCATTGTTCCTTTATATTGACGATGGAACAACCAAAACAAAAGTTTGGGAAATTGGTGGTCAGCAGCAAACAGCCAATGCAGATCCTTATACCCTAGAATCCGTAGATTTATCTGCTTTTATAGGTTCAACAATTAATTTGAACTTTGTGGGTAGAAGATCAATTGGTTTTGCAAATGATATGGCGCTTGACGACATTGAAGTACAAGCTTGTGTGCCTGTAGTGGTTGATATAGGTGCGGATAGTATTTTAGCGCCGATGGATACAGCAGGATGTTATACAGCTGCTGAAACAATTGATGTTCTGATTACGAATTATTCTTTATCTGCTCAAGATTTTACTACTGATTCTGTTTTAGTAACGGTTGAGGTTACTGGAGCTACGACCGCTACTCTTACAGAGTGGATTTCTACCGGCACATTGGCTGGTTCTGCTTCGCAAACGATAAGTTTGTCTACTACATTAGATATGTCTACAGCAGGTACTTACAATATCACTGCTTATACAATTTCTATGGCAGATGTTGATTCTACAAATGATACCATGTCCTACGTTGCCGTTTATACGGCAGGTACGGGTGCTGGTTCAATAGCAGCAAATCCTGGAGAGCTATGCGTGTCAGGAACATCTGATATTTCGTTTACTGGATTACCAGGAGTGACGGTTCAGTATCAAGAAGCTACTGCAGCTACAGGTCCTTGGACGAACGTAGGTGCAGGTGGACCACTTTATACAACTGGAACATTAACAGCAACAACTTATTACAGAGCAATCTATTCTTGTAATGGATCAACGGATTCTACAGCTGTAGATACGGTTGTAGTAAATAATCCTATGATTACAGCAAGTATGGGCGATACGCTTTGTGGTTCGGATACAGCGATGCTTTCAGCATCGGGTACAGGAGCTTCTTTGAATTGGTATGATGCTCCAACTGCTGGAAACTTACTAGATACAGGTTCTACATTTATGCCATTTGTTACTATGACTGATACATTTTACGTAGCTCCTTTAGATGGAGAAGGTAAAGTAATTATTACAGAGGTTTGTCAATTTACTACAGCTTCTTATACTAATCCGGGCGCACCTTATCCTACTACCATGGATGACCCTATTGAAATAACGAACATTGGTACAGCACCAATTAATATTTCTGGCTGGCAGTTAGAAGTAACTGGTGGAACTCCCGGAACTGTAACTATACCTGCTGGTAATGTTTTACCAGCTGGTGGAGCATTTGTTCTTGATCGTTCATTTACAGTTTCTCCTGCTATTCCAAATGTGTATTTACACACAGGAATAAACTCGAGTGGTTCGGGTACAGCTTGTGGTTATATTTTAAGTGACGCGGCTGGTGCGGTTCAAGATGTAACCGCTACAAATTCATTTGCCGTGGTTGGTACAGGTACTCCTGCTGCTACAGCAGCGGATTGGACTGGTACTACGGGTAACTCTGGAAGTACTGGAGGTATTCGAAGAACAGCACTTGATGATACGAATGATGGTAGTGATTGGACAATTGCAACTGGTGCAAATGCTACGAATTACGGTACAATTAATGTTGCCTTTACGCCAGCAGGTTGTGAAGGTTCTCGTGTTGCCGTAATAGTTGTTTCAAATCCGGCAACACCTATAACAGCTTCTGCTGATACTGTGGTTTGTTGGGATGGATCGGTTGCGGTTCCTTTAACCGTTACTAGTACGAATACTACTTATACATATTCTTGGAGCCCAGCTACTGGATTGGATATGACAACAGGTGATTCTGTAAATGCGAATCCATTAGTGCCTACGCAATATGTAGTGATCGGTCAAGATCCTACGGGTTGTGGTAATACTGATACTATAAATGTAACGGTTCAACCAGAATTCTGGACTACAGCTACAGCTAATCCTGCTTATATCTGTAATGCGGATACGGTAACACTAACGGGTATGGACTCTATACCACCTTTACCTTATTGTGCGAGTAATGCAACTAGTGCAGCTGATACCAAAATTGATACAGTAAATATCAATGGTACGGTAACAGGAACGGCTGGAATACCAGGACCTTCTGAGCAATATACAGATAACACGGCAATTGTAGTACCAGTAACGGCTGGTACTCCGTTCCCAATAGCTATAACAAAAGGGTCAGCGAGTACAAATACTTATGGCGCTTGGACAAAAGTATTTATAGATTTAAATCAAAATGGCGTGTTTGATGCGGCTGAAGAGTTTACCTCTGCTGCTGCAGGAGCCTTCGCGTCAGGAAACTTTACCGTCTTTGATACAATAACAATACCAGTAACTGCCTTAAATGGCCCAACGCGTATGCGTGTAGTAATGCAAGAGGGTGGGTCTGCCACTGCAACTATGGCTTGCGGTACATTTACTTGGGGTGAAACTGAGGATTATACTGTAAATATATCTGGAGCTACGGCACCGCCGGCAGGACCAGTATATACGTACACATGGATGCCAGGTATGCTGAGCGGTCCTACTCAAATCGTAACTCCTGCTGCAACCACTACCTACGCTTTAGCGCAAACCGATGTATTTGGCTGTACGGCCGTTGATACGGTGGAGGTAGCTGTTGGTACGGTATCTGGTATTTTGGCGCAGGCTACTGCTACGAATACATCTTCTACTACAGGTTCGGCTAATCAAATGTATCCTCAAGGAGATGGTACTACAATCAGCTATTATGACGCAAGTTGTAACTTAATTGCAACTGTTGATGATGGTGCGGGTGGTAATGTATTAGGAAATACAGTGAGTGAGGTTACTGTAGATCCAACGGTACAAGTTTATCAAGGTCAGCCGTACGTGCGTCGTTGGTTTGAAATCACTCCAGACAGCGATGGCCCAGCGGATGTAACCCTATACTTTACAGATGCTGACTTTGCAGATTATAATACGGCCAGCGGTGCGTTTGATACAATAGCTACCAATGCTGGTGGTGATACTACAGCCACTATCTGTATCACACAAGTAAGCGGCGGTACCTTAGGAACAGGTACTGCTACAGTACACGGTCCGTTAACTGCTACTTGGGATGCTGTGAATATGCGCTGGGATGTAACCTTCCCTGTAACGGGCTTCAGCGAGTTCTACTGTCATACGTGTAATCCATTAAACTCAGCCTTAGCGGTAAGCTTAACAGAGTTTGGTGTAACCAAAGAAGGTAGCGTAAGCTTAGCGTCTTGGATTACAGAAAGTGAGCAGAATAACAGCCACTTTAATGTACAGCGTAGTTTAGATGGTAACGAGTTTACTACTTTAGGCACTGTAAATACAAAAGCCGTTGATGGAAACAGCAATGGAACCTTGAACTATGACTTCACGGATGTACGTCCAGCAGTTGGTCATAACTACTACAGATTACAAATGGTTGACCAAGCGGGCAAGCAGACGTATAGTCAAATAGTAGATATCGTATGGGGTGCAGATGGTAGTGTAGTAACGATCTATCCAAACCCAGCAACTGATAAGTTGAACGTAGATGTATCGATAGACAAAGTAGCTCAGATCGAGGTACGTTTATTAGACATGAGCGGTCGAGTGATTAAGAGTGTAGTTCAGCAATCAGCAAAAGGGATGAACAACGTAAGCATAAACTTGAGCGATATCGCAACGGGTGTTTATGGAGTTCAGATTTTAGAGAACAACAATTTGATTCACTCAAGTAAAGTGAACAAACGCGATAGATAATAATTAGAGTAACTCTAATTACATAACCTCAGTGTAAGCCCTCCACGTAATTACGTGGAGGGCTTTTTTTTGCATGGTCGAACTAGTACCAATTTATGCTCGAAAGGAATTAAGAACGTATGGCTTACTAAATTTTTTGGTACTTTTACATTTTTACCATAACTTTAGTAGTTCATTAAAATTTTTTTTAGATTATGAAGAAAACATTACTATTTTTTATTGCTGTGTTATGCACAACATTTTTAGTTAATGCACAAGAGCCTCCCTTCCAGAGTTCAATGGGTGGAACCTCAAACAACGGTTTCCCTTTAAACACCACCACCTCTAATAAGGTGCAATGGATTTATGGTCCTGGCGAGTTTAGCACTATGGGAGGAGGAACTGGTACTGCTGCTTACCAAGGTTTAATTGATACTTTGTGGTATAGAGTCTCTACACCAACAGCCAATATGACGGCTGGTTTTGAAATATCTCTTGGCCAAAATGTAGGTACACAAACTACTTGGGCAAATACCACCTACATTACTGGTTTAACAAGTGTTCAGGGTCCGGGGGCTTTAAATTTTGCAACCTTACCTACTCGTACTACTACACAAAGTGGAACTTGGGTTGGTTTTCCATTAGCAACACCTTATTTGTATGATCCAGCACTTTCATTAGTAATTGAGGTGCGACAAAATGGTTATTCTACTGGTACAACAACTCCACAATTCACTACGAATGGTACGAGAAGAATTTGGGGTGCGTATGCTGGTGCTGTTGGTACTGGTTCTGGTGCTGGGCAAGCAAATATCGGAATGAGTTTATCTTCTCCATTAAATTGTGCAACACCTACAATGGGTAGTGCAAGTTTTATTGGTCAAGATTCAGTAACCTTAGCATGGACAGAAAATAATGTGCCTGCTACTACTACTTGGCAAATTGAGTGGGGTCCTTCTGGATTTTCACCAACTGGTACACCACAAATTACGACAACAACAAACCCACATGGTATTGGAGGTTTGACACAAAATACTTCTTATGATTTTTACGTAAGAGCATATTGTGGTCCTGGTGATTCAAGTTATTATCACCCAATATTGAATGTAACAACTTTAGCAACATGCCCTTGGCCTACTGCTTTAACAGCAACCAATGTAACCTCGTCAAGTGCTGATCTGGCTTGGACAGAAAATGGTACAGCTACTACTTGGGATATTGAGATTGGTATTTCAGGTTTTACACCTACCGGTACTCCTGTTATTCCTGGAGTTACAACAAATCCTTATACATTAGCTGGTTTACCAGGAAACACTTGTTTTGATTATTATGTACGAGCTGCTTGTGGTGGTACGAATGGTAATAGTGTTTGGACAGGTCCTTTTACCTTCTGTACTTCAATTCCTCCATTAGCGTGTCCGGGTACAAGTAATGCGAGTATTATATTTGAAGAGAAATTCGATGTAGGAACAGCTGCAAATCCTTGGCCAGGAACTTTAGGTAATGGTTGGTCCACAGTACAAGGTGCTACGGCCCCTAACTGGGAGTGGGATAATAATAACACAGGTTCTGGTAATACTGGACCGAGTGCACCAGCCAAAGGTTCTGCAGGTTATGTATATCTAGAGACTTCAGGTGGCGCGCTTGGAAATAGTGATACGCTTACTTCTCCAACAATTGATTTAACGACTGTAGCGGGTGCAGCTCGTCTTAAATTCTTTAAACATATGTATGGAGCTACGATGAATACGTTTTCTGTATTAGTAGACAATGGAACAAGCTTGGTACAGATATATACAGACAGTGGTTCGGTTCAGAGTGATGAATTAGATCCTTGGGATTCTGTAGTTGTGAGTTTAAATTCTTTTGTAGGATCAACGATTAATTTACGTTTTGTTGGGGTACGTGGATCTAGTTTTACTGGTGATATGGGTCTTGACGAAGTAAGCATAGAAGCTTGTGTATCTTGTGCGATACCAACTGCTTTAGCAGTAGCTAATGCTACAGCTACAACAGCTGATTTGAGCTGGACACCAGGTGGTAGTGAAACGGTATGGGATGTTCACGTTCAGGCTGCAGGTGCTCCTGCACCAACGCTTACTACTGTGCCTACGGATCCTGGTGTAACAACCAATAATCCCTATGGATTAACTGGTTTAACTCCTTTCCAATTAAACGACGTTTATGTACGTGCAGATTGCGGTGCAGATTCTAGCGCATGGGCAGGTCCAATTCAAGTATTGGCTTGTGCTCCTTTAGCGGGTACGTATACAATAGATCCTTCTATTCCAACAAGCGCAACGAATTTCAATACCTTGAATCAGGTAGCGATTGCGCTTGATTGTGGTATTAGTGCACCCGTAATATTTGATATGGCAGTAGGTACTACCTTCAATGAGCAAGTAATCTTTGATGAAGTAATTGGTGCAAGTAAAACGAACACAATTACCTTTAATGGTAATGGTGATACTGTTTTCTTCGCTGCAACCGTATCAGCTGAGCGTCATACAATTCGTTTGGATGCGGCTGATTTCTTTAATTTCAATGATTTAGTTGTACAATCTACAGGCGCTAGCTTCGGTTTTGCAATGCATTTATACAATGCTTCTAATGGAGGTACAGATTGTAATACATTTACAAACTGTACGTTCAGTGTTCCGTTAACAAGTACGTCAAGTGCGTTCTGTCCAATGCCATGGAGCGGTTCGTTGACTTCTCCTACAACTGCTCAAACGGCAGGTAATGGTGCGGATAGTAATATTGTAGACTCTTGTAACATTATTGGTGGATTCTATGGATTGACTATGTATGGACCATTTAGTGCACCATATGCAGTTGGAAACCAAGTATTGAATACGAATATTGAGGATTTCTATTTCTATGGTTACTATCATTTGTATCAAGATGATTTAATCTTTAGTAAAAATGATATATCTCGTCCTACACGTCCTGTACTAAGTACATTCTATGGTGTCTACGGTAGCGGATTAGGAAATAGAAACTTGTATGAGAAAAATCATATTCATACTAATCGTGGTTCTAATCCATCTAGTAGTGGTACAATGTATGGTTTCTACTTCTTTATAGATGCAAGTAGTGCAGCCAATGAGAATATCATTGAGAATAACTTAATAGAAGATATTCAAGGTGGTGGTACGCAATATGGTATATATTCTTCTACAGCACAGAACTTAAACGTTCGTCATAATACAGTAGTATTAGATGACCAATTAGGTGCAGGTGGTATTACAAGAGGTATTGTACAATTTGGTACTACAGCTGTTGGTCAGAAAATACAGAATAACAATATTGTATTGAACAGAGCGAGCACAAATACACACTATGGTTTGTATGTACAGTCTAGTACAATTACAGAATCTAATAATAACGTTTATATAAACCCAGCTATGGGTGGAACAAACTATTATGGATTTAATGGTGGTAATCAAGTAGATCTTACAGCATGGCAGGCCTCAACGCCAGCAGTAGGTGTAGGTAATACGGATGTTGATCCAATATTTGTAAATCCTGCGGCTGATGATTATGAGCCAGGAAATAGTGCAATGGATGATTTAGGAGCGGCACTAGGCGTTTTGGATGATCACATTGATGCTCCTCGTTCGGCTACAACGCCAGATATGGGTGCCTTTGAGTTTACAGTTAGCTGTCCTCAACCAGATACTTTAGTAGCCTCAAATGTCACCGTGAATTCAGCCGATTTAACATGGGTTGAAATGGGATCTGCTACACAGTGGGAAGTTGAGTGGGTTGTTCAAGGAAATCCACCAACTGGTATGGGTACAGTAACGACTATGATGCCAGTTTCTGCTACAGGTTTAATTTCGGGTACTGCTTACGATTGGTATGTACGCGCTATTTGCGGACCTGCCGATAGTAGTAATTGGGCTTCAGGTGTGTTTGTTACACCTACGGGTTGTGATTCTGTAACGGCGGTCACTCTTTCAGGTGTAGCGGCTAATACAGTTACTGTTGCTTGGACTGAAAATAATACGCCAGCAGCAACTTTGTGGAATGTAGAAATTGTACTTCAGGGTACAACACCAACAGGTAATGGTGTACTTACAACATCAAATCCTTATACAGATACAACTTTACTAGCTAACACATGTTATGACGTTTATGTACAAACAGCTTGTGATACGAGTATTAGTTCATTTAGTTTTGTGAATGGACCATACACCTTCTGTACGCCATGTGCTACGGTAACAGCAGCGCAGTTCTGTATGGACGGCAACTTCACGAGTGGTGTTCCTGCTTGTTGGACCAATACTGGTGGCGATGCTCAGAATTGGAGAACAGGTACGCCTGGATACGCTATGAATCCTACACTGGATCATACGAATGGTACAACATCAAATAACGGATTCCTTTGGGTTGATGGTTCTGGTGCTGCTACAAATTCTGTATTAACTTCTGTTCCGATTGACAATGCTGATGTAGCTGCCATGACGAATCCAATGTTACAATTCTATGTGAAAAGTCACACTACGATAGCGGCTGCTGCAGATAATCAGACAACAGATTATAATGAGTTCTGGGGTAGAATTAGCTATGATGGTGGTGTAACATTTGTAGACAAAGTGTTTATCAATAGTGAACTAGGAATTGATTGGAACTTATTCCAAGTAGAGGTTGATAAAACACTTCTAGGAACGAATGATTTAATCTTCCAATTTGAAATCTCTGAAAGTGCAACAACAAGTCAGGCTTTCTATAATGATATAGCGTTGGATGACGTTTGCTTAATAGATTCTACTTGTGCAGGTCAGTTTACGGCTATCTCTACAGTAAATGGTAATTCTGATTGTGAGTGTAATGACCTAGCAGGTTGGACACACTATGGTGATCAAACCTCGCAAGAGATTAATTTATCAGTTAAGAAAAGTGCTTACAATGATCCAAATATTTCTCCTTTCATAGTAAATGTACAAGGAGCGGCAACTGGAGCAAGTGGGAACTTAGGTACGATTGGTGCATCTGCGCCCTATGTAACAGCACAACACTGGTATGTTATGAATCGTTTCTGGGATGTAGAAGTTGGAACGAACGATGCATTACGTCAACCTTCAGCGGCTACGGACGTACGTTTCTACTACTTTGATGCTGATTATACTGCACTACAAACTACAGTGGCAACAGCAGCGTTTGGTTCATTAATTACAGCTCATACTGACATGTTAGGTTGGAAAGTAGCGAATGACAAGGATCCGAATCCTGCACTAAATCACGCTTCTGTTTTAACTGCAGACTTTACGGCTTATACTAGTGGCGCTTCAACAGCAACAACTTGGGCACACACCGTAGATCCTGAAGGTCCAACTTCAAACCAATTAGAGTATCTAGTAGCTAGCTTCTCTGGAGGTGGTGGTGGATTTGGTTCTGGAACAACGAATGGTCCTTTACCAGTTTCTATTATTGACTTTACAGTTACTAAAGAAGGTAGCATTAGTTTAGCAGCATGGGCTACGGCTAATGAGGAGAATAACAGTCACTTTAATTTACAACGTAGTTTAGCCGGAAACGACTTTGCTACATTAGGTAAAGTGAATTCAAAAGCTGTAAACGGTACAAGTACTGTTGAGCTTGGTTACACGTTCACTGATGAGTCGCCACAAATAGGTCATAACTACTATCGTTTAGAGCAAGTTGATCTAGATGGTCAGAAGAGTTATAGTGAAGTAGTAGACTTAGTATGGGGTGCAGATGGTAG
>Ga0079203_1002662_pt1 | contig 11776 bp, 6 predicted proteins | sample PorBlaMBantryBay_FD_68602 | JGI IMG/M metagenome (GOLD analysis project Ga0079203, IMG submission 68602) | Marine algae microbial communities from Bantry Bay - Bantry Bay, Ireland | ecosystem: Host-associated > Algae > Red algae > Blade | place: Bantry Bay, Ireland
GTTTGCCGAAGCGTTTGGCTTTCGTACTGTGACACTGGATATTCGACAGAACTCAACTGTCACCAATTCGGTTTTAAAAGAGATTTGGGACCGCGTGGAAGGAGATACTGCCCCGCAGTACGGTGGTGAGGCCTGGTCAAGCAGATTGCGGGCAGAGCTCGCGGCTGAAACTTTGCCCTACCTGGATGTGCAACGCCTGTCTGCCCAGGGACAGGATCTCATGGCATTGCTAGGCTTGATGCATCAGGTTATTTCCGGACCGGATCCAAAAGCAGTTGGTCCCTTTATTTTGTCCATGACGCAATCGGCTGATGATCTTGCCGGTGTGCTGCTGCTGGCACGCTATGTCGGGTTTGATCGCGAAGCACCGGAGATAGCATTGGTACCGCTATTCGAAACCATTGCTGATCTTAGAGCTGCGTCTGAAGTACTGCGCCAACTCATTCGGATACCTAGTGCCCGCCGTTGTCTTACTCGTCACGGTCGTGCAGTTGAAATCATGCTGGGCTATTCAGACAGTAACAAGGACGGTGGTTTTCTTTGTTCCAACTGGGAGGTGCATTGTGCTCAATCCCGATTGGTGGCGGCGCTGGGCTCGGAGGGTATTGATGTTGTCTTTTTCCATGGTCGTGGTGGCAGTGTCAGTCGTGGTGGAGCGCCTGCGCATCGGGCCATTGGAGCGCAGCCTCCCGGTACCATCGGGCGCAGCATCAGACTGACAGAACAGGGTGAAGTGTTGTCTGCCCACTATGCGAATCGTGGTACTGCTGCTGCACACCTTGAGCTGTTGCTGTCGAGTGCGGTCGAACACCGATTGCGAAAACCAACACGTCAGATAAATCCTGAGCACGAGGATACCTTCTCTGCGTTAGCGGGACTTAGCCAGACCACGTACACCGGGTTGGTTAACGCGCCGGGTTTTCTGGAATATTTTCAACAGGCGAGCCCGGTAGAAGAACTGGCCAGTTTGAAAATCGGCTCTCGTCCGGCTCGACGTTTTGGTGCCAATAGTCTGGATGACCTGCGCGCCATTCCGTGGGTGTTTGCTTGGTCGCAGAATCGCCATTTGCTCACCGGGTGGTTCGGGTTTGGCAGTGCAGTAGAGAGTTTTCTATCAATCAGGGGTGATGCCGGTTTAGTACTGCTGCACGATATGTTTCAACAGTCAGAATTCTTCAGGCTGGTTGTCGATGAAACTGAAAAAACTTTGTTTCAAACGGATCTTGAGATAGCAAAAAAATATGCAACTCTGGTTGATTCAACAGAAACCAGGGAGCGTATCTTTGGAATGATTGAGACAGAGTACGGCAAAAGCGTTCAGGCCATCGCTCTATTAACAGAACGTAGCGATCTGGCTGGCAGATTTCCAGACCTTCGCCACCAGTTCGACCGTTATGCGCGTGATCTTTATCAGGTTCACTCGCTGCAGATTGAATTGCTGCGCGAAGCACGCAGTAGTGACAAGCAAACGCCCGTGTCCATTCCATTGTTGCAATCGATGAATTGCATTTCATCAGCGCTTGGCTGGACTGGTTGATATTGCGTGTGGAGTTCTTTTAAGCCTTAAACCCTTTTTAAGTAATGCGATACCAACCGTTATACTGAGGAAAAAATACCATGAGTTTTCACGTTATCGAGCAAGCCACTGCCAGACTCAATCGAAGTGAGCTCGCGGTACCCGGGTCTCAGGCAAATATGTTTGAAAAAGCCGCAAACTCCGATGCGGACATAATATTTCTGGACCTGGAAGATGCAGTTGCTCCCGATGAAAAAGTACAGGCCCGAAAAAATATTATTAAAGCGTTAAATGAAATGGACTGGGGTCAAAAGACCCTATCCATTCGAATAAACGGGCTGGACACGCACTATATGTATCGCGACGTTGTGGACATAGTGGAACAGGCCGGAGAGCGGCTTGATTTGATCATGTTACCGAAGGTCGGTACCGCGGCAGACGTTTACGCAGTCGATATGCTGGTGACACAGATAGAGGACGCCAAAGGCTATAAAAAACGTATCGGGTTCGAACACATCATAGAAACAGCGCTGGGGATGCAGAACGTAACAGAGATAGCATCGGCCTCAAATCGCAACGAGAGTCTGCATTTTGGTGTTGCAGACTACGCGGCTTCAACCCGTGCCCGCACAACGGTAATTGGCGGGGTAAATCCCGACTACTCAGTGTTAACCGACACGCTTGACGACGGTAACCGTGCAGTGCACTGGGGTGATATGTGGCACTACGCACTGGCGCGAATGGTCGTCGCCTGCCGTGCCAATGGGCTACGACCGGTTGACGGCCCATTCGGCGATTTTAAAGATAAGGATGGATACCTTGCCGCCGCCAGACGCGCTGCGGTTTTAGGCTGTGAAGGCAAATGGGCAATACATCCCAGTCAAGTCGAGCTTGCTAACCAGGTTATGAGCCCCTCTGAAGAGGAAGTGACTAAAGCACAAAGAATACTCGAGGCGATGGCAGAAGCAGAAAAAGCGGGAAAGGGAGCTGTGTCACTGGATGGTCGTCTCATAGACTATGCATCGATTCGCCAGGCCGAAGTACTGGTGGAGAAAGCGAAGCAGATATCCACGGGATAAGAACTCTCACTTATCGGGAGCTATTCGAGTTTTGATCGTTTGCGCCGCACTGCCCACCAAACCGTAAGGATCACAAATGGCGTTGTGATCGCAGCTAAAACAGGTTTAGATACGTCTAATTGGCTTTCAAGTGGACCTAGCAAATACAACGATAGCGATACCGCATAGTAGCTAATCGCGATCACAGACAGTCCTTCAACTGTTCGTTGCAATCGCAACTGTGCCGCAGCTCTTTTTGCCATCGATGCAAGTAGTTCTTGATTTTGTGCGGATCGTTCAACATCGACACGCGTTCGTAAAAGCTCAGCGGCACGTGTAGCGCGTTCAGACATTACATGCAAGCGCGCCTCGGTCGATTTGACAGTACGCATTGCTGGATCGAATCGTCGCATCATAAATTCTGCAAAGGTTTGACGTCCACCAAAACGTTCTTCTCGTAAAATATCGATGCGTTGATTAACGATTGTCTCGTAAGCTCCGGTTGCGCCAAATCGAAAATAATTTTGTGCAACGATATTTTCAAGCTCTGCAGACAAGGTTAATAACAGTTGCAATGTTTCTGCTGGATCTTTCATCTCTTGGCACATGTCTGAGACCACCAACGACAATGATTCATCGATTCGCGCCATTCGCGGCCCTAATTTGCGCACGCGAGCAAGGCCGAGCATAGACATAGATTTATAGGTTTCGATCTCACATAGCCTTTGCAATACTCTACCTATACGATTTGGTCCGGCTTCAGGCTTTGCAAACATAGCAATACGAATATGCCCACTGCCAGTAATGCGAAAGTCTGAAGCAACAATTAGCTGATCATCTACTACACGGCTAACCGCTATACTTTCAGGTACAAACCATTCGTTAATTTTCGAAGTTATTCCGTCGTCTTCCCTGGTTAAGAGTTCTATTCGAATCAACGCTGAGGTTACTCTCGTTCCCGGGAGTTCAGCTAACCAATCCTGTGGGAATACAGCAAACGTCTCTTCGTCAAAGGGCCGTTCTGCATTGCCCGGGCCAAACAAGGTATAAGTAACAAACTCTGTGTGGCTCTCCCATTTCAGATGGTGTCGACCGATCTGCCCGAAATAGTGTGTCGCCCCGGGTTTAGGGTGTTGAGCGCCGAAGAGATCCAAGAGCTTTAGTAGATGCGCAAAATCAGCCTCTCTATCTCGACCCGCAGCGTTTTCGGCTGGCTTAACCGCTAGATAAGCTGCACGACTAGGTGCCTCCACGGTTGGAAACGGGCGCGCGTGCAACTCGTTGGACAAGTCATAGCGTAGAGGATGATCGACAATGGTGTTCATAAACAGTCAAATTACTTTATTGAGCGGCGGGACCTGGGGCTCGATATCTAACAGATTTTTGCATTTTTCGATTTCTTTTGCTGGCAATAATATCTATACGATTACGTATAGGGTTTATCGCTTCGTTCAAGTGTGAAAGATCAACACCCAGCTTGCAATAAAGTTTTTTAACAGCGCGTCTGCCGGAATAATCTGTGATGCTGACCTTATTAACTTTCTAATCTTGTATCACCGCGTCGACTTGGGTCGACCGACAACTCAATCACCAAGGGGTTGTGCGCTCTTTGTGCACAAGACTGCCTTGGGCAAATTCTGCAGTTAATGCCAATTTTTCCGTAAAGTTGTTCATCTTTTTGATTGTACGAATGTGTATAACCTAATTTTTTTGCATATTTTAGCTCGCACCCCAGAGATAGTACTTGTCTCTTTGCTTGTGAGTCTCGACTGTATGCAGGCCGCTCTGCAGTGCGGTTGATTGTGAAAAAACGCTTTTTGTCAGGCAATTCTACAAATTGAGGCAATATGGTGCCCGGGTTGTCGAATGCTACGTGTAGGTCCCATACAGGGCATGCGCCGCCGTATTCAGCGATCGTAATCGAACTTGCGTTAAATCGCTTGGTCACGTTGCCAGCTCTATCCGCGCGGATAAAAAAGAAAGGTATACCTTTATCGCCTTTTCTCTGCAGCGTTGTCAGTCTATGGCAGGCCTGTTCGAAAGAGACGCTAAAGGTTTTACTCAGTCGATCAATATCATAAGCTAGAGATTCTGCTGCTCTTTTAAACTGTGTGTATGGCATTAGGTAGGCGGCCGCAAAATAGTTAGCAAGCTCTACCTGGCAACGCACTATACCAGTGTGGACTTTCTCCTTTGTATTGTTATCGTTGTTAGTCGATATACCCGAGGTAAGCGCTACAATTTGCTCGTTGCATTCAATCCATCCCAACATATGCGCTAGTTGAAATGTGCGATTCGGAAAGTCTAGCGCCTCTGAGAGTTTTATAGTGCTGGTATCCCGTTCGTAAATTCGTAATGTACCTTTCATATCTTCGATTGGCACAGTGGTAACGGTTATTTTATGTCGTTCTCGAAGTCTGGTTTTTAGCTGATAGTAAATGTCATCTGGTTCGCAAGGGTCTTCCGCACGAACAGTTTCAGCATACTTTTCAAGCTGGTTAAAATAATTTGAATGGCTTCGGAAAAAATCATGAACAGTTGCTTCAGGGGTGTCCGCCATGACACTCTCAGGCGATAGTTCGCCAGCCTCCATTAATCGTTCTAATACGTTCGAATGATTTCTGTACAGATGTATAAAACTCTCAACCAGTGATGGTGCATGATCTACCGCTAATCTTAGCTCCTGAATATCAGGTTCGGATGTGGCAAACAATGGGTCTTGAATAGCTGAGCTTAAATCCGCTAGCAACCGGTCGCTCCCATCTTGAATTAAGTCTCGCCAGTCAACGCCGTAAGCATCAGCCAGAGACATAAGCACCTTGACTGAAAGACTGCGCTGATTGTTCTCCAGCATATTGATGTAGGCGGTGCTTACACCAACTGTCTCGGCCATTTTCGCCTGTGATTGTTTTTGTTGACGGCGTAGCTTTCTGAGCCTTGAGCCTACGAATATCTTAGCCATTACAATATATTAACAAGTTAACACAAAAATACCAATGTAAAAATAACTATTAACACAGAAACACGTTTTGTGTAGAAACTGGGTAAATTTATTGCTAATGTTTTCTGCATTATTCGTAGGAGAAGCTGATGCCAACAAAATACCAAACCAAGTTTGAGATAAACCGCAATGATTTAGAAATTATAGAAAAAGCGTTGAGAGGGCAGGCCAGTAAACTTTGTCTCACAAAACTTGGGGAGCAGGGTTCACCTGGTAATGAGGGCCAGCTTAAATCCCAAATGTCCGACATTCAATCTTTGTTGGGAAAGCTGCATAACCAAAAAATCTGGTTCGTACCTGAAAAGCATGTACCTTTGGGGTGAGTGTTTCTTAACTTAATCGTGCAGTGTTTGCCGGTTCAGGGGCCCATTTTTACGTAATAGGCTAAATTGGCTGCTGTGTGTTTGATTTACCGATCCCTAGCGCTCATAGTGCAATGCGCCGCTACGCTTTGTGCTGTCTAATCATCCGCAGGTGATAGGTAAGGTATTGGCCATTGTTAATCGCGCGATCTCGACGTACTTGATCAACAAGGCAGGCTTCAAAATATCGCAGGCTCGTACAGGTGCAGTGTGATTAATCCAGCGCCTTGGCTCGGCACTTAATCTAAACCTGCATTTTCATGTGCTGTTTATTGATGGCGTCTTTTCGCCCAGGAACAGAGGAAATCTGACACGTTTTCATGGAGTGCTCGCACGGGGCGGCCTTCCGTCGAATAGCCGGTACCGTGAGCAGATAATACCGACACGTAGTGTGAAGGTAAAAAAACCACCACTGATGAAGAGGCTGATGGAAGAGAAGAGCCGTCTCACTGTAAAAATGTTTTGGTTGTAGGTATTTTTGTTTGTCGGCTTGGAGGTAACAGGCGGTTTATTCTTTATATACTCCCTGCGTGAATTTTGCGTGAATCAGTGGCGTCGGTTGGGCATAGTAGTGCAATAGTCGGGTAATCAGCTCGCAAAGTTGTTGAAACTACAGTTCTTAAAAAGATGTTACGAGGGCTGAAAATCCCTGCAGCGAAAACACACAACACCCACAATATGATCGACAGTTAAACCGTGTTCCAAGATAGTAAAGATATTGAATATCTGCTGACACAGCTAAAAGGGTTTGGCTATAACCACTGCAAGACGTAAACAACTGCGCCTGCATGCACTCTTCAATACAAAGCGATGCCTTGAATTTTTGCATCTGGGCTGATTAATAATCGACTCTGCTGTGCGCAAATTCACGCAAGTGCTGTGATTCGCTTAACGCTTTTTTGTAAAATAAAAAGCTTGTCATAACAACGATATTCATCATTTGCGACCACCGCTTCACATTTGTTTCACTAATAATGCTCTTTATTTTAAAGGGGTCTCAAGTTTTTTCACATTTGATTGAATGCGAATTTCAGCTAAGGGAAAATGCCTGTTAAATAATAAAAATAAGGCTGAAGACCGTGAAAATTACAGCTCACCTCTCCCTTGTACAACTTGCCCTGTTAGTAGTCTCAAGCGTTTTTGCGGGTAACGCATCTGCTCAAAGCTGGAACACTCAATCAGATATGAAAGTGGCTCGCGTAGAGGCGACCACGATTGACTATCGTGATGACATCTATGTATTTAACGGTTTTAAGCCCGGCATAAAGATCGCGAATTCTGTAGAGAAATACAACGCCACTACTAAACAGTGGAACATCGTTGCTTCCAGCTCTACCTTGAATGGTACGGCTGTCACGCATAACGGTGCAGTAAGAGTGGGTACAGAGGTTTGGATCATCGGTGGTCGCATTGGCAGCCACCCCGGTCGTGTTTCAAACAAGGTCTGGATTTTCAATTTAAATACTCACAATTGGCGCCGAGGTCCGGATTTACCCAAACCAAGTGCTGCGGGTGGAGCTGCGTTGGTTAACAACAAAATTCACTGGATTGGCGGCATTGATGCAAATGCCAGTTGTGATGTGAACTCACACTTTGTTTACGACTTGGGTAAACCGGCTGCCGGCTGGAAAAACATTACGGCATCGGCCGGCATTCCCACTCCTCGAAATCACTTTTCAACAGCGGTTGTGGATAACATCATCTATGTCATGGGTGGTCAGTTTGGACACGATGCTTGTCCCGGTAAGAGAACCAATGATTCGGCCTTGGTTCATGCATTTAATCCAGGTAACAATAAGTGGACGAAGAAGGCTGACATGCCTGGCATAAATTCGCACTCCGAGCCAGGCACGTTTGTTTATAAAGGCGATATCTACACCACCGGTGGTGAGAATATCGGTAAGAATAAAGTGTTGAAGTACAACCCACGTGCTAATCAGTGGAGCACGTTTAAAACGCTGCCTGAAAGTCTGGTTGCTCCTATTGCCAGAATTATAGACGGTCGTTTGATTGTAGCTGGCGGTGGCGCTCCAAGCGCTGCAAAAGCAACTGACAAGGTACGATCTATTTTGGTTGACAATGATCCACCAGCAACCCAACCAGAACCTGAAGTACCGTTAGTGATTCATCCAGAACCAGAGCCAGAGCCAGGCAACGAAACCATTGTCACTGTTGAAGCCGAATCATTTAACGGCCGAACAAGCACGGCAACACACCAATGGATAAACGCTTCATTGCCCAACGCAAGTGGTGGCAACTCGATGAAAACAACACCTGATTCGGGAGCTCTAAAGCCAGGTGCAAATGGCAGTCCCATGTTGTCTTACAACATCCAATTTCCGATAGCCGGAAGCTATCAACTATGGATACGTGGCTGGGGGGATGAAAATGCCAGTGGACAAGGTGTCAATGACAGTCTGCACGCAGGCTTAAACGGCTCACTCGCATCTACTGCCGACAAAATCGACGGTTTTCCGGCTGGTTGGAATTGGTCAAAACGGACTCGCGACGGGGCTCCGGCTGTGTTGCAAATTCCTTCAGCAGGAACGCACACCGTTAATTTATGGATGCGTGAAGATGGGTTAGCCGTTGATAAATTGCTTCTCGTGAACAACGCCAGTTATGTCCCGCAGGGTTCAGGGCCTGTGGGAAATCAATCGAATACCAATACGAATACCGCTTCCAACCAGGCACCGACTGTTTCAGCAGAAGCGAACGGTTCGGCTGTGGTGGGTACCGCATTCAGTCTGCAGGGTCAGGCTAGTGATGATGGTTTACCTAACGACACACTGAATTTTCAGTGGACCAAGTTTTCCGGTCCGGGCAGCGTCAGCTTCTCTCAGTCAACAACGCTGGCAACCACGGCTGTATTTTCATCAACTGGTACTTACGTGCTAAAACTCACAGCAAGTGATGGCAGTGCATCTGATTCGGACAGCGTTACCGTTGTTGTACAGCCCGCTAGTAATAACTCGGGCAATACGGGCACATCGACCGGAAATCAATCCACCAGTGGTAGTGATCTGATTGCTATTGAAGCAGAAAACTATCAAAGTAAAACTGCTGCTGCGAACCAACAATGGGTTGCCGCTAACATCGCTGCTGCCAGTGGCTCAGGTTCCATGACTACTACACCGAATAAAGGTGTTCTGAAATCCTCCGCTAGTGGCAGTCCTTCATTGTCTTATTCTGTCAATTTCGATAAGGCTGGTATTTACCATGTGTGGATTAGAGGTTGGGGTGATGAGAATGCAAAGGGTCTGGGTACGAACGACAGCATTCATGCTGGCTTGAATGGTGTGTTGTCTGCCACGGCTGATAAGATCGACGGTTTTCCTGCCGGGTGGCATTGGTCCAATAGAACCCGGGATGGCGTCTCAGCTAAAATTTCGGTGCCCAGTGCAGGCACGCATAGTTTTAATTTATGGATGCGCGAAGATGGTTTTGTTGTAGATAAAATTATTCTGTCTAAAGCTGCGTCTTTCACTCCGACTGGACTAGGTAATAGTAGTACGCAAACAAATTCGGGCTCAAATACTGCGACAAACTCGGCTCCGGTTGTTGATGCAGGGCCTGGTGCGTCGATCATGGCAAATGCCAGTGTAAGTTTGGCGGGTGCGGTCAGTGATGACAGTACACCCACCGCGTCTTTGCAGACGTTATGGAGCAAACAATCCGGACCTGGGACTGTATCGTTTGCCAATGCGAGCAGTGTTTCTACAACGGCAACTTTTAGTGTTGCAGGAAACTATGTTCTGAAACTCACTGCTAATGATGGTGCACTAACGGCCTCCGACAGTTTGAATGTTGTTGTTAATGCGGTATCAAATAATAATACATCGATTCAAAACGGCTCCGGAGCTGTCGCGGTAGAAGCAGAAGATTACTTTACTAAATCGGGTACGCCAACACACCAATGGGTTGCTGCGAATCTTGCTGGTGCCAGCGGTAACGCTTCTATGATAACGACACCCGATAAAGGTGCACTGAAAAACGGTTCAGCTGGAAGCCCTATGATGAGTTATCCGGTTAACTTTATGCAGGCTGGCATTCATTACATATGGGTCCGTGGATGGGGAGATGAAATGTCGAACGGCGCAGGGCAAAATGACAGCGTTCACGCTGGGATCAATGGCGTGTTATCAAACACCGCTGACAAGATCGACGGTTTTGCTGCCGGGTGGCATTGGTCTAATCGAACAAGGGACGGGCAACCAGCACGGATCAACGTGCCGAGTGCCGGGATTCATACCGTCAACTTCTGGATGCGTGAAGATGGCCTGGCCATCGATAAATTTATTGTTACAGCAGATGCGAGCTATGTGCCCAGTGGTAACGGTAATGTGGCTGCGAACGAGTCGACAAACGGCAATACATCTAATAGTAATGACAGTTCTTCAGCCGGAAACACAAATAATACTGGCAACACTTCCGGGTTACTAGCCAACGCCGGCAGAGCCTGGGAGATGGTTCAAACGGCTAATGGCAGCGCTGTAGCAGGCAGGCATGAAGCCGGTGCTGTTGCTGTCAGTAACGACACATTCTATGTTATGGGTGGTCGTGGTAATCGCCCGGTACAGTCTTTCAGCGAAACGACTAACATTTGGACTAATCACGGTACCGCACCGGTTCGTATGAATCATTTTCAACCGGTTGTACTGGGCAATAAGGTTTACGTCATCGGGGCCTTGAAAGATGACAACTATCCGACCGAGCTGCCACTTGAACATATTTATGTTTTTGATACGTCTAATCATACCTGGACAAAGGGTGCTGCAATTCCGGTAAACAGACGCAGAGGGTCAGTTGGCGCTGCTGCTTATAACGGCAGAATATATCTGGTTGGTGGTAATACCAACGGTCATTCCGGACCGTCAGTAAACTGGTTCGATGAATACAATCCTGCAAACAACAAATGGACGGTTATGCCAGACGCTCCTCATGCTCGCGATCATGTAACGATAGCAGTGGTTGGTGACAAGCTGGTGGTTGCAGGTGGTCGTCGCACTGCGCACCCGAATGTCTGGGGAGCAACGGAGGCTAAAACCGATATATTTAATTTTGCAACGGGTCAATGGCAGAACCTTGCTGATGATATTCCAACTGAGCGGGCTGGCACGATGACTGTTACCGTGGGCAATGAAGTTGTTGTTATTGGTGGTGAAACACTGGGCTCAGCGGATGCGCATCGAGATGTCGAAGCACTGAATGTGGCTACCGGTAAATGGCGTCAGTTACAACCGTTACTCGAGGGTCGTCACAGTGGAGGTGCTGTTGTGTTAGGCGATAAGATTCACGTTGTTTCCGGCAACACGACTCGTGGTGGTGGAAATGAATCCATCAATCACGAAACGCTGCAATTGGATGGTCAGCCATGAGCTGTGAACGCGTCCTTGCGCAATCAGGCGAGCGAGCGCCAGTGAATTGACTGTGCGTTTTTTGATTCTTGCAAAGTAGGCTCTGGTAAGATCATGTTTCTAACGAGCATCCGCCAGCCACAATCAGTTGAACAAGTTTCGCGTAAAAAAACGTACGCAAATTATCGGACGCTCTGGGTTGTGGACAGGCATTGTTATCGTAGGACTTAGCTCTGCCCATACAAACGCTCAGGCCGATCAATCTGATCTGCTGTCTGCATCGCTCGATGAAAACGGAAAATTTGTACTTACTGATCTTGACGTCAATGCACTGCAGGCACTAAACGATGCCTTGAATCCGGATTGTTTGCCAGGGGGTATTGTTAGTTGCAGTTGGACCGTACTATCGCTGGTGCACCGTCCCTTGGATGCAGCCGATGGTGTCGAGCCAGTAACACCGGTTGTACCAGATGCGCAAAAAA
>Ga0079203_1002667_pt1 | contig 11765 bp, 12 predicted proteins | sample PorBlaMBantryBay_FD_68602 | JGI IMG/M metagenome (GOLD analysis project Ga0079203, IMG submission 68602) | Marine algae microbial communities from Bantry Bay - Bantry Bay, Ireland | ecosystem: Host-associated > Algae > Red algae > Blade | place: Bantry Bay, Ireland
GGCCCAATATCCTCGGGCATTATAATACCCTTATATATTAAAGTTGTTGTCGATAAACTAGGCACGTAAAAGTAAATGCTTTCAGAAATTTTTGATGTTCTTATGGCATGTTCTGTTATTTTTCTTGCGGCGTATAATTTGGCTTTAAACGCAGCCTCATCAATGGCATCTGCCTTTCCTATAAAAAGCTGCTCAATATTAGGTTCTGACGCTAAAGCTATTTCTCCTAATTGAGAAGAATCAACAGGTACTTTACGCCATCCTAAAATGGTGAGTCCCTGTGCCACGATTTCTTTTTCAAAAGTGGTTTTACAAAAATTATATTGGTTTGATGTTTTTGGTAAAAAAACCATACCAACAGCATATGCCCTTTGTTCCGGGATATCAAAATCGCAAACCCGTTTAAAATAATCGTGAGGGATATCAATTAACAACCCAGCCCCATCACCAGTTTTTCCGTCTGCACTCACACCACCACGGTGTTCCAATTTCACAAGAATTTCTAAGGCATCATGAATGATTTGATTTGTTTTCTCTCCTTTAAGATTGCAAATAAAACCTGCGCCGCAGTTCTCGTGTTCAAATTCTGGTAAATAAAGTCCTTGTTTCTTAATCATAGTCAACAGTAATTTAGTTTAAAAACTTGAGTTGAAAAGTAAAGATACGCTCTAGTTTTTGAATTACAATAGGGGGTTTTAATTATTTCGATTTTAGAAGACAACCGTATCTAAAAATAAGTATATATCAATATTAAACGTCTTTTTTAATGAATATTCAATTGCAAATTATTATCCATAGATAAGAATATCTGAATTTATAATAGCGTATTGGGTTTTATACGCAGATAATAACACTAAAAACTAGAAAATGCTGACAATAACTCAATAAAACCCATTATTGAAAAACCAAAAATTTTGTTAATAAAGCAAATACCCTCAAAAAAATAGGGTAAAAACTAAAATATTAACAAAAGTAACTCAATTACCCCTATTTTTTATGGGGGTTAAAACTTTTTGATATAATTTAGCCCCGTTCTTAAGGATATTTTAGGTCTAGGAATATCTAACTTAAAACAAAAAACTAAATAAAATCTAGACCTAATCAAATTAAACAACTTAAAAATAAACAATGATGAAAAAAATTATTACACTTTCAATGCTTTTTATAGCAACAGTAGTATTTGCTCAAGAGGAAGCAACAAAAAAATTAAGTATTAGTGGTAGTGTTGATACATACTATCAAACAAATTTATCTTCAAGTGATACGGCTAATCCATTATTTAATGGTGGCGATGGTGGTTTCCAAAATTTCGGAACTTCATTTGCTAATGAAACTGGATTTGCTCTAGGTATGGCCAACATAATAGCATCTTACGAAGGTGAGAAAACTGGAGTTGTTGCAGATTTAGTGTTTGGCCCAAGAGGTGATGGTGCCGCTGGTGGTTATAACCTTAATCAACTTTATGCTTACTGGAATGTATCTGAAGGAACGACATTAACAATGGGTCGTTTTAATACCTATTTAGGTTATGAAGTTATTTCTCCTGTTGGAAATTTTAACTACTCTACGTCTTATTTATTTTCAAACGGACCATTTTCTCATGTTGGTTTAAAAGCTGATTTTGCTCTATCTGATGATTTTAGCTTAATGTTAGCAGTTATGAACCCAACAGATGTAAATAACAACTTAATTGGTGGTTATGCTTTAGGAGCACAATTAGGATATGCAGGTCAATTCTTAAACTTTTATTATGATGATAATGAGGTTTTAGGTTTCGAAATTGATTATACAGGTGGTTTTGATGTATCTGATGATTTCTTTTTAGGAATTAACGCTGCTTACGCTGATAATGATGGTAACGGTTTTTACGGAGCTGCATTGTATCCTCAATTGGCAGTTTCAGAAAGTTTCGGTATAGGGTTAAGAGGTGAATACTTTAGTCAAATGATTGATGGTGTTGATGATGAACCAAGTGTATTTGCTACTACTTTAACAGGAAGCTACACCATTGAAAACTTAATTATCAAGCCAGAATTACGTTTAGATAGTAACTCAGAAGAAGTATTTCTTAATAGTGATCTTGAAGGAAGTAAAAGTTTATCTACTTTCTTAATTGCTGCAATTTACTCTTTCTAAAAAAATAAAAAACCCATTTCTAGATTTTCAATCTAGAAATGGGTTTTATCAATTAAACTAATCAATAAAAAACATATTTAATATGAAAAAAATTGAAGCAATCATAAGAAAATCTAAATTCAATGCTGTAAAAGAAGCGTTGCATCAAGTAGATGTAAACTTCTTTTCTTATTGGGATGTAACTGGTTTAGGTAACGAAAAAGAAGCGCACGTTTACAGAGGTGTTAGTTATAGCACTAGCGATATTCAAAGACGATACTTATCCATAGTAGTTAATGACGATTTTGAAAAGATAACTTTAGATGCCTTGTTAAAAGCTGCTGCTACAGGAGAAGTTGGAGATGGTAAAATTTTCGTTTCAGACATAACAGAAGCTTATAGAATAAGAACTGGAGAAAAAGGTGGAGCTACTTTAAAGAAAATTTCAAAATAAAATAACACTTAAAAAAGTTTATAATTATGGACGCAATATTTACAGCTAATAATGTATGGATGATGGTCTGTACGGCGCTTGTTTTCTTTATGCACACAGGATTTGCATTTTTGGAAATTGGGTTAACAAGACAAAAAAATACAATTAACATTTTATTTAAAAATATATTTATAATCACTGTTGGATTGCTACTTTATTATTTAGTAGGATTTAATATGATGTACCCAGGTTTTGCAGAAGATTCTTCAGGAATTTTTGGTTTTGGAGGGTTTCTTATTGATGCACCAGCTAATGGAATGACTCCAGAATATGCAGATGGTGGTTACACATGGTGGACAGATTTCTTGTTTCAAGGTATGTTTGCTGCAACAGCTGCAACTATCGTTTCTGGTGCTGTCGCTGAGCGTATGAAGATTGGAGCATTTATGATTTTTACGATAATATATGTAGGATTGGTTTATCCTATCGCCGGATCATGGAAATGGGGTGGTGGATTTTTAGACCAAATGGGCTTCTATGATTTTGCAGGTTCTACATTAGTTCATTCTGTTGGTGGATGGGCAGCTTTAGTAGCCGTTTGGTTATTAGGGTCTCGTATTGGTAAATTTAAAGATGGAAAACCTCAAGCTATACCAGGACATAGTATTCCTTTAGCAACTGCTGGTGTATTAATACTTTGGTTAGGATGGTTTGGATTTAATGGAGGTTCTGTACTTTCTGCAGATCCAGAATTAACATCATTAACTTTAGTAACAACTTGTTTAGCTGCTGCTGCAGGTGGTGTAATTGCAGTATTTGTTAACTTTTTAAAATATAAGAATTTAGATTTAACTATGTTCTTAAATGGTATTTTAGGGGGATTAGTTGGTATTACTGCTGGTGCAGATGTTATGACACCAGAAAGCGCTATTTTAATTGGTGGTATTGCAGGGGCACTTATTGTTTTTGCTGTTGCTTTTGTAGATGCTATTAAATTAGATGATCCTGTAGGTGCTATAGCAGTTCACTTAATATGTGGTATTTGGGGAACTTTAGCAGTTGGAATCTTTTCAACTAACCCAGAACATACATTTTTAATTCAGTTAACGGGTGTAGCTTGTTATGCAGTATTTTGTATAGCTACATCTTTCTTAATCATATTTACGCTTAAGAAAACTATAGGAATTAGAGTTTCAGAAAAAGAAGAATTAGAAGGTTTAGATTCTCATGAGCATGGAATGGATGCTTATCCAGATTTCAGATTGAATGAGCACTAACCTATAACAATTTAGTTTAGTTTAGTTTGATAAAAGGATGTCTTGCACTATGCAAGGCGTCCTTTTTTTTTTAGCGTTACTTATAAAAGGTGTTTGCTTTTACTAGTTTTCTTGATCATATTGAGACTAGACATACTGTCTAAGCTTTAAAACGTTCAAATCTGATTTCTTAAATTGCCCAGCAACACATTTAAACGTTCCAAATCTTTATCAACAATTTAAAATTCTTTAAAACTTCGTAAGTTTACTAAATGAAAATACTCCACCTAGATACCAATCACGAACTTCTAATTAATCAATTAAATAATTTTGGCTTTATTAATCATGAAGATTACAAATCGTCAAAAGAAATAATAGAAGCCACAATTCATGAGTATGACGGCATTGTTCTTAGAAGCCGTTTTTCTATAGACAAACCATTTCTAGATGCCGCTAAAAACCTGAAATTTATTGGTCGTGTAGGAGCTGGATTAGAAAACATAGACTGTGATTATGCTAAACAGAAAGGTGTGTATTTAATATCTGCACCAGAAGGCAACAGAAATGCAGTTGGAGAACACAGTTTAGGCATGTTGCTGTCTTTATTCAATAAACTAAACAAAGCAGATGCTGAGGTGCGACAAGGTAAATGGCTAAGAGAAGATAATCGCGGTATTGAACTAGATGGAAAAACAGTAGGGCTTATAGGTTACGGAAATATGGGTAAAGCCTTTGCAAAAAAACTACGTGGTTTCGATGTTGAAGTGCTGTGTTATGATATTAAAGACAATATTGACGATGAGAATGCAAAACAAGTTAACCTTAAGGAATTCCAAGAACGCATTGATGTTTTAAGCTTACATACCCCACAAACTGCACGAACGCTTAATATGGTTAATTCAGATTTAATAAATTCATTTAAGAAACCATTTTGGTTAATAAATACCGCAAGAGGGAAAAGTGTCGTTACAAAAGATTTAGTTACAGCCATGAAAGCAGGTAAAATTCTAGGCGCAGGATTGGATGTTCTAGAATACGAGAAAGCATCCTTTGAAAATCTTTTTGCTTCAAAGTTGCCAACAGCATTTCAATATTTGATAACTTCTGAAAAAGTATTACTATCGCCACACGTAGCTGGTTGGACTGCTGAAAGTAAAGAAAAACTAGCCCAAACAATAGTGGATAAGATTAAAGTCGAATTTTGTTAATTTTAGATATGAAAAATACCATGATTGTTTTTTCACTGCTTATTTTATCATAATTGCTTCTATTTTAATTTAGTAAGTATTATAAATAGATATGTTTCATCTACTTGTTAAGTTAAATGCTAAACGGCGCACACAAGCCATTCAAATATCAAAAACTTCAATATTATATAATTTGTTAGCTTTACAGCAAAAGTATTATCGATTTAGTATTTTAGTATGAGCTTCAAAATTTACTAATTAGTTACTCTCGATTTTTTAACCAATGCATAATTTGAAATGAAAAGTACTGTAATTAAATACGGCATTTACGCATTAATAACTGGATTTGTTTTATTTGGGTCGCCCTTTCTTCTTGGAATGGCTGTAGATTTTGAATACGGAGAACTCATAGGCTACACCTCTATGATTGTTTCTTTATCATTTATTTATCTCGGTGTTAAGCACTACCGTAATCAGATAAACAAAGGAAAAGTATCTTTAGGAAAAGCTATAAGCATAGGTATGCTCATTGCCCTCTTTTCTTCGATTGGCGTTGCTGTTTTCGATTACCTATATACCGCACAAATAAATCCTGATTTTGCAAGTGAGTATTTAGAGCATTCTATAAAAAAAATGGAAGAATCACTACCTGCTAGTGAAGTTAAGGTTAAAGCTGCTGAATTAACAAAACAAATGAAAGACTATGGTAGCCCTGGTTTTATGGCTTTTATGATGTTTGTATCGGTTATGATTCTTGGATTAATGATTTCTTTAATTTCAGGTTTAATACTTCAACGTAAATGAATAGAATATGCAATTAAAAGCTACAACACCTAAAGAATATCTAGACGCGTTACCAAAGCATAGGAAATATATTATTTCTAAATTAAGAGAACAAATTTTAAACAACCTTCCAAAAGGTTTTGAAGAAGCGATGAGTTATGGAATGCTCGGTTATGTAATTCCACACAAAATATATCCTAATGGCTACCATTGCGACCCAAAATTACCATTGCCTTTTATGAGTTTAGCTTCTCAAAAAAATTTCATAGCGCTTTACAGTATGCTGTTATACTCAAATAAAGAAGTGATGGATTGGTTTACATTGGAATATTCTAAACGATGTAAATATAAACTAGATATGGGGAAAAGTTGTATCCGTTTTAAAAGAATGGATGATATTCCTTTCGATTTAATTGGCAAATTAACCTCAAAAGTAAATACAGAAACATGGATAGAAATTTATGAATCTACGCTGAAAAAATAGTGCTTTTTTTATCTAAAATTTCTTTAACTATATAATGTAACGGCATTATAATGGACAGATATTGGACTAGTTATTTTTTTGGTTTTTTTTAAATCTGGAATAAAAGGTATTGGTATTATTATCGTGATTATTCTTGACTTTATTTTTAGCGAAAAAGCTTGAACATGTATTTTATCTTCCATTTTAGTAATGCTAGTATTTTTTTAGTTATTTATTTCAATAAGTATGCGCAATCGCACAACTTTAAAAAAACTCATACCTTGGATGGTTGTTGATTTTTTAGTTGGTGTTTGGATAGGTAACGGTATTTCTAAAATAGTTTTAAAGAGCGTATGGCTGTAATAATTATTGCCCGTGTAGGTATTATATTTATACTAGAGCTAAAAAAAGGAAGTAAAGACGTGTCACTCTCATTGTCAGCACTATAGTGGGGTTATTATATTATCCAAACAACTTAATAAAAGGGCTATTTAGCAACAAAATAATATATACTCATAAAATGATATATATCTTTTTAAATATACACCAACTTAAATATTTCTAAAATATCAAAAAACACTATAAATCGAATTTTATTTACAATTAAAGTCATGTGATTTTTAATGAATTAAAAAAATAAAGCCAACTCTTTCAAGTTGGCTTTCGAACATAACATAAATTAGCTATTAATTAGTATCTCATGTTCTAATCTAAATAGATGTTGGTCTAATCTAGACTTGGGATTCTTAATACTTGACCAGGATATATTTTATCTGGGTCTGATAACATCGGTTTATTCGCTTCAAAAATAACAGGGTATTTCATAGCGTTACCATAATATGTTTTTGCAATTTTTCCTAATGTGTCTCCACTTGCAACCGTATGAAACTGTGCTACTGGCTCTTCATTTTCAACAGTCATTTGATCATCAACGGTAGCAATACCATTAGAGTTTCCAACAACTAAAATAACTTTTTCTTTTGTAGCTTGATTGTAAGCAGCTCCAGAAATGGTAGCGGCATCATCATCAATAAATACTTTTAAGTTTTCAACTTCTAATTGCAAATCCGTAATGGTTTCTTCTAGTTTTCTAGCCGCAGCTTCTTCTAATTTTAATTCTTTTGCAGCAGCTTCGGCAGCTTCTTCTTTTGCCTCTTCAGCATCTGTTTTTCCAATACCAAATACTTTGGCTCCTGCATTTTTAATAAATGAAAATAATCCCATAGTTTTCTTAATTTAAGGGTTAATGTTTAAATTTTAGGGAAGTTAACATATTTACTAATTTCTCTCTAACTCTTTTGACACAAAAAGTAATGCATAAGTCACATTTTAATTAAAATTTTAATTTCTATAGTCAGCATATAAAGAAACCGCCTAAAGTTGAATACTTTAAGCGGTTTCTAAACTAAATAACCAACCAAAATCCTTAATGATATGATATTAAACCTTTCGAGTATTTTCTCTTGGGTTTACCACTTTATCTTTTCTATGCTTACGCATTTTATCTGTTTTAACTTTTTTACTCTTCACTTTATCTCCAGATTTTAAATACTGAATATATCCTATGCCTTGAAACTCGTAAACCGTTTCAGATGCGGGATGAAATAATTCAATCTTACTGTCATTTATAACGCTCAATTCAAAATGTTCATTGCTTAAGTAATCATAATCTAGTGTTAAAGTTTTTAAGAACTCATTTCCGCTAACATCACCTACACCATAAACCCCTGTATAATCCCATTGAAGATTATTAATATCAAGACCATTATCATCTTGCGAGCTTCTAAATTCAGAATCATTTCCACCAGCTAAAAATTGTAAATAGTTTTCATTATCAAACTCATTTATAGCCCCAAACTCACTGGTATACGTTTTTTCCCAAGCATCGTATTCTTGTAAAAAATAATGAATATTATCATAAAAAACGAAATCATAATCAAAATTACTACGTTGGTAACCATCTAAAAAGTAAGAGGTATCATTATTCGGGTTATATAATTCAATTGTATCATAATCCACTTCATAGATATCAAAAGTTGAAAAACCATCAATATCGTGTTGCACATCTAATACCATATTATAAGCATCGTATTCTCCAACATCAATACCAAATCCATTACCGTTATCACCTAAGCCTGCAATGTTATTATTTGCATATACCACACCATTTATAAAAGAAATCGTAAATGCTTTTTGTAAAAAAGGCGTTTCACCAAAACCACTAGTACTGTTAATATCAACATACCAAAGCTCATAAGAGTCTAACAATTGATTTGTGGTAATTAAAGGTGCATTATTAAAATCATCTATAATAACTTCATTAGTACAGGATGTAAAAAGTGTTGTTACTAAAACAAAACTTAAAAATATATTTATCGCTTTCATAATGTAAAATTTAAGGGTTACTGTTTAGGTAGTTTCAAAACACGTGCCAAAAAACAATAAACCTCTGTATCAACACGTTATGTTGATTAATATTTTCCGTATTTTTGAAATAAAAAATGATTTAAGAACTATGGATAAACCTTTAAAATACGCAGTTTTTGGAGCAGGGAGTTGGGCAACGGCCATTGTAAAAATGCTTTGTGAAAATTTAGATGAAGTAGGATGGTATATGCGAAGCGTTTATACCAAGGAGCATTTAATAAAAGAGCAACACAACCCCAATTATTTAAGCTCGGTTGAGTTTAAGTTAGAGCAATTAAAACTCAGTAATGATATTAATGAAATTGCCAACTATGCCGATGTTTTGATATTTGTAATTCCCTCTGCCTTTATACATGGCGAATTGGAAAAGTTAACGGCACATATTGAAACTAAAACTATCGTATCTGCAGTAAAGGGGATTATGCCAGAAACAGGGCTTTTAGTAGGCGAGCATTTTCATGACACTTATAATATACCTTATGATCATATTGCCGTTATCGCAGGGCCTTGCCATGCAGAAGAGGTGGCTCTGGAGCGTTTATCCTATTTAACCATTTCATGTTCAGATTCTGAAAAAGCAACATCTATTGCCAATAATTTATCTAGTGATTATATAAAAACAACAACTAGCGACGATATTATTGGAATAGAATATGCCGTAATGCTTAAAAACATATATGCCATTGCCGCAGGTATAGCACACGGTTTAGGCTACGGTGATAATTTTCAAAGTGTTTTGATGAGTAATGCGATTCGCGAAATGAAACGCTTTATAAAAAAACGCCATAAAATGAAACGGAACATTAATAATTCTGCATATTTAGGCGATTTATTGGTAACGGGCTATTCTGTTTTTTCACGAAACCGCATGTTCGGGAACATGATTGGCAAAGGTTACACCGTAAAATCTGCCCAGATGGAAATGAATATGGTTGCCGAAGGTTATTACGCTACAAAAAGCGCACATATACTTCATGAAAAAAATGCAAAAAAAGCGCAGATACCAATTATTAATGCCGTTTACGAAATTTTGTACGACAATAAAAATCCTAAAAAAGTATTTAAGAGATTGACTGATAAGTTGGATTAACGTAAGGCCTCCCTTTCATGCTCTTCAAAGGATTAAAAACGCACAACCTAAATATTGTAAAGTCGGTAATTAAATTTTGGGCGTTACCCGAAAAGGGTCAGGCTTTCCATTACAAGTCCGCACTCCCAAAAGGTCGCTGTGGGCTTTCCACTGCAATCCCTAACGCAGCCATCTGCCAAAGCTATACGAACGCTTAAAGTTGTTTTTCATTATCGGATTTTACTATTTAAGCAAAGCGTCATTTAACCAAAACCCCTTTCGCATCCATAAGCGGTACAGGTTGCAGGGCTTTTGGATTAATCGTGTTTTTCCTGAACACGTATGTTTTATCAAACATGGTATGCCCCACAAAAAAAGAAACCTTAAAAGTGTTATTAAGTGCAAACAATTCCTCTTGCATCAGCTCAATTTTAGCATAACTTTTTTTTGGAAGTACATCCAACTTTTTTCTAAAAACTGAAGTTGTTTTATTTTCAGAATAACCACTGGTAACAATCAATACCATATCCAAATCAACATCCTTATCGTTAATAATATAAGCGTTCCAGTCCTGGGTTTTGTATATAGCATGGTATTCATTAACTATAGCTATATATACATTTTCGACTTTTGGAATAACAATATCGCCTTTCATAATAAACTAAAAAAATAATGGATAGGATTATAGCATGGTATTTAGGATAATTATATTGAAGATTTAAACTGCTCTAAAAACCGAACATCATTCTCGCTCAACAAACGAATATCGCCAATTTGATGCAGTAACATAGCTATACGATCCACACCAACACCAAATGCAAAACCAGAATATGCCGCAGCATCTATTTTACAATTTTCAAGTACATTAGGATCAACCATACCACAACCACCTATTTCTAACCAACCCGTGCCTTTCGTAATTTTGTAATCGGTTTCAGTCTCTAACCCCCAATACACATCAATTTCTGCACTTGGCTCGGTGAATGGAAAATATGAAGGGCGCAAACGTATTTTACTTTTCCCAAACATTTCGGTAGTAAAATGTTGAAGCGTTTGTTTTAAATCTGAAAAACTTACTTCCTTATCAATATACAACCCTTCTACTTGGTGGAAAAAACAATGCGACCGTGCCGATATGGCTTCGTTTCTATAAACACGACCTGGGGAAATAGTGCGGATAGGCGGTTTATTATTTTCCATATAACGTACTTGTACCGAACTGGTGTGCGTACGCAACAAAATATCAGGATTGGTTTGAATAAAAAAAGTATCCTGCATATCGCGTGCGGGATGGTATTCTGGTAAATTTAACGCCGTGAAATTATGCCAATCATCTTCAATTTCTGGGCCTTCACTCACATTGAAACCAATACGGGAAAAAACATCGATTATCTGGTTCTTTACTATGGAAATAGGATGACGCGCTCCAATTTGAATAGGTTCACCCGGTCTGGATAAATCGCCGTAAACACCAGCAACTTCTTCTTTACTTTCAAATTCTTCTTTTAAAACATTTACTTTTTCTTCAGCTGTGTTTTTAAGCTTATTTATGGTTTGACCAAATTCTTTTTTTTGATGGTTTGCCACATTTTTAAATTCAGAAAAAAAGTCATTTAATAATCCTTTTTTACCTAAATATTTAATCCGGAAGGCTTCCACCTCATCTATTGATTCGGCTTTAAAAGCCTCTGCTTCTAATATAAGCTCTTTAATCTTATCTATCATTTTAAGCTGAATTTATAACAACATCCATATGGGCTTATTGAAATACAAATTTACATTTTTAAACAAAAAAAACGCCTTTATTAAAGACGTTTTATAAAGTTTCTGATTTTTTATTAAAATTGGCTATACACATACTTATACTTGAAGGCGGTACCATTTTCAATAACTTCTTGTTCGTAAAAAAATGTATTGTTTTCAAAAGTTACGCTATAAACATTGGTTTCATCTTCTGTAACAACGGTATATATATTTTCCATATTAGTCCACGACCCCTTTTTAAGACTATCTAACTTACAAGCTTCATCAG
>Ga0079203_1002681_pt1 | contig 11706 bp, 8 predicted proteins | sample PorBlaMBantryBay_FD_68602 | JGI IMG/M metagenome (GOLD analysis project Ga0079203, IMG submission 68602) | Marine algae microbial communities from Bantry Bay - Bantry Bay, Ireland | ecosystem: Host-associated > Algae > Red algae > Blade | place: Bantry Bay, Ireland
GCTCCTGCATACTTCTTGGAGGACAAAAAGCGGTAGGCCTGCTCTAGCGTACTTTGTAGGGTAAGCAGATCAAACGGTTTGACTAGGTAAGCGAGTGGTTGAAAATTTTGTGCTTCCTGATAGGTATTTCGATCCCGGCTTTGAGTGATGAAAATGATGGCACATTTCTGCTTCCGAAGTTTCTCTGCTAATACTAGACCATTGGTTGTTCCTTTTATGCCAATATCCAATAGGATAAGATTAGCATTTTGCTTTTTGATCTCAATTTCAGCCTCTGCTCCATTGTCTGCCTGACCTACCAGAGGGTAGCCCAGCTCATTGATGAGCATCTCGACTTCTAACGCAAAAGACAAGTTGTCTTCAACCAGAAAAATTCGAAGGTTATTCATGGATTAGTTAGGGCATAAAGGGTAATACTGCGAACTATACTAGTTCGTAGCAGACCGGTCGTGAACCGATGAAATATTAAGATGGGTAGTTTCTATAATGTGCTTGGGCAAGGCAAAATGCCTCTTTATGTTCATTTTCTGATTGTAAAATTAAGCAAAATAAATCAAAAATACATTTAAGTGCTTTGTCAAAATCAAGTTATCATATAATTACCATGTCTTTTAACCCAGTTATGTCCAAAGACTTATAACGCAATTACTTTCTCAGTAGGCAATAATTTATGAGGCAGAACAATAGTAAAAACAGTTCCGTTTCCTTGCTCACTACTAACGGAAAGTCTGCCAGACTGAATTTGGAGTAGTTCCCGACAAAGGATCAACCCCATACCGGTTCCTGCTTCATTTTCGGTTCCTTTGGTAGATAAGCTGTAATCATGCTGGGTAAAAAGTCGCTCTTTTTGTTCAACAGTCATTCCCAATCCATAATCCCGAATATGGACTTGAACCAAGTTGGGGTCAGCATCAGTCAGGCTGTGATAGATTTCAATGGTTCCTCCCCTATGCGAAAACTTGATGGCATTGTGAATGATATTCCGTAATAAAATATCCAAAGTGAGGTTATCTACATAAATAGTCAGGTCATCAGGAATATTATTAATTAATATAATTTCTTTTTTTAAAATAAACTTATTTAATCGACCAGTCACCCCTTCCAAAATAGAATACACATTTACCGAATCGGGATGCAGGCGTAAATCTCCTCGTTCTTTTAAGGCCCAGTTAAGTAAGTTGTCCAATAACAGGCTAAGGTCATGGGCAGAATTTTCAATATATTCCGCCAGCTTTGGAATGCGCCCAAGCTGCCGTGTGGTCAATAGGTAGTTGACTTTCTTTTCGATTCCCTGAAAGGTGGACACATAATCTTTGAGGTCATGACCAATAATGGCAATCAGTCGATCTTTGGTCTGATTAAGTTTTTCCATTTCTTCATATTGCCGAGAAATGAGAATTTTATCTTGTTCAATTTCTTTAATTCTCACCTGTACCTCTTGATCCAATCGTTGGTTGAGCAAATCAAGTCGGTATATTCGATATCGAGCTAATGATATACCAATGATAATAAAACCGAGTGCACATAATCCGAAAAAAGGCCAGCTTTCTGTAAAGGCCTGCTTAAAGGTAATGGGGATTCGTAGTTCTTTCTCATACGCCTCCAGGCCAGCTTCTGCACGTACTTGAAGGGTATAGGAACCACTAGGTAAATGATTAAGACGTAGCACATTTTCTTTTAAATAATTCCATTGTTTATCTATTCCCAACAGTTTGTAAGCGTATCGTGGTTTTACAACCTGGTCAAACTCAAGTAGCGCAAATTTTATAACCAGTGTTTTGATTTCAGGTCCCAATTCTAGTTCAACTCCTTCAGTAAGGCTAGCTATATTTACCTTTATCAATGGCTCGTTATCCTTCAACAAACTGCATTCTGTGACCATTAACGGTGCCTTCGAGGACGCTTCTCGCATATTCAACAGTTGCTCGGGATAGAAGCGAGCGATTCCATTCAGTCCGCCAAACAATATGCTTCCATCCTGCCATTGAAGGTGTGCATATTGATTAAACTCATTAACAGGCAGTCCATTTTCTTCAAAATAACTATGAACAGTTTCCTTTTCTTTATTAAAACACATCACCCCCTTACTGCTGGGCAACCATAAATTCCCCTGGTTGTCTGGGTAGGCAGCGTATACTGTCCCGTGCGTCAATCCATCTTCGGTGGTAAATCGACGTTCATCGCCTCCTGGTTTCCACTTTATCAATCCTCCACCTCGTGTAGAAATCCAGAACATTCCTTCTTCATCCCGATGAAGATGAAAAAGGTTATCAAAACTAAAGTGATAGATCGCAGTAATCCCTGTCTCCCAGTCCATGCGATATAGGCCACGTTCGGTAAGGATGTATAATTGGTCATCCAACAGCTCAAAATCATTGATTTGCAAGTTAGCTAGTTCCGAAAATTCATGGTATTGATCAAAGGGGGTAATTGAATCTGTTTGGAGATCCAGCCAATACAAACCACCAGTGGTGCCAATCAATACACGCAGACTATCCGGTGATAATGCGAGGGTATTCGTATTCGTTTTTACTCCTTTTATATAAATATTTTTAGCAATCCCTTCATTCGGATCAATTTTGCAAATAAGACTACCATAGCAACTGTTATATATTATTCCCTGGTGTAACAAACCATCCTGTGAAATGCTAGTCAGGCTTTCTGCTTCAAATGGTTCATAATACCCTGACTCGATATTAACCTTAAAATTACCATTGTAAGTGTTTACAAACAATATACTGTCATTTAGCGGAAACATGGCACGGGTACTGATGGGTTTTCCACCAAAATAGGTTTGAAAAATACGTTGATTCAGCCTCATATAATTAAGTCCCACACGGTCTGAGTACCATACCCCTCCAGATCGGTCTAAATTAAATGCCGTCCGCAGGGTAAAACCTTCTTTGAGGGTAAATTTGTCTAATGCTTGGTTTTCGATTCTTTTTCCATCGACCTTTATGGTAACTTTACCACTAATACTTTCCCCCATCCAAATTTTCCCTTCCTGATCTATTCCCAGACGATTGATGGGCGTTGCGGTAGTTGCACCGTCTGTTTTCAAACCATTATTGAGCGGTTCCAAACTACCATCCAAGTTTAGCAGATGAGCGCGTGCATCTTCCAATAAGTAGCTTTTTAGAAAAATCCTTCCCTGGTGGTCTTGTATGACCTCCCGAACTTCCCGAAAGAAGGGAGTAGAACTTATGATTGAGCCCTCTTTTTTGATCCGAACCAGGGCGTTTTGTAATACAACTAATAACTCTTCATTGGAAAGCGGATAAAAGACTGCATCTTTTGTCAATTCAGTTGGAATAGGATATTCTACAAAGGTTTCTCCGTATGTAAAAAGACGACCATCGTGGGTAGTGATCCAAAGTTGTTGTTGGTCATCCTGAACAATATTGGCAATCATCTCTATAGAAAACGGAGCATTTCCTTTGGTATATTCCGTAAAGGAGGTCGCTGTTTCTGTTATAGGGTTAAAGATGTCAATGGTAATTTCTATCCAGGAACAAGCGGCACCGATATACTGGTCTTCATTGTCAATCAGCCATAGGTTCCCCTGCTGATCTTCTCTGATATGATTAATATTGTCGGACTGAAAAGAGGTATTGACTTGGCTGTATGCGATGAATTGATGGCCATCAAATCTATTGATTCCATAATCGGTAGCGACCCAGATAAACTTTCGGATGTCTTGATAAATATCACGGACAAAAAGAGAGGAAAGTCCATTATCTGTGGTATAAGTGGTATGAAAAAAAGTATATTGCTCTGACTGAGCCACTGCTGGATTCAGACAAAATAACATCAAACTAAGAATCAGAAAGCCTCTCCACATGTTGGTTTACCAATAATGATGATACCAAAGATAATAATTTCTAAGTATTTTTACATGAATTTAGCCTAACGCTATATATGTCAGAGCCAAAAATACAAGGTTTTAACCCAACCAAAGAAAAGATTCACGAGCTTATATTCGAAGCAGATACCCCTGCAGGTAAATACTTTGATATTATCTTAATGATCTTTATTGTTGCCAGTGTGGTAGTAGTGATGCTAGAGAGTGTCTCAGAGATCAATGCACGTTACCACAATGTATTCCTGGCTTTGGAATGGGCTTTTACAATTTTCTTTTCCATAGAGTACGGATTGCGACTCTACTGTGTCTACCGACCATGGAAATACGCAACTAGTTTTTTTGGTATTGTAGATTTATTAGCCATCCTGCCTACTTACCTGAGCCTAATCTTCGCCGGCACCCATTACCTGCTAGTTATTCGGGCACTGCGACTGCTACGTGTTTTTCGTATTTTCAAACTAGCCAACTTTCTCAAGGAAAGTACCGTGCTTGTGGACGGTCTTAGAGCCAGTCGTAATAAAATTGCGGTTTTCCTCTTTTTTATTATCCTATTGGTCATTATCATTGGCTCCATTATGTACTTGGTTGAAAGTGGCAACGACTCCTCTTTTACGAGTATCCCAAGAAGTATTTACTGGGCCATTGTTACCTTGACTACCGTAGGATATGGCGATATAGCGCCTAAGACCGAACTGGGTCAGTTTTTGGCTGCTATTGTCATGATCCTCGGCTACGCCGTTATTGCGGTTCCTACAGGTATTATTTCTGCTGAAATGGTCAATCAAGATCAACAATCTGCCGACAATACACAGGTTTGTCGCTATTGTAGTACAGAAGGTCACCTGAATGATGCGATATTTTGTCGAAAATGTGGGCAAAAAATAAACTTGTAGAACCAATACTAAACCTTAGTCGTTGCGAACAGTCGCCTCACACTAAATTTACCACTCCCATTTACCACAACCATCAGCAGGCCGCCAATGATCGCAATGTTTTTCATAAAAAAGATAGACTGAATTCGTTTAATATCAATTGGATCATTCCACCAGGAATGGATGATAAAGGTGACGGGAATAAAATAGAGCAATAATAATATAGCACCAAATGAAGATCGATAACCAATCAATACAAGTACACTTCCTACAATCAACAGAAAAATACAGACAGATAACAGCATATCTTGATTCCAAGTAATTCCATAGTTGGTCATGGATGCTTTCGTTCCTTTGAAATGAATGATCGAGTCATAGGCTTCAAAGAGGAAAATAAAGGCCAGGAAAATTCTGGCAATCAGGTCAATAATATCCTTCATTGTATTAATGGTCGTTATAGAAACGGCTAACAGCCCGGGCGACATTTTGTCCGTCCATGGCTGCCGAAATGATCCCGCCAGCATAGCCGGCTCCTTCTCCACAAGGGAACAATCCACTCACATCGGGATGCTGATAATTGTTTTTGTCGCGCGGTATACGTACCGGCGAACTAGTTCGACTTTCAGTACCGATTACATTGGCTGCTTCGCTAAAATAGCCTGGCATTTTTTTACCAAAAGCCATCATCCCCTGTCGTAACCGCTGGTAGATACCTTTGGGTAAAAGGGTATGTAAAGGAGCCGAATATAATCCGGGAATATAAGACGCGGGCGGCAAGGTAGCAGAAATTTTTCCATTTACAAAATCTGTCATCCGCTGTGCGGGTGCCTGTTGACTACCATCCCCAAAGTTAAATAGCTTTTGTTCGACCGATTGTTGAAAAGCGAGTCCGGCAAAAATCCCGTGAGCGGCAAAGGGAGCTAGGTCTTCCGTTTCCACGGCTACTACCGTTCCTGAATTAGCATAAGGAGAGTCACGACGAGACATGGACATACCATTTACCACAATCTCTCCTGGGGCGGTAGCAGCCGGAACCACCAGCCCTCCGGGACACATACAAAAGGAAAACACTCCTCGCCCTTTGACCTGCGTGGCCAAACGATAACTGGCCGCAGGTAATTCAACAGGACGATTGGCTTGTTTGTATTGGATTTGATCAATAACGGGCTGTTGGTGTTCCACTCGAACGCCCAATGCAAAAGGCTTTAGTTCCATCCCTACTTTTTTCTTATCCAACAATTGATAAATGTCTCGCGCCGAGTGGCCTGTAGCGAGGACGACTACGTCAGATTTATGTGTTTCTGAATCATTGACAACGACGCCTTTTACTTCATTTTTTTCTATCACAATATCGGTAACAAAGGAATCAAAATGCACTGCTCCTCCAAACTGTAAAATGGTTTCCCGTATATTTTCAACAATCTTAGGTAGTTTATTGGAGCCGATATGTGGATGTGCATCTACTAGAATATCGCTGCTGGCACCATGTTCGACCAATAATTGTAGTGCTTTTTCAATATTACCACGCTTATGGGATCGGGTATATAGCTTGCCGTCAGAATAGGTTCCTGCACCGCCTTCACCAAAACAATAATTAGAGTGTGGAGAGACTGTACCATCCTGCTGAATCGCTTTTAAGTCTCTACGGCGAGCTTGAACGGATTTTCCTCGATCAAAAATAACAGGACGAACCCCCAACTCAATCATTTCCAATGCAGCAAAATAACCAGCAGGGCCTGCGCCAATGATGATAGCGGAGGAATCCGTGTTTACCGATGCTAATTTTGTTAATAAGGGAACAGGTTCGGAGCGAGGTTCATCCAGGTATAAAGCGACATGGAGCCGAAAATAAATTTGTTTTTGACGGGCATCAATGGAACGACGTTCGATGACTACTTCCTGTACGCGTTCTGCGGCAACACCAGCCTTTTTAATTGCTTTTTGTCGGATTAGTTTAAGATCGTCCCGTTCATTGGGTCTCAATTGAATATCTACCTTGTTAACCATTTTGTATATTTCGGCAAATATACGAATTGACGTGGTTTAAGTAGGTGGTTCTGGGTGATTTCTTTATAGACCGTTATAAGGAATGTTGACAAAAATAAATGACGATTCTATACTTTCTCTTTAATCGCCATTCCTGACACTTTACTCTTCCGCCGCCTCTTCTCTTACCAATGAACTATTATTAATAACCACAAAATCATCTGGTATAGAAATTTTGATTTTGGTGTACTCGTAACATTCCAATTTTTTATACATGATTGGTCTCCTCACCCTGTCTTTAGCTACCAGCGTAAACTGATCTCCATTACCTGTTCCCTCAATTTCATATCTACCCTCTTTTAGATAATAAGATAAAATACTGGGGCGAGCGTCAGAAAGTTCAATATAAGTATGTGTCAAGATGGTATTACCTGGCCATTTGACGATTTCGTATTCACCAACCAGGTCAATAGAAACCGTTTTGGCATCGTCGATATCAAAGGTCTGATGGATCGTTTCTTTTAGTTGAGCACTCAAAGTGGTACTAAATAGAAAGGTCAATAAAAAAAAGCAGTATGTAATATGTTTCATGTGCATTGTTTGATTACTACGTACAAGTTAGGTACGAATTCTATCTGCAATTTATTGTAAATTAGCATTAATAACAAAAGGGATAACCATAAAATGGTATCCCTTTCGTCATATTTATCTTAAAGTTTTATTAAAATGTAGTTGCTTCGTCTGGTTTAGTCAAATCTGACGCCGCCTCGCTACCATAGCTGACCGTAACATCTTCAGGCACATAAACCACATAACTGATCGTTTCTATCAATTTTTTACCTCGAACGGTTATTTCTCTTTGTAATCCTGGAGAATTAATGATAGCGCCATCGTCAGTATCCTGCATTTTGAGGTTGTACCGTCCGGCAGTGATGAGTGATTTTAGCATCGCCTCTGACCCTGCTACACCGATGGTCATTTGTACGCGAACGATTTCTCCTGCGCGTTCCTGCACATCAATATCGCCGTCCAGGCTTAAAGTAATTTGCTGACTTCCTTTAAGGTTAAAGGATTTGACAAGTGTTTTTTCTACGTTGGTTTGAGCAATTACCAAGACAGTTGACAAGAAAAAACTGAGTAGTGTGAGTTGTATCTTTTTCATAAGACCATATTTTTGCTAGGTGATGAAATTCAGTTTGGTTTGGTCTCCTTTTTCTCTTTCATAAATATATGCCTTTTTTTAGATAAAGTCAAATAAAAAATAAAATTCGGGAGACTTATAATTTGTTATTGTTTCGTTTTATAAAATTTATGTCTAATAATTCAGCTTTCGCCGGTATAATTCTTTATTTTTTCAGTATTTTCCAAAATAATGCTATTCTGCAATTGCGGTGCGGATTCGCATCAGTTTAACTAGCAGTGATTCCATTTCTTCCAATGGCAACATATTGGCGCCATCAGATTTTGCAGAAGCGGGATCAGGATGTGTTTCGAGAAAAATTCCGTCTACACCTGCTGCGATTCCTGCTTTGGCAATCGTTTCGATCAGTAACGGCTGCCCTCCTGTTACACCTGACGACTGGTTGGGTCGTTGTAGTGCGTGTGTACAATCTAAACACACTGAAGATCCAAAACGCTGCATGAGCGGGATTCCTCTAAAGTCGACTACCAGGTCTTGATATCCCATCGTGGTGCCTCTTTCGGTGAGGATTACCTGATTATTTCCTGAGTCAATTACCTTTTGACGAGCAAATTGCATCGCATCTGGATTCAGGAACTGTCCTTTTTTGATATTAACCACTTTACCCGTTTTCGCAGCAGCCACTAGTAGATCGGTTTGCCGACATAAAAAGGCTGGTATTTGCAAAATATCTACGTGTTGCGCAGCTATGGCGGCTTCTGGTACACTATGAATATCAGTCGTTACTGGTATTTTTAGTGTTTTACGAATATCTGAAAGGATAGTCATTGCCTTTTCATCACCAATACCAGTAAAAGAATCTAATCGAGAACGATTGGCCTTGCGATAAGAACCCTTAAAGATAAAAGGTAGTTCCAACTGATCTGTTATCTCTTTCAATCGACTAGCGATGGTAAAGGCCATTTCCCTACCCTCAATGGCACAGGGTCCGGCTATCAGAAAAAACTGATTTTTATCCGTATGTTTTACTTGTGGAATCGCTGATAGTGGCATGATTCAAGTTTTAAAAAAAGTGCAAAAATAATACCTTATTTCCTATATTCCAAAGCCTTTTAGAATATTATTTGGAATAAGGCAAAAAAATGCAGGCTACTGAAATTATATTTTCTTTTCGACGAAAAAAAAAATTATTATTTCAAATTAAAAATGCTCCTATCTTACTAAATACCTGAGAAAATTGTATGAATCGATTCAATACAGGCAGATTATTTGCCAATGTCCTCTTGCCAAAGTGTAGGGTGAGTGGCGATAAAATTTTCCATCAATTCGATGCAGGCTTCGTTTTGGGCAATGGTAAGCGCTACCCCACTCGCTTTTAGCCATTTCTCTGCTCCCAGAAAGGTTTTATTCTCTCCGATAACAACCTTTGGTATACCATATAGCAAGATTGCCCCACTACACATTGAGCAAGGGGAAAGTGTGGTATAAATTGTAGCCTCCCGATACACCGCAGCTGACTGACGTCCTGCATTTTCGAGGGCATCCATTTCGCCATGTAGCACTACACTACCCTGCTGGATACGCCGATTATGTCCCCGACCAATGATTTTGTTTTGGTATACCAATACGCTACCGATGGGTATTCCTCCTTCAGCTAATCCCTTTCGAGCTTCTTCAATGGCTTCATTTAAAAAATATTGATCGCTTGTATTCATTTTGCTTTTTTTTCTTAAAAATAGAAAAATCGCGATAACCTCTGCTGAGTATTATCGCGACTTATAAGTTTTCTATAAAACTTAACTTTATTACAACTTCACTATTTGCAGTAATTTTCCAATTGCCTCATCTTTCAATCGCACATAATAAACACCTGCTGGATACATCAGTATAGAAACCTGTCCGGTATAAACGCCGTCATAACGAGTAATCGTAGATTCGTAAAGGAGTTTTCCTTCCGCATTGTATATTTCTAAAGGTAAGAAAACACTCGTTCGCTCCAAACCTGTTACGTTGATTCTAAAAACCCCATTAGTTGGGTTAGGCAAAATTTCGATTAGTTGGCCTGCCAGCTCAGTGGAAGTACTCACGGCTACAGATATAGAAACCAATTGATTTACCTGACATTCGTTTGCGTCGCGAACAACGACTACGTAATCCCCCATCGGTAGATTTTCAAATACCGGACTGTCCTGAAAACTATTACCATTGTCAATCGAATAACTAAAAGGAGCGGCACCTCCACTTTCTAACACAATATTGATACTACCATCCGTTGCTCCTACACTACTTATATGACCTATCTCCGCTAAAATATCAATTTGACAATTATTTATGATCACAGTTTCTTCCGACAGACAATCATTCGCATCCACCACTACCACCAGGTACGTTCCAGCACTGAGTCCCTGATAGAGTGTAATATTGCTAAAGGTAGCACCACCATCAATACTGTATTGATATGGAGTGGTTCCACTAGATGCACTAATCAAGATTGCCCCATTGTTCCCTATACCATTTTCATTAGAAGTAATAACACTACTTGACAGTGTACAAGCAAAAGTCGCACAAAAATCGGCTATATCTCCTGCTCCGTATTGACCATTACTATTGGCCATAATGATGCCTTCTGAGTTAAGAATTTCATAATTTCCTTGTCCTTCTGCACAACAAATACCATCTCCATAGGCATCTATGATATTAAAAGTGTAGCATCCATCAGGGTCTAAACACCAGGTTTCAGAAATTAATTCTCCATCAATCATGTACGGTCCTCCAGAAAAAATAATCGCTTCCGATGCATCCAACAATTGCCAAGTCACCTCTTCAGGAAAATCATCTAACAGTAGATTGAGGGTAATCATTTCACCATCTACGATAAAATTTAACGTCTCCGTTCTACCATCATTGGTCATTTCTTCATCTGTTTCTCCGTTAGGGTTGGCGGTAGTAATCTGGATAGCATTACCACCTTCTATAAAGTCAGTTATGGAAATAGCTATTGCTTCACTTTCGGTGATATCCAAGTTTCCTTCCCAATTAATGGTCTCAACCACCGTTCCATTGACGGACACCAGTACATCTACAGTAGTTAGCGGAACGGTACCGAAATTTGAAATAGTAGCCATAAAATCCAAATTTGTTTCGCAGGTGAAATCACGTAAATCTATTTCTGTAATTCCTGCATCAAAACGAGGCAAGTGACTTACTACTCTTCGTAGGATATCATTTAAGGGAGCTTGATCGCCCTCCAGTTCTGTAAATATGGTAAAATTATAGCTTCCGATTGCCGACATATCTACGGTGTTAGTAAAGGTATGACGATAACTACTATCTGGGAATAAATCAAAATCTATGTCTTCAGAAATGGCCGTTCCATTTTCAAAAATATAGCCTATTTTAAATACAGATTGAGTATCCAGTCCTAAATTTCTTACTTCGATAGTAACGGGTTCAGTAGCGGTCAATAAGGATTGGCTTTGAGGCGTCAATAGTGCGACCGGCCCAATGTCTATTGTATCTCTTCTTATTTCAAAAGAAATAATTCGAGTGGTCGCATTGCCACCTCCAGCGTATTCTGTAGTATACCAAAAAGTACGATCATCAACAGGATCAATACTCATGTGGCCATAGTCTCCAAAACGTCCATTAGAGTTGATTCGATTCTCTCCTTCTACAGCGTTAAATTCCTGCACGGTCATTTGACCTAATGGATCGGAGGCTATACGTCCGGTAAATCTTACACCTACAAAACTTTCAGGACTAGTAACATTATATGCAAGTGCAATGTTTCCTGATCCGTCCATTGCGATACCTCCCATAAAGCGATCTAACCCATCATCCGGGGC
>Ga0079203_1002686_pt1 | contig 11698 bp, 5 predicted proteins | sample PorBlaMBantryBay_FD_68602 | JGI IMG/M metagenome (GOLD analysis project Ga0079203, IMG submission 68602) | Marine algae microbial communities from Bantry Bay - Bantry Bay, Ireland | ecosystem: Host-associated > Algae > Red algae > Blade | place: Bantry Bay, Ireland
GAACTGGGCGAGCCGCAAACGTTTCTAAGTGAATTGCGCACGCCGCAACATATTGATACGCAGACAGACAACTCGGTTTTGATCAGCGATTTTGCCACGGGCGAAATTTTTCGCGTTTGGCAGAGCGAGTAGTTTCTCAATATTATTAAGTTGAGATCTAGTCGGGTCCGTGACCCGACTGGCCGCCCCTGATTTGTCGGCTTAAGCCAGCGGATCACGGACCTGTTGGGAGCAGTGCAACCCCTTAATTTAGTAATTTCTGACTAAATAACGACTCACTGCGGTCAAACAAATGCAGCAAGTGCATCTAACCCGATTCCTGCTTCGTCGAATTTAACTCGCAGCCGTTTTTTGCCGCGGTAAACCAGAATGCTAACTGCATTGGCTGATATTCCTAGTATCTCTCCAACTTCGGCGGCGCTATCGCCTTCGATAATAATTTGTATCAGCGCAATGCGATAGCGTTCTGGTAATTGATCGAGACAAAAGATCATCTGTTCGCGCAGCTGCACTTGAATTGCCAATTTTTCTGGTCCTATTGATTCATGCTCTGCAATTGCGCCTAACCCCTCAAGTGGTCGCGTTGTGTGCCAAGCTTTGCGGCGCAATTCGCTGCGACAAAGGTTGACAGCTACCTGCGCGGCCCATGCTGGGAAGCGACCTTGACCACTATATTTAGTCAACAACTCAAAGTCCTCTTTTACCAACTTTTTCATAAAGCGTTGAACGGTCTCTTCGGCCAGTGACCGGATTTCTTCGTCGGTGCAAAACCGAAGTTTGAAGAGTGAGTTGCGACGATTTTGTAGATACTTGTTGATGATCACAAATAGGTAGTTGGCAAGATTAAACAGTGCAGCATTTTGTTCTTCTTGCCCGAGTTTTCCACTCAGTGCATTTAGCCATTCTTGATTGGTGCGCTTTTGTGCAGAGTTCATTTGAGGCTCCTTGGGTTTAAGAAGGTAACTGGAAAAGATGACTAATGAAGATAGGTTGCCTTTTCCTTTAAATGGCAGGTAATCTAGTTACAGTTTACACAGGAACCGTCAGCAGATCGTCAGCACTTTTTATTTGAATAGTATGCAGTATATAATTGTGCAATGGCACATTTAGATCTCACTTACTTTGGCCCCTTTCAAGCTACATTGGACAAACAACCTATTAAGAATTTTCGTGGCGCGAATGTTCAAGGGCTGCTCGTCTATCTGTCGCTGCAACCAGCACGCGTCATTCCGCGCAGAGAGATTGCAGAGCTTTTGTGGCCGGGCGATCCAGGTGCGCTGAAAAATCTGCGCCAGACGCTGCTGCAGTTGCGCAAAATGTTGGGCGATAAGAATAACTCTCCGCAGCCATTTATCCTCACAGCAACGAAGACGCTCCAGTTTAATCAAGATAGCGACTTTCGGCTCGATGTAACAGAGGTCCGTCAGGCACTTCAGCATGGCAACTGGGAACAGGTGCTTGTTCGGTGCGACAAAGATTTTTTGCCAGAGTTGGTTTGCGAGAGTAACGATTTTGAAACTTGGCTGCGAAATCAGCGCGAAACGTTTCATCAACAGGTGTTTGACGCCCGATCCGCACTGACAGATCAGTATTTAGCCGCGGCTGAATTTGCAAAAGCGGAATCCTATGCGCGGCAACAGCTAGAGATAAGTGACTGGTATGAACCGGCGATTAAACAACTCATGCACGCTCTTGCAGCGCAGGGCAGGCGAATCGAGGCCATGGCGCTATATGAAGAGTTGAGCACGTGGCTTAGGGATGAGTTTGGCACAGTTCCTTCAACCGAGATCAATGCACTCTATGATCAGATTGATAAAGGCATCTTCGATCCGCCGCCCCCCGTTCAGCACGCCACGCCCTTCCAAGCGAAAGCGGTTCCCAAGTATTTTGTTCCACGCAATGTAGAGATCAGTGACATATTGATGCTACTCACAACCAATCCCACACCAGAGAGCAGCGCACGCATTGCCGCACTTGTTGGCATGGGCGGCGCAGGCAAGACTACGCTTGCAGCGAACATCGCCCATGCGTTACGCGGCAAGTTTGCCAATGGCGTGCTGTGGGCCAATACCAGTACGAGTTCTGCGTATGATATTCTTGAAGTTTGGGGACGGGCCTACGGCTATGATTTCAGCGGGCTTTCGGATTTGGAGAGTCGCTCGACCGCTGTGCGCGGCATGTTGGCGGAGCGGTCTGTGCTACTTGTTTTGGACAATGTGGAGGATGCCGCGCATGTGCGACCGCTGCTGCCAAATAGCCCGACCTGTGCGTGCCTAGTGACGACGCGCAATTTGGACGTTGCGTCCACAATCAATGCACGCTCAGCCACTATCGGTGAACTGTCAGCAGAGAGTGGCCTTCAATTGTTGATAGGCATTGTTGGCGAACCGAGAGTGCGTATGGAGCGTGACGCGGCAACGGAGATTTGCCAACTGCTGCACAATTTACCCTTAGCCGTGGAGATCGCCGCGCAGCTGCTCCGATCACAGCCCCGTCGACGGCTCTCGTCAATGGCGACGCGTTTGCAAAGCGCGCAAAATCGGCTCGATCTGAATATCAGCGATCTAGCCGTGCGCACGTCGTTCGAAGTCAGTTGGGATGCGCTTGACGACGAGCAGAAGCAAATCTTTGCGTTGCTGACAGTATTTGAGGGACGTCCGTTTTCGGTGGATGCAATCGCTTATTTAGCGGATGGTGATCCGCTGGATGTGGAAAATCAGCTCTATACGCTTTCGTCGCTATCTCTGCTTGTTGATGGGGGCGATCAATACTTTCGACAACATCCGCTGCTGGCTGATTTTGCGTTGGAGCAGTTGGTGCAGGTGGATGAAGCATATGCGCGGATGGTGGATTATTATTTGAAGTTTGCCGAGGAGAAGCATGAGGCGTATGAGGCGTTAGAGCCGGAGTGGGGGAATTTGAATGCGGCGATTGAGGTGGCTCATCGGTTGGAGAGGTGGGAGCGGGTGGTTGCGTTTGCGGATTTTCTGGAGAAAACGTGGCAGACTCGGGGTCGATATAGTGATGCACGGAGTGCGTACAAGTTGGCTCATTCTGCTGCCGAACAGATTGATGAGGACGCTCTTCTTGCCCGCGTTTTGCTTAATTGGGGTGTGGCCTGCGTGGAACAGGGTGACTACCAAGAGGCGGACGGCTTACTCACGAAAAGTCTGCATCTTGCGTATGATTTGGAAGAAGGTGAGCCGATTGCTGATGCACAGTATCAGTTGGGCCGCGTTGCAATGGAGCGCGGTGAATACGAACGATCCAAAAAATCTCTAGATGAGTGTGAGGAAATTCGTCGCGAGATTGCAGAGCCGCTGAAATTGGCTGAAACATATTATATGCAAGGTTGGTGGTTCTACGAAAACGACCTTCAGCTTGATGAAGCCAAACGTTTGGGCTTGATTGCTCTCAAGATACAAAGAGCGTCGGGAGGTATTACAGAATCGATCCAAACACTACAGTTGCTCTCACAAGTAACCATTGAACAAGAAAACTATAAGGCAGCATCTGAGTATGCAAATGAGGCTGAGACTCTTTGCATCAAAACCCAAAATCAAGGTGAATTGACAATAGTTTACTATCTGCTTGCTCAGATTTCTTATCGACAGAAAAAATACTTCAGAGCGAAAGAGCAAGCAGATAGTGGTTTAGAAAATGCACGCATTCTGGGTCTCAGGAGAATTGAAGGTTTACTGTTAAATCAACTCTGTGTTATTCAGATAGAGCGAAAAGATTATCAACATGCATCACAACTAGCGCAGGAATCAATAGCGATTTTCGAAGATATCCAAGATAAGCTTGGGTATCTGTACGGTCTGCGTAATCTAGGCGATTCACTATATAAACTTAACAAAATTAAAGAAGCTAATGAAATATGGCTTCAGGCAAAGAGCTTGGCGTCTTTTATGAAGCAGGATTTTCTATTTCAAAAGTTAGTGGACCGCCTAGATCGGGGGCTATAGTCCTACCCCCCGCCAGTTCCATGCCCCGCTTTCGGACCAGCTGTAATCCAGCCCCCCAAATCATAGATCTGCAACCACGTTTCAGCATCAACCGTGACCGGATCCGTCCCTGATTTTTGAGCTAATGCAGCAGCATTGTCCCAGTTGCTTGGCCACTCATTTGGCAAGTTTAAATTACTGACCTTGTCATCATCAGCCAGTGTTTTGACCCGCTCCAGCCAATCCTCATCAAGGTTCTGACCGACAGGATCCAGGTCGTTATCTGAAACAGCTTCGGAGAGATTCGTTATCCGATCATTGAACTCAGTATATAGGCTATCATAGCCGCTGTCGCCATTCGTCCAACGTAGATTGGACGATAGTTGATCTGGTGGAATAATCGACAGGACCTGATCAACAACATCAAACGCAGCATAAAGCAGTGTTCGATCCGCAAAGGTCATTCGTTCAATCAGGTGAGCGTTCCACTGATCGCGCACGACATCCGCAAGCGAGTTAAGCCCCATCTTTTCAAGCACATATGCGTGAATCAGCGGGCGCAATGATGGAGTTGGATGTGTCTGGTCATGATGCAGGAACTCAGATCCAATTGTGGTAAGCTGCATCTCGATAAAGCTACGCGCCATGGCTGGTCCGCCAATCAAGCAGCCAACTACATCTGCAAAGATTTCTTCTGTCCAATGTCGCGCTGGGCTATTTGCGGCCAATTCTGCTAGTTTTGTATGAATCCGTTCATCATTCCCAGTTCTGCCGTTCCAATAGAGATGATGCGCAATTTCATGCGGGATCGCCAGCAGATCTTCTGTTACGCCAATGCCAAAATTCAGCCCAGTTGCAGTGATTGGAATGCCAACCATCGCGACTGGTGCGTAGGGGATCACACGCACATTCGCTGAGCGGCGGAAATATGTCAAGACCGTCTGCTGTGGCTCGTGCAGATAACCGCCAACCATCCGCAAAGCCGAGTATGCCAATTGATCGACTGATGTCAGCGTATTGCCAAACTTAGCGTTTCGAGCCAGCCCAAACACTTGAAATAGTTGGCTCATAAAGCGCTGCTCGGACGCACGTTGGATAACAACCGCATCTTCGGTGATCTGTTCCAACGTGTTATAGAGAATATGGTTCTGAATCGGGTATCCCGTGATAAATTCGGGCTGGGCAAAGTCAGGTGTGTCTGGAATGGGTTCAAGTTCAACAAATTTCTTTGTATAAAACCCATCATGGAAGAAGCGGAATTGTCCTGCGCCAAATTTTTGTAGCTGGCGAAGTAGTGTAAAGATGGTCTGTTCACGCCGCGCGCTATCTTCATTGTTGAATGCGTCGTAGCGGTCTTGGAGAATTGATATGTTGTTGTCGATGGCTTCCCAGCGACGGAGCCATAGGTTTTGTTGGTTTGTCATAGTTTTGGTTTGGGACTTCCTTTGAGTGGTTTACCTCTGTAAGATGTTGGTTACTAGAGGCAAACCTGTGATTTATTAATACGGGTGACTATTGGGAGGAGGGCAGTGGCGATGCCGACGGGAACGTGAGTCAGTCGGGTTACTCAAATGAAAGTAGGCACCACATGATGGGACAATGACTCCCCGTCTTCCTATACCTGGTGGCTTTGGTCCACCTAACGAAGGTTGAGGCTCACAAATGGGACACGGACCATCATAGATTCTTTCCAGCTCATCTTGCCAATCCTCTGCACCAGGAAGGAGACCAAATGACGCTCCATCAACAGTGAACCGGGTTAGAACACTGCTTTCCTCTGGCAAGGCAGGTGCCAAAGTGCCAAAATTCCGTACAGAACTATCTAGTACAGTAGGCTTACTAAGATTTACAAGATCGAAGAGAGAATCGAGATCATTTGCTATATTCAAAGCCATTCCAGTATCACGACCACTCAAGTTCTCAATCGTGTTCATTGCTCGTTTAAAGTCGTCATTTTCGTTAGCGGTGCCCACCAGATTGGTAGACAATTTTGCCAGTGGTTCTTTTATACCTGAAAACTCGCCAAAGCTCTGATCTGCAAAACCTGCCCAAGACGCAAGGACCTCACCTGTACGTGGTTGTTCAATAATCATTTGATGATCATGTTGCCATAATGCAACATCTTGTGTAGAAGTACCGGTCAAGTCCATGAAATTTTTGTCTGACACAGCTCGTAACTGGGATATAAAGCCGTTCCATTGAGGCGATGCAGCTAGCTCAGGAGTTACATTCTGGGTTAAAGAATCTATTGTTGCATCCAAGTCTAAACGGCTACCTATATCCGTGACGGCCCAATCCTCAACATGATCAGTATTGTACAGCTGTCCAAAATTGGTCTGATATTGGCTAAATATAGATTCATATACATCTTGCAGGGTAGTTTCACCGCCTGTGGTATCGCTGCAAAACTGCTCCACACCGTTCACGCTTACAAGCAGACAAACTTCAACGGCATTTTGTGTGGTTTGATTATCTAGAAGTTCAATGAGGTATGAATCAGCGTCTTGCATGTCGTCAAAAAATACTAGATCCGTGGTCGCTACTTCAATTAGTGGTTTATCGTTTAGAGCCTGTAGTTCAGATATATCACTTGAATCATTACCCCAGACTACGTGAATATCTCCATCTTGAAAAGCCTCATTTAGCTCACTCATCTCGTCAAAGTGTAAAAGTTTGATCTGTTCATAGTCTATAGGTTCATTTTTGGTATAATCTAGGTTCGGGCGTAACACAAGTTTTGTGTTATTTTTCCACTCATCAAGATCATACTTGTATGGACCTGTTCCAAAAAGATGTTCCTCATCGTTTTCTATAAAAATAGGAAGTTGGACTAGAATATTCAATAATGAATCAACTTGATTTTGATCATCGTCTGGATCAAAGTTAATTACTATAGTATAGTCGCCTTCTGTCTCAATTTCCTTAATATGAACACCGTAATCAGTTGACAAGACATTGCTTATTGGCTCAATCATGCTTTCTAACGACGCAATTACATTCTCTGCGTCAAGAGGTGTACCGTCATGAAATTTCATATTCTCACGTAGCTTAAATTTTAGATAACCTATATCCCTGTTGATTTCCATATCTTCTGCTATTGCTTCCTCGATAATGCCCCATCTATCTATCCGAACTAAAGGATCGTAAAGATTCCAAACTAAAAGATAAGCTGGTGTTCGCCATTCTAAATCGAGCGGATTCAATGAATCTATGGACGTCTCAGAAAACCCTATAGAGATCGTCCGTAGCTCACCACCAGCATCACTAGCTGGAACTGCTGCTACCTCTCCGGTCGGTCCGCAGGCTACCATCATCATGATGAGTAATAAAAAAGTCGGTATAGTTAGAATATTGAAGCTTCTTTTTTCTTTCATAACTTATTCTCCGTATAATTGCTCTGTTAAGTATTGATTGATATCGGCCCAATAGATTCGTACAGTTCCATCATTTCCAGCTGTAGAGACCTGTCCCCCGTGAAAGCTAATGCTATTGACGTTATCTAGATGCCCAGGCAAAACTCCACGCAATTTATAGATTTGCTTATCCAAATTTATGTTCCAAAGTTTAGCTAGACCATCACTACCTGCGGTGAGCATGATTTGCTGCTCACCAATCCAGCCAAAATTCGTTTCAAAAACAATACTATTAGGGTGAGCGTCGATTTGCATCATGGGTGTGGAACCTGATAGTGGCATAAACCGTGTTATGCCGTCAGAAGCAGAGGTCACGATATATCGATTATCATGACTGAACTTAACGTCATAAATAGAAACACCTCCTCCATGTTTAAACCTCATTATCGGATTTAGGTCATATCCATATACAATCGCGTAGCCATCCTCACCAACTGTGGTGATTAAGGAACCATCTTGGCTAAATGCTAGTCCAAAAATTGAACCATTATGCTCAGAACGATAGTTTACTTGCTGACCAGTAGTGGTATCCCAGAGGATGACGACACCATCACTACCAGCTGTTGCAATGATTTCGCCTGTGGGTGGTTTGAAACTAGCTGTATGAACCCAGCCCTCATGTCCCTTTAGTATCCGTTCCTCACCATTCTCTATTTCTATAATCTTTGACGTTCCGTCTCGACTAGCCGTGACCGCAAAGGTGCCGTTGTGATTAAACTGAATGTCGTTGACACGCTTTTCATGCTGAATTGTGTGAATAGGTTGGAAAGATTCTGTTTCTAAAATTTTCGCGCTCTTATCATCACTTGCTGTACCGAGGAAGCGTCCGTCTACGCTATACTGAACTGCCTCAATATATCCTTCATGCTCCACAACCGTTTTGAGTTCGCTAGTAGCGCCAATATTCCAAGTGCGAACTGTCTGATCCAATCCAATTGTTTTTAGCTGACTCCCGCAGGGCTGTGTGGGGGGCATCAAATAGGGGCTTTCAATGGGAAGAAATGCTGCTTGCGCAACCGTATCTTTATGACCTGCTAATGTTGCAACAATTTCGCCTCGGTCGAAAAGTTCAGTTACTGGAATCAAACTCCAGACGATTGTTGTAGTATCTGCACTAGATGTTGCCACGCAGCCACCATTTGGGCTATAAGTAATATGGAAGACTGAACTCTTGTGCGCATCAAACTGGTAAAGTTGTTCGATTTCAAAAGGTTCTGTCGTGTCCCATTTCGCACTATTCCATATGAAGATCTTGTTATCAACACCACCAGTCGCTAGTTGGCTTCCGTCAGGGCTAAATGTCACGTCTGTAATATAATCATTATGGTCATTCCATCTGCCAAGTTCTTCTTTCAAAAGGCCGTCCCAAACCATGATCCCGCCGTCTTTATTTCCTATAGCAATCAGTGATTGCTCTGGGTTTATCGCAAGATCGCTCGGTAAAAAACCCTCTTGCGATTGAATACTTATATTTTTGCCTTCTGGTACGGACCATAAGTTGATCGAATGATCGTCCCAACTTCCCGTTACTACGTATTCACTGTTTGGGCTAATAGCTAGAGCCGTAATTGGTTCACCGCTTTTATGAAATATCGATAATAGTCGCTCTTTTTTTTCTACATCCCAATTTTTCTCTATGTCCCAAATTGCAATCTCGCCATGTGCAGATCCCGCAATAAGCCAATAATTCTCATCAGTGCCAAATGACATGCGCGAAATTCCACCCTCTAAAAAATATGTTGAGAGAATTTCCCCGGTTTTTGCATCCCTAACTTCAATCTCTTGTTTCTCGTTTACCCAAGCGGTAAATCTGCTATCATAACTAAAGGTTGAGTGAGTGATACCTTCAATCTCATGCGTAATGATATCTGTCACACGAACAGAGTGCATCGCTAGCCGCAATGCATTTTCGGCTTCGACCGTATGAGCCTGTGTTAGGGCATCTTTAGCAAGTCTCACACCCTGTTCTGGATCGTGATCTAATGCTCTCTGTGATTCGGTTGCAAGACGGATCGATTCGGATTGAGCGCTTACAGCAGTTGCTGTCGCCGCCCCAGTCTGAATCTGTTGTGCAATGGCTGTTCCTGTCGCGTTCGCAGCAGTTACTGTCTCTTGTGCCTTAGTTGCCTCTCGAATAGAACTTTGTGCAAATAGTCCAAAGATTAGGGCCGCGATAAAAGCAACTGCGGCTGTCCCAAAACCTAGTTTTACTGTCCGCTTGCGTCGCCCAATAGCGTCGCGGCTCTTCTGCATCAACTCATCGGCATTTGGATTGACACGCAGATTTTCCTCGTGCTGCGCAATCAAAGACAGTTTCTCATCGCTAATGCGTGAGCGGTCATTGATTTGATACGCAATCATCTCTTGATCTAGAAATTCTTGTGCTGCTTTGCGATCGCGCGTCGTTTCGTCAAAATCAATCTCTTGCAGCAGGTAGTCGTGCGTTAATTCATAGGTCGTCGTTTCATCGGGTGCTACATAATCTGTCAAATCATCTTGATCGGTCTTCAAGAGACGTTCATCAACCAATTTTGACAATAAGGGATCAATATTGCTGATCTCTATATCGGCTCGCCGAAGTTGTAGGTTGGCAACGAGGTCCGCTTTGTTACGAGGAATCCTCCTCGACTGAGAGGTAACTAACTCTTCAAAAACGAGGCTAGCAATCTGTCGATCTTTCGGTGAAAGCCTTGACAAGACGATATGCAGATGGCCCGTTAATATGCCTTCTGCACCGGATAATTTTCTCTGGCCGCGAGGTTTTTCATAAAGTTCTTTGGTAATCGTCTTACCAGCGGGGGACTTCCCGAGTTCTTCAAACAGCTGATAACATACAAGTTGGATGTGAGGGGGCGCAACCTTTTCTGCAACCACTGTCTCCATTTCTGTATCGGCTACAATCTCGTGCCTGCCAACCCGAGTCGCCCTAAGATCCTCAATAATGGTATCAACCAAATCTGTATCGTGATTTTCTAAGTCTGTCTCGTATATGACCTTGCTCTGTTTAGCAGGGTAGATTATTACTTCTTTGGCCTCTTTTTCCGTGAAGCCATACAGACGATATTGATTGTCGAAGACACCTTTACCAAAAGTGTCCAAATCTGAATAATATTCCTTGCGTAAGGAAAGTATCCAGCGCACATCTAGGCTCTGATCAAAGCGACATGAATTCAAGTCGTCAACAAAAGATTGACGTAAATCAGGATGCATCAATGCATTGGCAAAAAAGTCTTCAAATTGGTCGATAAGTATGTACAGGGTACTGAGGTTCAAAATCCGACTAATGTCTGTCAAAAAATCTCGCAACGATTTTCGGCTGAGCCGTGCTAATTCAGGATCATGCTCCGTAACGCCAGACTCAATTTCAGGCATAATTTCAGCCTTAATGACATGGCTAAGACCTAATTGTTCCTGGCTTTGGCTAGTAGAGCGTGCCCGCGTGCGAATGTAGAGTGGCAAATGCCCTGCCGCCAGAAGGCGAGACATCAACCCTGCCTGAATCAGCGAACTTTTACCTGCGCCAGAATCGGCATGTAGTATCGTCAATGGCGCATCATGAATTTGGTCTAACAGATCACCTATCTCTGCTTCACGACCATAAAAGAAAGAGGCATCAGTCAATTGATAGGCGCGTAAATCTTTGTATGGATTAATTGTTTGTTCGCGTTTGCTCTTTTCAACACGACGCACATAGTCGTCAACCTTAGCTTTAACTGCGTCTCCCAACAACTGATCGGAGGCAAGACGCATTTCTTTTCTCTCAGTAGCTTGTGAGATAGCTTCTATAATTACCTTCGCGCCGTCGCCAATTGCATTGTAGTTGCCTTCAACATCGCCAACATTGATCAGTTTGGAATTTTTGATGTCGCGACCTATGACGACGCGGCTGTTGTTATTTACGTTTTGAGATTTAGCGTTGGTTGTCATAGGAAGCTATTACCCGGGCCAAAGCTTGGCCGCCCATGTGATGGCAAGTGTGAGTTTGGGAAGAATCGGTGTTAGCTGTTGCAACACTTGCGTCGCAGCTTTCCCAACTTCGGTTGCATTTTGTGCTACGCTCTTCGTTTTTTCAGTTATGCTGTCAAGTAAACCCGATGCTGACCTGAGCCGTTCAGCAATCGTCTTCTCATTTGACGACGATTCGGTTTGTATATCCTTGACAACTTCCTGAATCTGCGCCAATGCTCCTTTGGCCATATGGGGTGCAGCGGCGTCGATCTGACCTAGTTGCTCAGGCTGGTCGACAGTCCCTCCCAACTCGGTCTGAAGTTCTTCCAGCATTAGCCGAAAGCGCTCGAGTGACGGCGGTTCTCCATCGGCTGGCGTACCACCAATAAT
>Ga0079203_1002689_pt1 | contig 11687 bp, 8 predicted proteins | sample PorBlaMBantryBay_FD_68602 | JGI IMG/M metagenome (GOLD analysis project Ga0079203, IMG submission 68602) | Marine algae microbial communities from Bantry Bay - Bantry Bay, Ireland | ecosystem: Host-associated > Algae > Red algae > Blade | place: Bantry Bay, Ireland
AGCAATTCCTGAAAATTGGCTTTACCGGAAATACAACCCTCAATTAGCTGTTGTTCTGTTAATAATGGTAACCGAATCGAAGAGGTCATTAGAATTCTTTTTTACAGTTTGTAAATAGAACGAATAAGATTATGGGATTAAACATATTTATTTTTTAAGAAGGCAACCAATTTTTTAATCGCTCGTCCACGGTGGCTAATGACATTTTTTTCAGTCGCATCCATTTCGGCAAAACTGATTGTAAAACCATGAGGCACAAAAATCGGATCATATCCAAAACCTGCTGTCCCTGTTTTCTCTTTAGCAATCTGCCCTTTTACAATACCTTCAAAAGTATGTATTTCTCCATCTAAGATCAAAGCAACGACTGTTCTAAATTGAGCACTACGATCTGTTTTGTCAGATAAATTCTTTAAAACAAGTGCCATATTATCATCATCATTCCGCGCTGGTCCGGCGTAACGAGCCGAATAAACACCCGGAGCGCCATCTAATACGGCCACTTCCATCCCTGTATCTTCTGCAAAACAATCCTCCCCATACCGATCATAAATATGTTGCGCTTTTTGTATCGCATTGGCTGCCAACGTAGGGTGGTCTTCAGGGATATCTGCTGTAAATCCAATGTCTTTAAGACTTTTTAATTCAACAATTCCTTCAAGCAAACTACCAACTTCTTTGGTCTTGTTAACATTGCCTGTAGCGAAAATGAGTACTGGTAAATTAGTTGGTGTTCCTTCAGACATCTTTATTATTTTTTGGAAATAGCGCTAGACAACAATTCCAAAAGGCTAGTTTTTTGGCTTTATGAGCAGGGTCATCTAGTGTTTCCAGTGAGTCCGCTAGTAAAAATTGACAACCTCCTGCTTTAGTAACGGAATAAGGACGATTATTTAGTTGTAATCCTAGTGATTTCATCGTCTTGCCGAAGACAATCACATACTTTGGTTGAAGCGCTTTCTCCCAATCAGAAAAACAAAACTCTTGGGTGTCTTTTATACCAATTAATGCAATATCTTTATCTATATTATGACCTAGTGCCGATAGTATCTTTTCCAGCATCTCCCGCTTAAAAGGAGTAGCAGTCTTTTGGTAGACGACCAGAATGTGCTTTTGGTTGCTTCCCAGCACTTCGTATGTCGATTTATCTGTCTCAGGAACGACCATAAGATTATTGGCTAGAAAAGAAGGATTCAGAATAAAATTAGAATTCATGCTTAAATTCAAAATTATATGTTGTTATTAAGGTTTTTTTATTAGTAAAACCGTATTTTATTTGATTATTCTGATAAATATACGTAATTTTACGCAAACACCCTCCAAAAAAATAAAATCCAATTATGACAAAATTTCCCATCCATCCTGTTGCTCAATCTAAAATTTCTACAGTAGATTTTAATAATATTCCATTCGGTCGTACTTTTTCTGACCACATGTTTACTGCAGATTATAAAAACGGAAAATGGGGAAATTATCAGATTGTTCCTTTTGGTCCTTTTGAAATACATCCTACCTGTATGGCGCTCCATTATGGACAGGCAATCTTTGAAGGAATGAAAGCTTCTAAAGATCAATCCGGACAACCCATGCTTTTCCGTCCTGAATTACACGCACAGCGACTCAATGCTTCCGCTCGTCGGTTGGTGATGCCTGAATTTCCTGAAAATGATTTTGTGGAAGCAGTAGAAAGATTAGTGGCCCTGGAAAGTGACTGGATTCCTCCCGCTAAAGGAAGCGCATTATACCTAAGACCTTTTATGTTTGGCAACGGTCAATTTATTGGTGTTGCTCCTTCCGATACCTATCGATTTATTATTTTTACTGGCCCTGTTGGCCCTTACTACCCCAAACCCGTACGTCTGATTGCAGAAAACGAATATGTACGTGCCGTCAAAGGTGGTGTAGGGGAAGCCAAAGCAGCTGGTAATTATGCAGCATCTTTGTTACCTGCTGCCAAGGCAAAAGAAGAAGGTTACGATCAAGTAATGTGGATGGACGCTAAAGAATTTAAATATATTCAAGAAGCAGGTACCATGAATTTGTTCTTTGTAATTGATGGAAAATTAATTACGCCTGAAACAGATGGTGCTATCCTCCGTGGTATTACCCGACGTACGCTTATGCAAATTGCTGAAGATAAAGGTATTGAAGTTATCCAGAAAAAATTACCCATCGACGAAGTAGTTAACGCTTACCACAAAGGAAAACTACAGGAATGCTTCGGTTCTGGTACTGCCGCCGTTGTGTCTCATGTCTCCGAAGTTACCTACCGCGACCTCACAATGGTACTGCCTCCCGTGGATAAACGACCCATTGCAACAATGCTCAAGGACGAAATTGACGGACTACGCGCAGGCACGGTAGAAGATACACATGGATGGGTTCGACCAGTCGCTGTACCAGTGAAAAAGTAATCACTCCAGCTTTACCACCCGCTGCACAATCTCATTCTGATCAACCACCAACTTGACAATATAGACGCCCGCTGGAAAATTATCTTCCAGTGAATAACTATATACTCCTCGTAACAATTCTGTGTCATCTATAAAACTACGCACTAAATTTCCATTCATGTTATAAACCAAAAGAGACACTTCCCGCGTACGATCCAATTGCATAATGATACGAGTAGATGCCGTATATGGATTTGGGTAAACCCTAAAAGGAATCGCTACCGCAGCTTGTGTACTATCTCGATCCAAAATAAGCGTAGTTCCTTTCGGACGTCGAACTTCCAAAAAAACCGGACTACCAGTCAATTGAATCGTACTACCGACGATCAGTTCTTCATCAGGATTGATTGAATAATCCCATGATTTTACAAAAATAGAATCCGTTGGAATCAATGGTGAAAAAGTATAAGACTGGCTGGCCGCTTCTGTCATATCAACAGCCGTTTGCGCCCAAAGTACATACTTAGAGCGTCCTTCTTTATTGATAAAAGCCGCACCTCGAACGCCTTCTGGCAGCAATAGAGCTTGGGTTTGTAATTCATCATAGGCGTAGTCAAAAAGCTGATCTGAGGTCGTTTTATAGGCAATCGCTACATCATTGGGTACCTGTTCATAGATTCCTTCATTCTCCAAATTTTCAAACATCCCCATCAAATGAAACTCGGATTCCGCATCATTAACTTTCCTACTATCTGCTAGATTGAAAATATAGAATTGTCGCAACGCTTCTTCCTGAACGGCCACCAGGGTTTTTATAATAAAATTTCGTTGCGCTTCATCCGAACCAATTGCTTCTCCAAAAGATCGCCTTGGAATATTACACTCCGTAATGATAAATTGTTTTTGTGGCAAATTAACATCGTAGCCATACTTATTTAATACCAGTTCAAACTCAACCTTCTTTGCAATCACACCGTCCACTGCCGCATCTGAATGTCGGTAATAATCAAAACGTTGTGCATCGTGGTTCCAGTCTCGCATACTCCCGTCTATGTGTGGATATACATGAAAGCTCATCACATCGAAGTAAGCACCTCCCTTATTAGGAAATGCTTCTGTTACCAGACCACGGTCGGGATTGTCGGTATTTCGCAATACCGCATCAAGGAAAGATGGATAGCCCAGACCACCGATGGCAATATAATGATTTGGCCGCAAGGTTTTAATCACTTCATAACTGATACGAAGGAGTCGAACATAATGTTGTACGGGCGCTTGTAAGGCATATTCGCAAGGTTCCGGATCGTTGGTCCACCAGTTACCTTCCATCTGAGGTCGTTTCCAGGCATTACTTCTAAAATCAAAATCAGGTTCATTCCAGATTTCCCAAGTGCGGGCATAATCTCCGTAGAGCGTGGCCAGTCGGTAGAGGTAAAGGGCGTAGAAATTGGTATCGTTAACGGGCGTTCCGTTTTCGCCGTTATCCCAAATAGGAGTATACATATTGCGGAACAACTCGGATGGTCTTTCTGAACAATGAAAAGTAGAATCCTGATGAGGACGGGAAGGATAGCCTATAAAAATAGTATTGTCTCGAATGTCGAGGGTTTTATAAAATGCGTGTGCCTCCGTTCGTGCCTCATATCCCCATTGTTCCAGAAAATGTTCCGGTAGACTAGGACGTAGACTGCGGACACCTGCTCCTCGAATTCCTTTTTCGGCGTTACCCGCTGCAATTTCTGCCAGTTCTTCATCGTCCCACGGAGGGAAATAGCCCATGTTGGAACCATAGGAAAAAGGGCCTGAAAAGATAGCTACTGAATCATTGGCAGTATAGGAAACAGGGGTGATTTGCGATGTGACCATCGTAGCATAGCATAGCGCTACTAGTAGTAAGCGTAGTTTTTTGTTCATAATATGTTCATTGTCTGACAGAAAAAGATCGCCAAAGCAGTAGTTTTGGGCGCAACGGTTTTGGGATAAAACGGGTATGTGTAGTGGTTGCTAAGGAATAGCGATTAAATATTTTTTCATCAATCAAGGCGCTAAAACGGGCGTTATGCACAGCATAATAACCATTTTAGTAACGAATACAGCATTATTTAAAAAAGCCCAGTAAGCGCAATAGATCCAGCCCATTTGCGAGCAAGACAAGTGCAATGACAATGACAAAACCTATAACAGTAGCTATTTCCATAAAACGATCACTTGGCTTACGTCCTGAAACTACTTCATAAAGTAAAAACATAACGTGTCCACCATCCAGTGCCGGAATAGGAAGTAAATTCATAAAAGCCAGAATAAGCGATAAGGCGGCGGTTAACTCCCAAAATCGCTCCCAAATCCATTCTTTTCCGAATAGGGTACCGATAGAACCAAATCCACCTAGGCTTTCTGTTACCTTGATCTTTCCTCTGAACATCTGACCGTATGCCTTAAACTGAGAGGACAGAAAATTCCAGCCTTTGCCGATTCCTCCAGGAATGGCTTCAAGAAAAGTATAATCCTGACGCTCTGTGTCAAGAAAGTGATCATAATTGTATGGCAGAAGGCCAATCTTACCCGCTGGTGTGAGGGTAAGTTTAAAATCCTTTTTTTGCTGATCTCGTTCTACTGTCACTACCACTTCTTTTCCTTTATTTGCTTTGGCCATCGCCACAAATTGATCGTGGAAAGGAGTTGGCTGATTGTTGACTGCTACGATTTGGTCGTCTACTTGAATCCCTGCTGCACCTCCAGGGCTATTCTCTTTCGGTACCTTACCGATAGCAAAAGGGAACCGAGGAATAAACAACCGTTCATTTTTATTTTTATAACTTGTTAGTTCAGAAATCCATTTTGAGTCAATAGGCAGCGTGAGTTCCTGTCCGTCTCGATTGATCTTCATTTCTGTCGCTCCGTTAAAAACAATTTCTGTCAATAAAAACCGATCAGAGAATTTTTCCATACGCTTGTCATTGACAGAGAGGAGTTTATCTCCATTTTGTAAGCCCATTTCTATTCCAAGAGAATCTGTAGCAATACCGTATTTTGCATTATCGGCAGGTAAGTATTCTTCTCCCCAGGCAAATAGGATCATTATATAGATGAAAAATCCTAAGACGAAATTTACCGTCACACCGCCCAGCATGATAACCAGTCGTTGCCAGGCTGGCTTACTACGGAATTCCCATGGTTTAGGCGGTTGTTTCATCTGCTCTTTGTCCATACTCTCATCAATCATTCCCGATATTTTTACATACCCACCCAGCGGCAGCCATCCAATACCATACTCGGTATCTCCTCTTTTGATTTTAAATAATTCAAAATAAGGATCAAAAAACAGGTAAAATTTTTCTACTCGTGTATTAAACCAACGGGCAGGAAAAAAATGTCCCATTTCGTGTAAAACAATCAAAATGGACAGACTCAGCATCAACTGACCGATCATTATCAAATATTCCATATACTTTTTTTAAGCAACCTCAACTAAACAACATTCCTTAAACAGGAATTAGAGAAATTATGTTGTCATTTTTTTACAAATTTACACCTAAAACTTCAATATATTTGCGCCCATGCAGCTTTTTTATACGACCGATGTTCAAGATCAGATGGCTTTTCTACAAGAAGAAGAAGCTCGCCATTGTGTGCAGGTGCTACGCCATAGGGTAGGGGATGCGCTTAGTTTAATGGACGGAAAAGGTGCCCTGTATCAGGCAGTTATAATGGATGCTAATAAAAAAAAGGTAAGTCTTCGTATCCTATCTACTACCCAGACGTATACGCACCGACCAGCAAGACTACATCTGGTTGTTGCTCCTACGAAAAATATTAGTCGCTGGGAATGGTTATTGGAGAAGACCACTGAAATCGGAGTAGACGAAATCACTCCTGTTATTTGCCAGCGTTCAGAACGAAAAATACTTAAACCAAAAAGATTGGAAAAAATTATTTTAGCTGCTGCCAAACAGTCCAAAAATACGATTTTACCCAAACTTAATCCGGTTATTAAACTATTTGATTTTATTAAAAAAAATAAGAATACTGATGTTCAAAAATTTATCGCTCATTGTGAAAAAGACAACGAAATTCACCTGCTAGAAAAATACCAACCGAATGAGGACGTTATAATACTAATTGGACCTGAAGGGGATTTTTCACCGGATGAAATAGAAGCGTGTTTAGAAGTGGATTTTTCACCTATTAGTTTGGGAATCAGTCGATTACGAACGGAGACGGCGGGTATTGTCGCTTGTCATACGATTAATTTAAAAGCACAATTACCTTAGCAATTACTTTATTACTTATGAAAAAAATAATATTCTTTCTATCAATTTCACTTCTTTTTGTTGCCTTCGTAACACCTACGGATATTTCCAAAAAAGGATCGTTACGGATGGCTTTGCTCAAGTATAGTGGTGGTGGAGACTGGTACGCTAATCCTACGGCACTTCCCAATTTGGCGGACTTTTGTAACGCTAATTTGAAGACTGATTTTACCAATGAATATGAAACAGTAGAAGTAGGTAGTGCGGAATTATTTGACTATGCTTTTGTACACATGACTGGGCATGGTAACGTCGTATTTTCTCCAGCCGATGCAGAGAATTTGCGGAACTATTTACTAGGAGGGGGCTTTTTGCATATTGATGATAATTTTGGAATGGATCCTTATGTACGCACAGCAATGAAGGAAGTCTTTCCTGAATTAGAATTTGTGGAACTTCCCTTTGAACACGAAATTTATCACCAGCGTTTTTCTTTTAAAAATGGATTACCCAAAATCCACAAACACGAGGACAAGCCTGCACAAGGATTTGGACTCTTATGGGAAGGAAGGCTCGTTTGTTTTTATACTTATGAATGTGATCTAGGAGACGGCTGGGAAGACCAACCCGTTCACAAAGACCCCGAAGAACTTCGCCAAAAAGCACTCCAAATGGGCGCCAATATCATCCAATACATTTTTACACAATAGAAAGACCACATATAAAACCATAAAACCGCAATTATCTTACCCTACCCTCAAACCCCCTCCTCAGACCCCTCTCTCTATGTGTCCTATATTCATATACGTTAAATAAAATCTACACGCTAAATAAAGTCTATCTATTCCCCCCTCTCTATGTGTCCTACATTCCTATACGTTAAATAAAATCTACACGCTGAATAAAGTCTATCTATTCACCTCTCTCTCTCTATGTGTCCTATATTCATATACGTTAAATAAAATCTACACGCTAAATAAAGTCTATCTATTCCCCCCTCTCAATGTGTCCTATATTCATATACGTTAAATAAAATCTACACGCTGAATAAAGCCTATCTATTCACCCCTCTCTCTCTATGTGTTCTATATTCCTATGTGTTAAATAAAATCTACACGTCAAACAAAGTCTATCTATTCCCCCCCCTCAATATGTCCTATATTCCTATACGTTAAATAAAACCTACGTGTTAAATAAAGCCTATCTATTCCCCCCCCTATCCACTCAAATAACCACCTAAAAAGTTAAACAAATATCTTAATTACCCTATTCCCAAAGCATATTCCGCTTTCGCCGAATATAAGCCCTTACATTAAGCCAAAAAGCCACAAATAGATAAAAAATCACCGGAGAACCCAGCGCTACAAAAGAAATGTAAATAAAATAAATCCGCACCCGTGCCGAAGCGATGCCCATCTTATGTCCGAGATAGCTACAAACACCAAATGCTTTCTTTTCCAATAAATGTTTTAACTGAATCATAATAATTGTCGAAAATTCTACCGCTAATTTAGCAATAAATAAACAGTACTGCAAATGATAAAACACATATTTTGAAAAATAATTATGTATTGAATACCAAGCCATAAAAATCAATATTAAATCTATAATCTCACATTTTACAATAATTTAATACCAATAAGTAGACAATTAGATAATTATTTTCTTAAATTTGCCTTACACTTTTATTCCGAAAACCCTTCTAAAACCGTTTCAAAAGCACTTGCTTTAAGGGAAGTGCGATACGACCCGTACCATTTTATCTAATATCACCTAATTTATACATAAAGTATAATAGCCTTGCTATTGACGCTTCCTCATTTTCTTTTACAAAAACTTAACCTATGACTACTTCTCTACAGAAATTCCTTCTTTTTTGTTGCCTCTTTTTTACTTCCACTATGGCCATGGCCCAATGGGGACCTATCCGAATAAACCTTGACGAAGCAGGATTTCCCGCCGCATCTCAAAATTTAGTTAACCCAACAAATCCTGGCCCGATTGTCATCGGAGAATATGATGTGTTGACGGAAGGTGTCATCTGTGCCACAGGAAATAACTATTCGGCAGGCTCAGATGGCATGGATGATATAAGGGTAACGGCTACCTTGGTAACGGCCCCTGGATTGCCATGGTCTAGAACAGAAGGAGATTTCTCAACCATTAGTAACGGCTCCTTTGCATCAGATTACCAGATAGAAGAAGATCAATCTCGTCCAAATGACTATGCTTATGTCAGATACGATTTTGAGTTCATCAATGGTCTCGAAAATAGCATTGATGCGACTACCTTTAATACCCGCCATACTTCTACCAATGGAAGCTCTGAAGGCTATGAATGGACGCAAGTAACCCTAAATAGTACGCCAATAAATGAGGCTAACATAGGGAACTATACAAATATAGAATATAATGACCTTGCGGCTACACTCAACCCTGATGGCAGTTATCCGAATGGTCGTACCATGAGTGAATTTTTATCTGCTATGCCAGCTGGAACACGCCCAGCTGGTGGACAGGTCATCCCTGGCTGGTGGGCTATCGATGATTTTAATACCACTATTTTTGATGGAGTAGAGGATCCCGGTCAAGGTAACGGAGGAATTGGTGACAACCAAACAATAAATGGAGCAAATGATTTTGGATTGGCTGGACCTACTTTAATTAATACGATCTCTTATTTTTTCGGATTAACAGATGTAGGGTTCGATGTAGATGGAGATGGAATTACTGGAACCAATTCTACACCATCAGCGCGTGTCACTTACTTTGATTTAGGTTCAACTTGCGCTGCCCTCGCCATTTGCCCAACCATCGGAATGCTCTCCGACCCAGCTGATATTTGCCAGGGCGAGACTTTTGATATTACCGCATCCGCCTTACTGGCAATGGATGTGACTACCAATATGGAAGCTGACTTCGGAATCAACTTCGTCAGCTTTCTCGGAGCGACTCCTCCAACTGATCCATACATGGGCGGTACTACTATCGGTACCGTAGCCTTTGCAGATTTAGAAAATACAAACACAGAAGCCAACCTCATGGCTGCCGGTGGTATGCTTGCCGCAGGTACCTATAATATATGTGCGATCCTGGATCAAACGCCAGCAGATATGACTTGCCGTCCTGCTCAATGTATCGAGCTGACCGTAAACGCCTTACCCGCAGCACCAGGTATCACTGGACAAATTACTTTTTGCGAAGGAGAAACGATCACCCCCATTACTGCCAACGGCGTAGCGGGCGCTACCTTCCAATTCTTTGCAGATGCTACATTAACAACTTCTGCTCCGGGAATGGCCTCCGGCGCTGAGTATACCGCCGCAATTACTGCCCCGGGAACAGAACAAGTATTTATTACACAAACAGACGCCAATGGCTGCCAAAGTCCTGCACTAGGTATTACAATTACCGTAAACGCAGCTCCTGCACCTCCAACCGTAATGGACATCACGGTTTGTGACGGTATGAGTACCCTCATCACTCCCGGCGGCGGCGGTGGCGGAATGCCGATGAATATTACGGTATTGAATGAAGACTTTGAAACAGACGGGAACGGAACTAGATATATGACTTCTGTCCCGGAACTTGTCGCGACTAACATGTCAGATTATTTTTCCCGAACAAATGGGTCTGATGTAAATCAAACTTATACGGGACCACAAGGAACCTTTTATTTCGCTGCTCAAGATATTGATGGAGTAGCACCTGCTCCAGAGCAAACATTGACAATCTCAGGTATAAATATTACAAACCTCACCAACCTCCAGTTCTCCTTGTTGATTGCAGAAGGCCAAGCTGGAAATGGAGCAGAGGACTGGGATGTGCCAGATTTTTTCCATGTAGATTACCAAATTGATGGTGGTGGGTTTTTGCCGCTTTTTTGGGTAGAAGATCAGGGAGCTACAAACACAGAACCCCTCGTTGATACAAATTTCGACGGTATTGGAGATGGTACCGCCATCACCCCAACCTTTCAAACACTTGGAAACGCTATTGCTGGTACAGGTATGAATTTAGATTTAAGAATTACCATTAGACTGGATGCTGGCGATGAAGATATTGCGTTTGACTTATTACAGGTCATGGGTACCACAATGGGAACTGGACCTGCTGCTAATAACTTTAACTTCTATGATGCCGATCCTGATATGGGCGGAATTTTGCTCGACGGCCCAGTTGCTGCTTATGATCCTATGACAACGGTAGCGACAAGCCCTCAATCTATATTTGTTACTGAAATTAATAGTTTTGGTTGTGAAGGTGATGCGGCAGAAGTAGTCGTAACGGTGAACGCTAATCCTGCGGCACCTGCCTTTATGGGGGAGACCACATTCTGCGAAGGCGAAATGATTACGCCAATTACTGCCATGGGAGAAGCAGGTGCTACCTTTACTTTTTATGGTGATGCTGGTCTGACAATGACTGCACCCGGTACCGCTAATGGTGCTGAATATACAACGGCCTTAACGATGCCCGGAACAGAGACTGTATTTTTTACCCAAACCAACGCGATGGGGTGTGAAAGTGCAGCTACTGAGGTAACTTTTGAAATACTTGCCGCTCCTGCGGCACCTACCTTTATGGGAGACACGGAATTTTGTGATGGCGAGATGATTACCCCAATTACTGCCATGGGAGAAGCGGGCGCTACCTTTATCTTTTACGGTGACGCTGGTCTGACAATGACTGCACCCGGTACCGCAAATGGTGCCGAATATACTGCCGCATTAATGGGCCCTGGTATGGAGACTGTATTTTTTACCCAAACCAATGCGATGGGGTGTGAAAGTGCAGCTGCTATGGCTACGATCACCGTATTCGCTAATCCTGATCCACCAATGGTCATGGATGTCACTGTTTGCGATGGAGAGGATACTGAGATAATTCCAACCAGTGCTACTGGCGGTGGCGGTATCGTAACAGTCTATACTGAATCCTTTGATACAGCAGGAGAAGGAATAGCCGGAAGTTGTCCCGGTACCCCTCCTGTAGATCCTGCAAATTGTATGACTAACGTTATTCCCTCAAATGGACAATGGAC
>Ga0079203_1002693_pt1 | contig 11679 bp, 11 predicted proteins | sample PorBlaMBantryBay_FD_68602 | JGI IMG/M metagenome (GOLD analysis project Ga0079203, IMG submission 68602) | Marine algae microbial communities from Bantry Bay - Bantry Bay, Ireland | ecosystem: Host-associated > Algae > Red algae > Blade | place: Bantry Bay, Ireland
TTTGACTCCGCCATTCGCAGGTTCGAATCCTCCCACCCCAGTTAAATTACAAAACACTTCATAATATTTTAACATCACTTTACCAAAAAATTCTTGTTCTTTTTCTGAAATCTCTTGCTCAAATAAAGAAAGATAAATATAAATACGATAATCATATTCAGAATATATTTCTTCGATATATTGCCTATATCGAGAAAGCTGACCCTTACCTTCTCCAGCAAATATCTTATTCTCAACACAAATTATTAGCTTATTAGACTCAGAGGTTAGTAACAAATCGATATGCTTATGCTCTCGTTTAATATCTATATCAGAAAGATCAAGCTTAACAAAATCAAAAACAGATAAAGGTTTATTGGTACCTAAGTCAGAGAAGTTATTCTCTTTGTAATAAAGTTTAATAAATTCTTTAATGAAATATTCTTCTTTATTATGGCTTTCTAATGGATTAAACATCCATGCCAAAAAATTCGAATGTTGCAATTCTCGATGTGCAACATTCAAAATTGACATTAAGTTAATTTCCTTATTGACCATAGATTTAAGAGATGTAAATCTATCATCCAAGATTAATTTTTTAAACAGTTTAATATCTTCCTTGCTTTCTATCATTTAGGTATTATATCTAAAAATGAATCCTAGGTTACTAATACTTAAAGATTGCTGACTCTGTATTGTGAACATCTATACCTGATCCATAAAATCTATAATCAAATTATTCATCAAACCACTCTTTAGTTTTAGGCGGAGGTGGAGGCGGCGGGACAAATCCATATTTATCCGCGATTTTACTTCTATCGTATTTCTCCTTTTTGTAAGAACTCATATAATTTTGCCACCATCCCTTCAGCTCACTATCCGTATTAAATATTTTGGTACTAACTATCTTAGCAAATTTATCTCCTTCAACAGTTAAATCAATAATACATTTATAAACGAAATTGTAATTCATTAATCCCCAACTGGTGTTATCATCAATTGGGCTACCATGATATACAATAAATTCAAATTTATCAGATTGTTTGTTATACATGATATCCTTCATAATTCTACTTTTTTGGAATGAATCTAGTTGATTTACACTCTTTATTAAATTTACTAAATAAATAGAATCAATTTCAAATTCAGATAAAACAGAAAAGTTTGAACTCTCAACTGCTTCATGAAATTTTGCCCCAGAATAATAAGCATCATAAAATTTTTGCTTTTCTGGTATTTGTCCAAAAATCATAATTGGCGCAAGAAAGAATATTATTAACAGAATGCTTTTCATAACCTTTGAATAGATCTTAGTAATTATAGTAATGCTTTATTATTGAAAGGCTCATAAAATTAACATTTTCTATAGGAAATGGATAATTTATCGAATACGACTTTTTCTGATCATGATGTTCACGTTTTTTTAGGTCATAAAAATCGAATAATACAGTATTTTAGAATCTTCATCCTTAAACACACCACTTGAAAGTAGCCACCCCTTGCCAAAATCCTGATTTATTCCCAACGAATAGTTAAATATTAGACAGAATTTAACTATATTTATACAGAAGCAAAACATATACGCCTATAGTTAAAAGATAAGTTTCCATTTTTTTAATCTTAAAACCAGTCAATTATGATGAATCAAAAAGTAACGGATATCATGAATCCGAGCCCTGTAGTCACAGAACCTAATAAAAACTTGAAAGAATTATCACACGAAATGCTTAGCTCAAGATTACAGCAGCTTCCAGTTGTTGATAATGGAAAAATAGTAGGAATCTTGACTACATATGATATGTGGAAGCAGTACGAGAATAAAACTACTGTTGAAGGGCTTACCGTAAAGGATGTTATGAATACCCACATCGTCAAAATTAATCCAAATGACAGAATTAGAACAGCTGCAGAACTATTTGCAGATGGCAGATTTAAAACCATACCTGTCGTATCCGAAGATGGAGAATTACAGGGCACTGTAGAAGCATTTGACATCATAAAAAGGATATTCAATTCAGAATACGATAAAGCAATTTTGTACAAGGATAAATTTGCGGAGTAAATGGATGTAAGGCTTGCATACTAAGTTTTCAAGCTATGGTTCTATCGTCCTGAGTAGATTAAATAGTTGAACTTGAATATGATAAGTCTGTATGTTCAATATTGACTGCATTTTAGTTTTACTTTAAATTTTGCTTATGAAAAATTATCAAAACAAGCCGGTTGACAAAAGTAATCTTACACCAGTAAAACCAATACCATCTGTCAAGGATTATATGACACGTGATTTGGTAACCTTTAAGATAGATTCTGATATTGATGTTGTCATCAAGACTTTACTAGACAAAAGAATATCTGGTGCGCCAGTGCTTGACGACCATGGTCAAGTTATTGGAATGATCGACGATAAAGATTGTTTGAAGGTTCTATTTGGCAATGTTTACAATCGCTTACCCACAAATGATACTGTAGCAAATTATATGTCTGATTTTTTGAAACTTATTGATTCCGAGCAAAATATTTTGGATGTCGCATCTACTTTTCTCTCATCTCGATACGAGCGATTATTAGTGCTGGATAAGGATAAAAAATTGATTGGTCAAATTAGTAGAAGCGATATATTGCGAGCTATTAAAGAGCTAACTTAGATTCCTGACACACAGAAGATACTCGGTTGGAGAAAGAAATTTTTCACCTGAACTTTCGTAACAATGCGATTCTGTCCACATCAGGTATTGCGAAAGTCACTAATTAATCAAGAGTCAAAAGTCCCTCTCATTTTAAATTCCAAACTATTTACTTTATTCATGGTTCCTATTACAAAATGGAATCATGCAAACGGATATATTAGTAATAGGTAGTGGGCCAGCTGGATCATCAGTAGCTCTTCAATGTGCTAAAGCAGGTAAATCAGTGATCATTGTTGATCGGCTATTTGGCGGGACATGCGCCCTACGAGGTTGCACTCCCAAGAAAGCCATGGAGGCTATTACCAGCGCATATTGGCAGGCAAAAAATAAAGAAAAAGGTGGGTTCCCGGTTATAGGAAAATTTATTGACTGGCATACCCTCGCTGCGCACAAATCTCACTTCACTACCTTGATACCTGCTAAAACAAAGGCAAAATTTGAAAATGCTAAAATCAAGATATTGACGGGTTATGCGAAATTTGAGGATCAGAACACAATCAAAGTTGGTAAAAAGACAATAACTGCAAAACAGATAGTAATAGCATCTGGAGCGAGGCCTAGACCGCTTGGCATTGATGGTGGACAATTTGCGATTCATAATGATGACTTTTTCAATTTGACAGAAATGCCTAAAAAAGTTGTAATAGTTGGAGGTGGATACATTGCTTTTGAACTTTCACATATCATTGCCGCCTGCGGTACTAAGGCTACAATTATAAGCAAAGAAGAAACTCCTTTACATTCTTTCGACAGTGAACTTGTGCAAGACTTAGTTCATGCTACCTTAGCGAAAGGTATAAATGTTAAGTTAGGATACGAGGTGAACAAGATTGAAAAAATTAAGGATGGATTTGAGGTAACAAGCGTTAGAAATGACAATCATACATTTATATATCCTGCTGACCTTGTGATTCATGCGGCAGGTAGAATACCTAACGTTGAAAATTTAAACTTCGAACAGATTGGATTAGGACTGAATGAGAAGAACGGAATAGAAGTAAATAAATTCATGCAGACTAAAAAATACAAACACATCTACGCTTTAGGAGATGTAACTGGTCAACTTCCTTTTACAGAAATTGCGAATTACGAGGCAAATATGGTCGCACATAATATTTTGAATAAAAGAAGAAAAAGTGTGGATTATACTGGTGTGCCTTACGGAGTATTCACTTATCCTAAACTGACTAAAGTTGGGCTAAGTGAAACAGAGTTATTATCTAAGGGGGTGAAGTTTATAGTTAAAAAAGAGAACCATGATGGGTCATTTATGGAACGCATAAATTTAAATACCTATGCTAGATATAAAACTTTTGTAGAAAAAAAATCTAACAAAATTTTAGGTGCAAGTATCCTTGCAAGCCATTCTGATGAAATGATCAATTTATTCAGCATTGGAATACAACAGGGAATGACCGTAGAAGCTTTTCAAGAACTACTACTCTTATACCCTACCGCAGGGCATGATGTAAAGTTTATGTTTTAGTATAGTGTACACTCTGAAAACTCACAAAGTCAAAAATGTTTCTTTTGGAGAAATTTTTAATTTCCTCAATCCACTGATGCACAGGCACGCCAACGAGTTGTCGCACAGGCATTACTAAGAGATAAGGCATGCTACTGCTAGCAAGCAGTAGTCGTCAGTTTTTGTAGTGATCTCAGTAATGAATAGAAATAAGTCCTAATCAACTCTCTCTACCTCGCTCTCTAGTTTAAGGACTTTATCTCCGTCATCTTGCTTTATTAAAAGAGCTTTATCATCTTCGGTTCCATTTCTGGTTACTTCGCTGCCCTTAATGGTTTTGGTGATAGATTCTGTATAGGTGTCTTCTACTTTGCCTGTTGCATGACCACTACCCCACTTCCACTTCACTTCTGTTCCCTTTCTAATCATAATGCTATTGAATTTTTTATTAAGGTATGACTATATAATTCAATTCAGCATAATTTTGTTTAAATGATTAGATAGAAAATATTACAAATAGGATAATGATTTAGTTATGAATACCACCTGCTCCTTGATTACATCCATCTATGAACGCCTCAAAAGAGGCACCTAGTTGCACTTCGAAACCATTGGTCAACAGAATTTCTAGAGCCGAGTCATAATCAACTATGGCAGTAGCTTTAATTATTTGTTGTGATTCTAAAATACCTTTTGTCTCATAATCGGCATTTCCAGATTCCATATCAAATATTCTTGTCGCAGTCATCAATGTGTATGCATCGATGCAATTGTTTGCTGCTGACTCAGTTTCAGCAGCTTCTCCCCAATGATGTCTATTGGTATCTGAAGCGCCAGTAGCTGCTGTATTGAAGTTTTGCAAGGTATTTGTGCCTAAAGGATACGGTACAAAACTGCTAGTGCTATTCCATACGCCAGCATTAACGGCCGTAAGAGCCCTAGTTGGAGAAGCGACTCCTCCATATTGCACATAGTCTAAAATACTACTTGTCGCTCCATATCCGCCTGAAGCCTTGTATAAACCAAGCTCATTTTGATTAGTATTGATCTGGTTCCATTCAATAACAACATATGCACCTGGCGCGAGACTTGTATTGCCAGAAAGTACGGTTAAGTTGCTTATCGTAGCATAGGCAGGCCTACGACATAAACGCAAGTTGCTAACATTGACAGTCTGTACATTTGAAGTGTTATACAATTCCACCCAGTTTTCGTCAACATTAATTTCATTAATAATGACTTGAGAATTAGCTAAGAAATTAAAGGAAAGAAAGCATAAAGTAAAAAGAGCAATGGATAATTTCATAATTTATATTTTTTTATTATCAATTGGTTCTTTGTGCCGCTCTAAGGTAATTTAATTTTAATAACTATTCCCTTAAAGATCAAATAATTGCAAAATTTGTATAAATATATCCATATAAAAGAGACCAAACAAATAACAAAAATAGCCGTGCAAAAATGCTACAATTGATGATGTATTCACTAGTTATCCATGGGAGAATGCATTCTTTGCAGTATTAACATCAAAATGCCTCAGCGATACCCAGATAAAAATTTTGGTCATTTATCTTTCCTAAGCCAAAAGCATAATCAATTCGGATGTTCAAGTTTTCTGATTTCACTATTTTGAGGCGTATACCCGTACCGAGAGAGTATTTTGCATTTCCCATGTCAAGATTTGACAGTTTGTCTGTTACATTACCAATACCTCCAAAGAAAACGAATCCTATACGCTCTAAGGCTTGCCATCGATATTCTACTTGACTAAAGAAAGAATACTTATCTCTAAATCGACCCTCCCTGAAGCCTCTTAAAAGTTCTGGGCCTCCTAAGGAAGAAAGCTCTAATGGTGATGTATCTCCCCAACTTAATCTGGTGTACACTTCAAAGGCAATAACGTCGTAAGGCCTCTGCTCTGAGATCGTCCAATATCTTCTGAAATTTAGCTTGGTTAACATAAAGTCATTTGAACTCCCAAAATCCCTGTTGTAGAATCCATGCGTAAACTCAGCAAATACTCCAGTTCCTGCATTCAATACATTGTCTCTGCTATCAAAAGTCGCAGCGACCTCGATACCAGATGAAACAGATGTTAGTGAATCTCTAAATAATTGCTCCAAGACTTCACCCTCTTCATTCTCTAACAGTTTGAGCCTTTTGTAAGAGTTGTATCGCCAACCAGCTCCAACGAAAAAGTTGGAAGCCACTCTGCGTAGAAATAAAGGTTCAAGGAGAAAATTGTCAAATGATATATCCACTTGATTTTCATCTGCAGCATCATTCCCAATTCCAAAATAACCTATTGGGAACTTCGAAAAACCAACATTACCTTTTATCAAATAATGCTCGTGTGGCGTAAATATGGTAAACTCAGAGAGTGCAATGAATTGGTTTTTTAATGTATATCGTACAGATATTGGGATGTTAGAAGTACGGGTATCTGCTCCTGCTCCGAAAGGCTTAAATAAAAATTTGGCCCCCACTCCGAAACCAAAACTTGTACTTGGCTCATAGCTTATAATAGGAGCTAAAACCAGTTTGGTGTGTCTAAATGTCGAATCCGACCGCTCTGGCCCAATGTCAAATTCAAAGGCACTCGCGATCTTCTCCATAAATTCCTGAGCATGCAAAGCAGATGTCATTAAGCACAAGCCTAGAATAAAAAGTAATGTAGATAGCTTTAAATAGATAGTATCCAGCAATTTAGGTGTTTTTTATTTGAATTGAAGTTTACGTGGTGTAGGTTATTATGTTTAATTATGATCTATATGAATGATAGAAATGATAATCTACTAGTATTAATCAAGTGTTTGTCTTGTTGCAAAGATACAACCTATTGTAGTATAGATATTTGATAATTGTAATTTTGTTGACTGGATGACTATAAGAATTTAGGCATCTTCATCTGGCACTCTTCGATCTGGAATCTCCAAGTACTTTTCGATTTGTTGTTCAATGTACTTTGCTTTAGAACGACTACTTACTGACTTTATCAGTTCAACGTGTTTTTGACCCGTGTCACCATTTACTATAATAAATACGCCAACTCCCCTTGAGCCATTTGCAGTAGAAATCACATTTTTTGTATACACTTGATCTATGTCCTGTATAGCAATATGCTTGTCCTTTATAAGTTTTCTTGGCCGACGTTCTATATATAAATTTCGATGGTCTATATGAACGTGTAGTTTGTGTTGCTTCCTGATAAAGAAATAAGAAATATACCCAATAAAAGATATGATATAATAGCTAAGCAAGGCTATTCTTGCGAAGTCACTTGGTGGAATAGAAACCGCAAAAAGTACACCAGAAATAAAAACTAAAAATGGAATAATGGAAATCAAAAATATTTCTATCCCGCTCCACGGCTGCGCTATAGAGATATCCAATTCATTTAAAAAACGACTTAGTTCCACACCTTCAGGTTGCAATATCTCTTGGGAAACTCTGTTCTGATTGGATAGTTGATCAACTTTCTGATGGAAAGAGAATATGCCTTGGCAATTGTGACATATTGCAATATTAGTTTGAATATTTAGATTATCCGCTGGTACGTTCGCTGAACAAGATGGGCAATTAACTTTATGTACCGTATCTATTTCGGCCTCTAAGTCTATTAGACTAAATTTTTCTTTAAATTTATATTCTTCTAAAGGCTCTCTAGACATGGAGTTAATTATGCTTTTTAAGATTCAGGTGAAACTAACTGATAAAGCAGATTCACTATCGCAATATACTCAATTTAAATCAAAATTCGCCTTACAGTATAAGACTTATAACATCAACTATTCTTGATAAAACACTAGTCGATACTATTGCTCGGCAAACGAATTTTTACTTAGAAAATAATGCAAAACGACTTCAACGAAAGCATCCTTGCTGCATATCCAAGGCGGCATCATTTGCAAGGTCTCTTGTGTTTGCATGCAAGGTACCTTTAACTGTAATTCAGAATAATCCATCTTGCTAATTTTATCAGATGGATTGGTTACGATAAAAGATATGAAATCTAGCGCATTATTTAATAGTATAGGCTGTGTATAAATAAGGGCACCTCTATCAACTCCGTTTATTGGATATAAGCAAAATTCTTAAAGAATTTTTCTATATTCAATACTGATATACTTCGTTATCCATTAGTCATTTAGCAAATTCTAAACTTCCTCAGTATAGCCTAGTCTATCAGTATTAAAAATGATTATATTTCAATTCAGAGGTTAATAGAGGTACCCATAAAATATCAATAGAATTGATAAGAAATCCCACTAGTAAAACCCGAAATTTAATTTCTTAGAATTTTCTAAAATGTGCCAGCGCTGAGAAAGGGAGAGCCCACCGGGCGAAGACGCTCGATATCTTCATCGAGAGGCCGAACGAATAGTGAGCCCTGGATCATAGCGGCGCGACCTTTTTGTCGCGCGGCACCCTACTCAACATCCTACACCTCCTCTACCAGCAAGCGATCACAAATAGCTTTACTCAGCACCACATGTTTGTGATCATCATAAGAGATGGTAAAGCTATCATCAAAACTTTCGATATGCTGGATAGTAATTTTTGTATGGAGCTGAATAGACTTCTTGTTGAGGAAAAGTAAAAACTCATTGGAGCTTTCGCGAAGTGCTTTAATCTCAGCTTTTGAACCAGTAGCCAACTGCGATAAACGCTTGTAGTTTGGCTTGCTAAAATTTCCGTTTTTATCAGGTATCGGAGAACCGTGCGGATCAGTTGTTGGAAAACCTAATAATTCATCCATACGATCAAAGAATTTATCAATCTTGATATGCTCTAATTCCTCTGCAATCTCATGCACCTCTTCCCAACCAAAATTCATGATCTGCAGCAAGAATATTTCAGAGAGGCGATGCTTCCTGATGATCTTAGCAGCCTCCTTCTTTCCCTTCTCTGTAATCCTAATGGGCTTATATTTTTCAGAAATCACCATTCCTTCAGACTGCAGTTTCTTGATCATATCATTGGCGGTAGGTTTACTGACTTGTAGCTCTTCCCCAAGATGAGACAGAGAGATGTCCTCGCTTTTTTGGTGCAGGTAAAACAAAGCCTTGATGTAATTCTCTTTCGTCTTAGAGACCATGATGTTTGAAATTTAAAACAAAATAGAAATAATTAGGATATTTATTTGTTAGATCATTCTAACTTATTAGTTTTGTAGATCAAATAATTATAGATGACCTTAAAATATAAACTTTTTATACTCTTTTCTACCTTCCTTTGCTATTCCCTTATTGCGCAACCATGTACTATCAAAGGGACTGTAGCAGTAAATGGAGCACCCATCGAGTTCGCCCAAGTGATGATTGACTCTATCTATCTTGGGGCGATCACGAATAAACAAGGAAAATTTACAATCAGCGATGTGCCTGCTGGTAGTTATCGAATCTCCGCTTCGTACGTGGGATACGCTATGGTGGAGAGAGTTCTTACCATTGGTACAAACCAAACCGATCAACAGCTTGATTTTGACTTGAATGAGCAATCCATGCAACTGGATGATATCGTAGTCACCGGGACTAAAACTAGTAAACGTCAGATAGATTCTCCAGTCATAGTTAATGTGATCAATAGTGAGACATTGACTCATGTACAGGCCTGCAATCTTGCGGAAGGTTTGAAGTTTCAGCCAGGCTTACGAGTGGAAACGGATTGTCAAACCTGCAATTACACCCAACTCCGTATGAACGGTCTAGCGGGTGGATATTAACAGATCTTGGTCAATGGTCGACCTATCTTCAGTCCCCTCACGGGTCTGTATGGTCTAGAACAATTACCTGCTAATATGATCGATCGCATCGAGGTAGTACGTGGTGGAGGTTCTTCGCTCTATGGCTCAAGTGTGATAGGCGGTACGGTCAATGTTATCACCACGATCCCAAAAAGCAATAGCTATGCACTCGACTACACCTACCATATTATCGATGGACAAACCAGCGACCAGATCTTCAATGGAAATGCGACTGTAGTAACAAACAGTCGTAATCTTGGCGCCTCGTTTTTTGCCAATCACAGACAGCGTGGTTTCTATGATGCGAATGAAGATAATTTTTCAGAAATTCCGCTGGTTGAAAATACAGCTGCTGGTGCCAATATGTTTTATCTCCCTAAAGACAACCAAAAGTTAGAATTCAATTTGAGCCACATATACGAGTATCGATTGGGCGGAGAGATGATTACGGATGTGCCCGTGTTTCAATTGCAGCAGGCTGAAGATAGGACGCATAAAGTATGGATGGCCAGTGCTGACTATCAGATCAATTTTAATCATGATAACAGTTCCTTCATAACTTATGCAGCTTGGCAAAATACGGATCGAGATCACTATACAGGTATACGACCTGATGATGACTCCTCGGAGTTGGAATCCTTTTTAGCGGATCCACCTTATGGCATATCTGATGTCAGCACCTTTAATGTAGGCCTACAAGTCAATCACAAATTGACCAACTTTCTGGGAGGGATCAACACGCTGACTTTTGGTACCGAATATGTTTATGATGATGTACTCGACGATATACCCACTTACAATTATTTGATCGACCAGACTTCCAAGGACTATGGTGTATTTCTACAGAGCGATTGGGCTATTACCAATTCGCTAACTTTGCTATCGGGCGTGAGAATGGACCAGCATAATCTTGTTGACGCTTTAGTTTTTAGTCCTCGTGCATCTCTACTGTATAAGCTAAAACAAAATACACAATTTAGAGTGAGTTATGGATCTGGCTTTAGAGCACCACAGGCATTTGACACAGACTTGCATATAGCATTTGCGGGCGGTGGTATTTCACGTGTCACCCTATCGCCTCAGCTAGAGCAAGAAAATTCACAGAGTTTCAGTGCATCTGTGAATTATGACAAACCTACTGAAAATTGGGTAGCTGGTTTTACGCTAGAAGGTTTTTACAATCGCTTGGAAGATGCCTTCATTTTGCAACCTATTGGTGAGGATGCCTTCGGTGAAGTATTCGAAAAACGAAATGGTGATGGAGCTACTGTAAAGGGCATCACGCTAGAACTCCGTGCCAATTATGATCGCAAATTGCAGATAGAAGGTGGCTTCACTTTACAGTCCAGTGAGTTTGATCAGCCTGTGCAGTACATCGATGGTCTACAGGGCATCAGTGAGTTTATTCGAACGCCCAATGACTATGGGTATGCGATCATGACCTACACGCCTTCGGATCGTTGGAGCGCTACCGTCAACTATGTATTTACGGGTCGTATGAAAATTCCTCATTTCGCCAGTGATCTAAATATTGCTGAGAATGAAATATACACCACATCAACATTTTCTGATCTGAGTACCAAGTTAGCTTACTCCTTCCCTATTGAAAAACTCGGCAATTTTATTGAATGTTATGCTGGCATCAAAAACATCTTCAACGCCTATCAAGATAATTTTGACATTGGAAAAAATCGAGACAGCAACTATATTTATGGACCCGCTCAGCCAAGGACATTTTTTGTAGGCGTAAAGATTAGAAGTTAGTTTTTTAGAGGAGGTGTTAGGTGTTAGGTGTTAGG
>Ga0079203_1002698_pt1 | contig 11671 bp, 5 predicted proteins | sample PorBlaMBantryBay_FD_68602 | JGI IMG/M metagenome (GOLD analysis project Ga0079203, IMG submission 68602) | Marine algae microbial communities from Bantry Bay - Bantry Bay, Ireland | ecosystem: Host-associated > Algae > Red algae > Blade | place: Bantry Bay, Ireland
GACATCAGGAATCACGACATCTTTTGGAAATGCCACTTCTACTTTTAGAGAGGCGCTGCGGAATCCATCACAGTCCATTTCAAAATGGGTAGCCTCCGCTGGATTTTTACTTCCCTTAATTCTTAAAAATTCGGAATTGTCCAGCGGGATCACAACGTCATCGGACAGGTTCAGGGTGTAGGCCGGTCCTAATCCTTTATTTGAAATACAAATATTGGAAGCGGAGACCGCAAACTTGTTTTTATCACCACCATCATACAAATCTTTTGGTAAAGTAACTTCTACGGCAAAGGTAGTTTCGGCTTTATCGGGTTTAAAAGTCATTTTGGTAAAAGCGGTCAGAATCTTGAAGTTTTCTATTTCTTCTTCAATCCCTAGTGGAAGTCCGATGGCGTTTTCGGGAGTAGAATTTCCCATATTGGCGAGTAGTCTCGCTTCGTTGGTCAGGTATCCGACCTCTTTGATAAGTCCATCGAGATTACTGGCAATTTTGACTGATTGTTCATCCGCTCCGGTCGGCATATAGGCCGACAATTCTATGGGAGCAACATTTTGAACAGCGGAGACTACACCATCCACCGCCTGACCGGCCTGATTCAGTTTTACATTTTCAAACTTTACTTTCAGGTAGAGAGTAGCGTGTAAATGAAGTTCGGTCAGCCCGGTCCCACTGATGGTATTTCCAGATATTTTTAAAGAACTTTTATCTACCCGCACTTTGAAATGTCCCATCTTGAAAGACTGTAATTCCTGATCTGGCTTAACTGCCGTGCCATCCTCCAATTTGTAATCGCAGGCACAGGTAGCGGTCGCGGAAGTTGTATCAGTAACGGTGAGTATTTCGTCGGTAATGGTAAATTTATTGATGGGGCTGCTTCTATAAAAATCATCCGAGTTAATTTTTTTATAATCAAAATTTGTATCGTTTTCACCAAGGTCAGGAATATTTAAATAAACTACCCGCCAGAAATAATCGCCATTCTGGGTAATCGTGGTGCTGTCACTCAACGGTTTGTAGAGTGCAGATTTTAGGTTAGCGGTAACGTAGGTATTGTGTTGACTCTCTATTTCCTGGTGTGGATTATCAAAAGTAAGCTTACCGGTAAAGGCTTTTTTTACTTTGGTAAACAAACTATCGGTACTAATTTGTACGACATATCTTTCTGCAATATTGGAAAAAAATTCCTCCACAATTGGATTGTTATAGCCTTTGGTTCTTACCGTTTGGTAAACGGGCATCAACATTTTTGGCGCTTTCCCCGAATGCCAGTTAAAGGTTATGCTTCCCGGCGAAACTTTATTTTCATTTCCCGGATAGAAAAGTATGGGAGTTGTCATTCCAATTTCATAATCAATCTTGAAATCGTTTTTCTCTTTCGATTTATCTTCCCTGATGAGGGTGGAATTAAATTTCCATCGGTAGCGTTGGCCCCTGTCTAGCTTATAATCTTTTTGATTGACTCTAAGCTGAAAAGCCTGCTCATCGTCTTTTAATTGAGTATCTTCTATGCCAAGCGCATAATTTAGTGGACCTTTAGGCCATTTGTTACTTTCCGTATCTGCCTGATATCCAAAATCTTTATAACTACTACCTTGTTTTTCTTGCACGTGCTGAGTAAAGTCAAAAAGTCGATAGGTCGTGTCGTTGCTGATATTCACAACGTAAGGATGGACGGTAAATGGCAGCGTATCATTTGCTTGGGGATAATTTTTATTTTCAATCACCACCACACTTTCATCAATAATTTTAACATCTGGCTCCGAATCTTTAAAAGTAAAAAATACAATCTGACTATACCCGTTAAAATTAAAATTAACGGTAGGAGAAGAAGCGGTAATCCTCACGGCGTAAATTTTGTCTTCTTCAAAAACTAATGAATTGCCGTCATGCTGATAGATAAATGCCTGCTCGACTTCAATCGGTATATCTTGTCCCTGAACAGATTTCAGGTAATTAAATTGATCGTTAGTTCCATAATTATAGATGGTTGATGAGTCATTTTGTATGGAGAGAGGGAGTATTTTAAAAGTTGGGTTATATAAAATTTCATTGTTACTTAAATCTGACAAGTTCCAGTTAAGATTAAAAATGAAACCATTATCTACATTATATGACATTTCTACAATTCCATCCAAATCTGTAATTCCACCAATTTGTGTGATGTCGGGAGGGTTGATGGTATTCTCTATGGTAAATGATTCCAGGTTAGAAGTGTATCGCTGAACCCAATCGTTCTCATTAACTCTGGTGAAACCCAGTAGCTGTACGTCGTAATCTCCATCTGGAAACAACTAGCCGTCTTCTGTCAGTAATCTTCTCTGAGAGTTACTCCCGTTTTCGATAACCCAGAAACTGCCCGGGATCAGGTCTTCTACCCTGTAGGTACCCATTCCGGGGCTAATCGGAACGTCACTTTCCGTCAGGAGACCAGTATTTACAGGTGCGTTTATCAGTAAATTCATTCCCTGATCCATCGGTCCGCGGATGACTAGCTGAAAAGCAAGGTCATTAATTGCAGCCATTGAGGAATTGCTGATTTGCACCGCTAATACGCCGGAGTTATCAAAGAGCTGGTTTGGCGACCTAATTGGTAATCCAATATTGTCATTTACCATAATCTGCAGGTCCAGATTATCTTCTACCGTTACCGTCAGCGTTGCGGATTGTGGAGTACTAATTCTTCCCTGACCGGTTACCAGTCTACGGTTCAGGGAAAATTCAAATTCATAAACACCAGCTGGTAGCTGTCCTTGGTCAAGACTTGTCTCCTGTTCTATACTGAGTCCCGTAGCATTTTGAATAAACAAATTATTATCAATGCCGTTAAACAAATCATCGAAGCGCATACCCGTATAAGCCGTCATGCCGGGAACCGCAGTGATCTCTCCCGAAGTAAAGTTGAATTCAATCGGTTGGCCACCAATCCCGCTGGGTCCTTTTACCAGTAAAGAAACCTCCAGGTCTTCGGCGGTAAGAAGTGCGTCGTTGGTGATGTCCAGAGAGAGTAAACCCGATTCGGACAACAATCTTTGGATAGAACCATCGAAAGGCCCCATCGAATTGACGGAAAAACTGATTGGTTCCTCTACTTCGTAAGTAGCACAAATTTGATCGCTGAGGGGATTTGGATTATTGCCTGTACCCTGATAGGCCTGTACACAAAAGTTATAATTTCCGGTAGGAAAATAACCGGATCTCAAGAACCGTCTTTGTAGTCCGGGGCCAACGGCGTTCGTATTTAAATCGTCACCCGAAATTTCTCCGAAGAGGTCTTCCAGATTCATCCCGGTAAAAGTATTTATTCCGGGCATCAATTCGTTGGAAATTAAATCAGGCAGATCGGGGAGAGTAGTTACCAAATTATTGGCCAGGCCAGATGTTCCGGTGATTTGCAGTTGCATTCTGACGTCTTCCAATGGAGTGTTGCTGATATTATTGGCGCGGATGGTCAGTAAGTTGGGACGTTCCGTAAGTTGATTTATTAAATTGGAGGTAGGGGCTCCAGTCATGATTTCCAGTTCGAGTGGAACGATTACTTCCGCCGTTTGGCAGGTGGTAGGGGATAGCGGATAAAGTACGGATTGATAGCGGATACTGGCCGTTTGACAGATTTGATAATTACCCGTGGGCCAGGTACCCGCATTGACTAAAGCGCGTTGGGCCGTGCTTCCTCCCTGGATATTATAATCCGGTACGTCCATGGTAGGACAGAACGCATTTTGGAAAGGAATGATTTCCATGGGCAGACCTTCCAGATCCAGTTCACATTCAAACGTTAGTGGAAAACTGATTTGTAAGCCTTGTGCATTTCCGTCCATCCCTTCAATTTTGATTTCCTGAAAAACGTTAGCAAGATCTACGGCCTCCTGATTTTCGCGGTAATCATTAGTGACCGTAATATTATTTTCCTGCATGCTGTTCAGTACCTGACCGTTCATCGTAGATACAACCTGCAGATCGGTGCTGAAAGATTCTTCAACGGTAAAGGTGGTACAATCGGTGACGTTTTCCAGCGTGAAACTATTGGTAGTAATACAAAGTTCGTATTCTCCGGCAACCAGTACACCTTGCTCGTAAAGTGCCAAACCAATGGAAGGTGACGGAGGCGGTATACCTGGACTCAGGGTAGTAATTTCTCCAATCAAGTCTGCCAAATTTATTCCCGACTGGAAAGTTTGAGTCCCGTTTGAGTTGCTAATAAACTGGTCCGGAGTCTGATGTGTTAGTACCAGATTATTGGCTTGTCCGGCGGTACCAGTCAGCGCTATCGTAAAAAAGATTTCTTCTTCTATCATACCATCGAAACTCCAATCTATTTTTAAATTATTTGGTGCATTGAAGATATCAGAAATACTGTTTGGAGACGGCTCCAGTACCTCAATATCCATTTGTATGGTTCCGGATGGTTGTGCCAATAACAAGGTGCTAGAAAATATTCCGATTAGTAGTAGTATGGATTTAAGTAAACTCATGGTTTTCATTTTTGTGGTCTAGAAGGATAAGGAATAAGAGAGATTACCTCTCCAGCTTTTTAAAGAATTTTGGACTCTTGCTCTTCTATTGAGCAGGTTGTTGTTAAAGGACAGCGACTGTTTTTGACTTATTCTGTATCTCAGATTGAGGCCAAAATTGATCACGTAGCCATCCTGTTGATCTTCAAAAAGACTTCTTTGGTATCTCAGTCTTAGATTAGTAGCTAATTTTTCTTCCATAAATAATTTGCTCACCGACAAGTTTCCACCGAATCTTTTGGTTGACCGATTCTGGAAATTATTATTACTTGCGGTTAAACTGGTCTTGATCTGGAGATTATTCTCTTTGAATTTAATACGATGGGAAAGGCTGGCCGTATTGCTACTATTTTCTGAATCTGCCAGTGCGGTAGTTAGGGATGTAAATTGATTTTTAGAATAATTCAGACTGATAGACTGCTTGTTTTTACTCTTCAGCTGAAACCGTTGTACCAGGTTAAAATTCTTGTTGACATTGGCAATCCTAAAAGTATCGTTCACCTCCAGCAAAGCTGCTTTTTGGTCCGAAGTGAAATTGGAGTAACTGGCCGATAGATTCCACGGCTTTAAAATTTGAGCGTTCACATTTCCCGAAAATATTTTTCTGGTACTGGTTTTTTCTTTTAAATTTTCCAGGTTATTTCTTTGGTAACCATAGCTTACATTGATGTTTACTTTATTTTTTAGCAGACCAAATCCAAGATTTCCGGTGTAATTTTGAAAATCATTTCTAATAAATTGTAAACCGTAAGTAGTGAAAAAAGGATCGACGTGCTGAAATTTAAAACCCATTCGCACCGCGTTTACTCTTAGATTTAATTTAGATTCTCCAGCAAAAAAACTTTGGGTGGACCGATTGATTGGAATGAAAGCATTCGAAAGGTTCATGATGAATTTACCGTTCTCATTTCCCGGTAAGGCAGAATCATTATTGGTTGTAATCGTACTGGTCGCCCAGTCACCTTCGAAAGTCAGTTGCTTTGAAAGTCGGAATTTCCATTTTGTTCCCAAAGAAAAATTACTACCGGAAGTAATATTATAAGTTTGGAGATCTTCCATTACCGTATTTTTATTGCGGTCTCTGGACCCAAAAAATATTACCTTAAACTGGTTGCTACTTTTCTCAAATCCGACGGAGACTGCGTAAGCCATCCTTTGCGGCAAAATAATTTCCTCCTCGAAAGGAATGACATTTTGCAGATCAAATCGGTTCCAGCCCTGATCCAGTCTTCCCGCCATGGCAGAGAATCTAAAAGCCTTTGGCGAAAGCTCAATTCCTCCTCCTAAAAAACTGGCACCGTTTAAAGTGTATTTGGAGAAGTTTATATTCCGCCATCCCGCGTGCACTTTTATCCACTTGTAATACGGACTCATACCTACCCGCTGGAAGGTTGGAATATTATAGCTGGAGCTAAACCGGTTATCGGTAAAACTAAGATTGATGGGTACGTTTATTTTTGATAATTTAAGATTAATATTCCCATTTAAATGATAGCCAAAGGGAGTAGCAATACCAGATGATCGATTGGAAGAAGACAAAAAGGCACCGATATTGATGCTACCCGAGATTCCTAATAAATCTTTTTTATCGGGTACTTTTATAGCTTCCAGATTTTGGGCGTTCAGCTTCAAAGGCACTCCGCAGCATAAAAACGTAGTTAACAAAATCAGTTGAAGTAAAAATTTTTTCATCATTTTGGTTTTTGAGGTCTGGCATAGCAATCCTAATAATGCGCAGGCATTAGATGATTAAAACCTTAATTTTTTTGGAAATTTATTTTTTGAGTTGAACTTGCAGATTGGAGATATTAATATAATCGATCTTTGAATCACAATCACAATTTCTGTCGCTGCTTATATCACCGGCACCGGTATCCCCAATAACCCTGATATCCAGATCAAATGCGGCCATATTGTAGTCGCTTAGCTGAGTCAGAGCGTAAGCCGTTCCGTCGTTACATTTCATAAATTCTGCTCCGGCCGTTGGCATAGCTATTCGATTTCTACCTTTTCTGGTATTCATATAAGTAGAATTTGTTACTAGTTTATGAATCAGTTTTTTCTTAGTTTTATCCGAATCATAGACTTCAAAACCATTTATCTTTTTCCTGAAAGTATGTAATAATACTTTGTCCCATCTAGCGTAAATTCGGCTTTCACCTTTTGATTCTCTGAGGGTTAGTTCAATATTTACGTATACCCTTCTTTCGTCGTGAGTGAACGTCATTTTACAGTCTGCGAAGGGACCACTACCAAAATCATTATTTCCGCTTGCCTCATGATCTCTGCTGTTTGGGCAATAATTTCTAAGAATTTTATTTAAATAAAATATCTCTGTAGCGGGAGCAACCTTTATGGGAGTGGTGACCGTATTAACAGCTACTGGCGCCACTATAGCCTTCGGCGAAAGTCGATTTATTTTCCTTTTGATAAAATCGGTTGCCGCCAGTTTTTGAGCATTCCGGTATTTTTCCAGTGCGGCAATTTTATTGGTCTTTTCCAGCTTCTCCGCACTTCTGACAATTTTAAAGTACTTGCTGGCATTCTTTATCATTTTACTACGATCCGGATTGCAGGAATAAGTAAATAACATTCTTTCCCCGTCCAGTTTATTCACTTCTTTTCTGCCCAGATCGATGATGCCGATAATGTCCATTGGTATTTCAGAACAGATAGCATCTGTAGTCTCGGCCAGTTTATAATCAATATCAGGTAGCGCATAGGCTTTTTTTGATTTTTTATAGGAAGTAAGTGCTTTACGATATAATTTCCGGGCAAAGAGTCGATCACCCGATTGAAGTTTACTCCATGCTTTGGCTTGGTTGGCTTTTGCAGATATGCCGTATTTTAAGTTTTCCGACTTTCTTAAATTCTTTTTAACCTTTACGTACATTTTATCTGCTTCGCTATAATCTTCCGCTTCAAAAAATTTATCGGCTTCGGCCAAATCTATCTCAAATCGTTCGATCCGGTTCGCTTCGGTTGCAGTAATACTATTTTTCAGGTCATTCTGTAATTTTTCGTTGTATGCTTCTAATTCAGTCACTTTAAATGCGGATATGGAATTAAGTGATTGTTTTGCGTCGGCATAATTATTGAGGGCTCCGAGGTATTTACCCGATTGAATAGATTTTTGCGCATCCTCCATTTTATCCTGATATTTAAGGTAGGAACTGACTAGATTTTCCATTCGCTTGAAACGATTTTTTAAATCTTTTTGACCACTTTTTCGGGCTATTTTTTTTCCAGATTTAAAAATTGACTTGGCATTGTTATATTCTGTCTGTTGAATGGCTGTTATTCCTTCGGTCATTTTAGACATGGCGTTCTGGGCGGTCGTTGAGCATAGTGTACAGCACAAGAGTAGTAGTAGTAGTAGTAGTAGTAGATTTTTCATTGTTTTCATTTTTTTATATAAAATAATTACGTGTTGTTATTGTTTTTAAAAATTTTCCATCAATTTAAATTTTTCAACCAATTAATAATAGCTACCGGATTGTACCAAATCTTGTTTTCCGCTTCTCGCTGGTTGTGAACGTTTAATTTTTTGTATACACTTTTCAGCAAATCCTTAATGCTTTTTATGTTCATCAACTCCGCTGTTTCTTTTTGGTTGTATCCTTGTCTTAAATAAGTAAGTGCTTCTGTTTCTCGCTCCGTTAGCTTAGAGGCGTTTTTCTGATTAACGGGACTGCCGAGTAACATTTGAATTCTTTTAGCGATGTAAGGACTTGAAAAAGGTTCCTTATTAAAGCTTGCCTGTATTGCGGTGTATAATTCTTCAGCGGAACTGGGCTTAGTCAAAAAATTGATCTGACCATTCGCGCAGAATGCCTCAAAAATTTTCTCATCGTCTTCAAAGTGTGACAAGATGACAATACCCGGACAACGTTCTTTTAAGTTTCTTTTTAATTTTGAAGCCGCAATAATTCCAGCTTTCTCATCCAGGTCCGGTTTCTCAGAAGGCATTTTAATATCCATGAGAATAACATCCGGATTTAACTTTTCTACCTTTTCTAGAATTCCCCACGAAGTTCCAAAATTTCCTAGCAATTTAAAATCCTGATAATTCTGAATTAAATCTACGAGGTGAGCCCGGTATAAGGGCTCATCCTCGAATATTAAAATTTTAATGTTTTCAATTTGGTCCATCATTATATCACAAATATAGAGAAGATTTTTAATGCATTTACCCCCCCAAGTAGGGGGGAGTATAATTTTGCTGTTAGAAAAGTAATTCAATTGGATTCAATGGTATTTTTAATTGCATTTTAAATCCTTCATTAAGCCCTGTACTAATATTTAAGTCCGCATTCATTTTTTCCGCCCTGGAATATAATTCTCTGATGCCGCGTTTACTGAATGTATTTTTTTTCAGTTCTTGTGTTAAATCAAAACCAATTCCGTCATCGGTAAATAACAAATCAAGGCGATTGGGAGAATAGTGAAATTCCAGATTAAGATTTTTCGCTTTGCTATGTTTAGCGGAGTTATTGGCCAGTTCTTTAATCATCTGGAATAGATGATAATTTATTAAAAAACTTATTTTTACATCTTCCGGAATTAATACAGGAGAAGTTGTAACCTGAAATTTTATGTCGGTATACTTTATGCGATTTTGTACAACTGATCTTATTTTTGTGAGATGTTGATCCAGTAAATAATATTTGTGAGTATTTAAAACCCACATTAACGAACGGATATCCTCTCTGATTTCTTTTTGCAGTTCGTCTATCCTTACGGAAAGTTCTTGATTAAAAGGTTTTATTTTTTGTTGATTGAGTAGTGAAAGTATTTCAATTTCAGGCATCAATCCCGAATGCAAATCTTCCACAATCTGATTCCTTTCGGAGACAATACTTTTAGTGTAGGCCAATTTTTCCGCGTACACTCGATAGGCTAACAGGGAACCAACAACAAAAACTTCAATAAGGATAATTCCGATTTGCCCGTTTTCATATAAAAAATCACTTTTTTCAAAAACTTGCGCCTCCATACCCCACATCACAAAAATGTAGATGAACATTGGAGAGAAAGTCAAAATATAGAGTAAGAAATATTTATTTTTTGTTTGTATGTAAATACCAAGACCGCTAGCAAATATTGATAGGAGACAAAACATTGACAAGATCGCCAATATGATTACCAATTTGTTTAAAAAAAGGGAATCATATTTTGTAAGATAAGGCCAAAAAAGTAAACCCAGCAATGCTGCCAGCATTACCATCTTGAAAAGGTTATAAAACAGATTTAACTTTTTACTTCTTTTATCAATATCAAAAAATTCCTGAAAAAGTCCTATAAATCCGATAGATGCAATGGCAATACTAATAAAAGGTGCACAGAAAAAAAGGTGGTTTACAGGATTGTCCATTAATGCGGCATATAGAAAGGAGTAAGCTCTGGAATAGATGATATACAGTACGTTTCCAGAAAGGTAAATAAAGTAACAGGTATTTTGCCGCGACCGGGAAAACAAAATTAAAATGAAAGTGGCTACAAAATAAGTCATGGAAATACCAATGTCGACGCCTCCATCAAACGACATATCCTCTATTTTTTCCGTTAACTGTGCTGCGGTATAAAGGTAGATGCGAGTATTAACGGATAAGTATTTTTGATCTATCTTTAAATAAATAGTCTGGCAAGAATTACTACCCACTGTGAGTTCAAAAATGGGTCGACTATTTATAAAATTTCTGGAGGAATGAGGATGATCGCATCCAATTTTTCCGATCTCTTTAACCATCTTGTCATCCTCACTGGTATAGATACTAATTGAGCTAAAATCAATGGAAGTAAAATATAGATAGCGAGATTTTTGTTTCTCTGAATTGTTACACAACTGGAAACTTATTATTTGAGATATATTAGCCTTTGCATCTATTGTGGTATTCTTCATTCCTTCAAATGGTCTATTAGCTAACAGACCAAGGTTCAGGGAATCAGGTTTGTAATCTTTATATAATTTGAAATAATTAATTTCAAGTTTATGATCATTAGCTACTTCATAAATATTTAAGGCTGACAACCGTAAGGGTAGGACAGTATAAATAATCACCAGAAATAGAACAGTCCTTCTAAATATCATAATTGAAATTTAAATAGTGGACAAGATTGAAAAGGCAAATATTTGTAAGGGCAAATTATGATTGGAAAGTAAGACGGCTCCAAAAAGAGAGTCGCAACTTGTCTCCGGTAAGTTTTCTCAGGTAAGTATAACTAAAGGTAAAAAAAACATGGAAAATAACAAAACAAAAAACTAATATCCCCCGAAATAGCCAGTACTTCAAACCTTGGATAAATTATAATTTGGGCGAGGCTACTTCATACCACCAGCCTCATTCAAATACCATTTCATCTTTTCAGCCTTACTCATCTCTTTATAGATTTCAGATATCCGAAGTAATTTATCTTTATCCTTGGGAATTCCATCTTTCAATTTTACAAGATTTAGGTTTTGAATGAACGATGAATGAAAATTTTTGTATCAGGCTAAGCGATCAAAGCGTGATCAGAGTAAAGGATTTTACAGATGATCGGTTGGAACAGGCCCTAGATTATATTAGTAAGAAAGAGAATTAGTTAGCGGTTAGTAATCAGTTGAGTGCGAGGAGTCTGACGGTATCAGGAGAACGGGCTGATGACCGTTTATATAGCCCATTGATAAAACATTGTGAAGTGATATTTGAGGAAGCTAACTACGTAGAAGGGAAATTATATGTAGGGGATAGCAAAATGGGAAGCATGGAAATAGCGCCATCTAAATCGACGTTGGGTTGGCAGGTATATACAATAACAGTACTCCCAATATCTCGCCTCCTTAAATAATGATAACGGATTTGAAGGAGGTGCCGTTAATAACAATTGTATTGTTAGGATTTCAAAAAGATATTTACGCCGGATTAAGATCAGCGAAAGCGGAGATAGTTTGAACCAATAATATAATAAAGTGCAGAATACTTCCATTTTTTTATAGAATCCTAAATAAAAGTATGTATTTTTAATTTGTTCAAAGATGATTGTTTCAAGTCCTTGAAAATCAAAGATCAAAAACAGGGATTTTATCAATCATCTGCTGCTTAAAAAACCAAGAAAACAAAGAAATGAAAATACCTCCTCGCAAAAAGGATGACTACTTTTCTATTCCCGCAAGTAT
>Ga0079203_1002721_pt1 | contig 11620 bp, 14 predicted proteins | sample PorBlaMBantryBay_FD_68602 | JGI IMG/M metagenome (GOLD analysis project Ga0079203, IMG submission 68602) | Marine algae microbial communities from Bantry Bay - Bantry Bay, Ireland | ecosystem: Host-associated > Algae > Red algae > Blade | place: Bantry Bay, Ireland
CCTCTTAAGGCTACTCCATCATCACTTAGTACATTATAGGCTGTACTTATTTCTTTCTTTAAATCAGAAATTAATGGATAAGCTAGATCTCCTAGACCACCAGATTCACGTGATGTTTGTAACCATGCTAAATGAGCGTATTCACTGTCTACAGAAACTCCTAAGATTTCTGCACCAATTTCTTTAAAACGTTCATACTGATCGCTAAAAGCAGTAATCTCTGTTGGACAGACAAAAGTAAAATCCAAAGGATAAAAAAAGAGAATTATATACTTACCAATATAGTCTTCCAACTGAACCGGAAAAAATTCTTGATCGTAAACTGCCGTAGCCTTAAAATTTGGAGCTTTTTTACCCACTCTTAAATAATCCATTTCTGATACCATAAAATTTGGCTCTCTTTATCTAAATAATATAAAACATTACTTACAAATATATCATAATCTACAAGTGATATAGCATAATGTTTCCATGTAGATAACAGTATAGTTACATAATTTTGAATTTCATCGTTTACTTTAGTATATATAACATATAATAGCGGGAAATGGATTTGAACCATTGGCCTTCGGGTTATGAGCCCGACGAGCTACCAGACTGCTCTACCCCGCGTTACATTTAATTCAACTTACCTCATTGTAAACAATTTTTATCTAAAATACAATACTTAAATTAGAAGCGTATTATTGAGTTACTATAATAACTATCATTATAGTTAAAATGAAAGATATACTAATAAATATTTTCTGTATTCTACTTAGTAATGGTTCTATATTATAAACACTAATTAAACGATCTTGTGTTAAGATATCTACCGGTTTAATCCATAATTGTCCATCATACCAACCTGATTCCTCATAAAAAATAGTAGCACTGGATAAACGCTTTAATATATATGACCAACCTAAATACAATCGAATTAATATGAGATCAATTATACATAAAGCAAAAGTACTACTGCCAATGATCATCAAGAAGGATAATTTACTAGCATGTAAAGTAATTAGAGAACAGATAATACTACAAATAGTTAATAGGCAAAAAATCTTAAAAAGCTTACCAATAAAACTTACCATATTATCAGCGGACCAAGTAAAAAATATTGATTTTTTTAAAGCTTCATATTCATTAAGTGGCTGTTGATCAAAAGGAACAGGGCATACATTTTTATTTAAGGCCATGTTTTTAGAGTTACTTATTTCCAATATAGTTTATTGTCATACTAGTATTCATAATATGCTGCTAACACAATAGTAAAGCCTAAAAATAGAGTAATTGAGACACCTGTCAAAATTTCTAAGATATTAATTGATTTACTATTAGTATTAAATAACTGCCCTTGCCCGCCTAAGCTCCCTAGCCCTTCTGACTTGGGATTATTTATTAAAATTAATACAATTAAAATAAAGCTAATTATATACCATAAAAATTTCATAATTATTTTGTTTTGAAAAAAATAGAGTATGATAAATACTATAAAAATGTATCATACAACTATTAATTAAGTAATTTTCTCAATTATTCACCCTGTACTTTCAGTAGAACAAAGCCTAGAGTTAGCCCAATTAATACCATTGTAGAACTCAATATTGCTGCATTAATTATTTCTGTTCCCATTTTTATCTATCCTGTATTTGTAAAATATTAATAATATATTTCTCATATTATAACTTTTGGCTAAAAACCGTTTCTTCCCCATACAACTAATGCAATTGAAAAAGTAAAAACAGCCATGAAAGCACCCCAACCCAAACTAATAATGTCCATAAAAAGATCTCCGATTTCTTATTTAAAGAAGTAAAAGCATATATTCACTTATATTTAGTATATAATAATAAGTATGATAATTACATATTATGGTAAATTAATCTCAATAAATGGATTATCTAACAAATAATTTATTAAGAAAAAAATCATAAAAGATCATGTAAATAAAAACCTATAGTTACTATACTAGTGCTACATCTAAAAGACTCGACAAAATCACCTTTTACGTAACTAATGTTCCAATTTTATATATAAACTATTGAACTTTATAATTTTTATACATGCAAACTACATTAAATACAGAGAACCAAGTGTCTGTCAAAGAAACATTATTGACGCCACGATTTTACACAACTGATTTTGAAGAGATGGCTAAGTTAAACATATCATTAAATCAAGAAGAATTTGAAGCTGTTCTCGAAGAATTTCGCGCTGATTATAATAGACAACATTTCATTCGAGACGAAGAGTTTAATCAGTCTTGGCAAGATTTAGATCCAAAGACCAGATCTTTATTTATTGAATTTTTAGAGAGATCATGTACGGCTGAATTTTCAGGCTTTTTACTTTATAAAGAACTGTCAAGACGATTACAAAAAAGCAATCCTACTATTGCAGAGTGCTTCCTGCTTATGTCGAGGGATGAAGCAAGACATGCAGGTTTCCTAAATAAAGCAATGGGCGACTTTAATCTTTCTTTAGATTTAGGCTTTTTAACAAAAAGTAGAAAATATACTTTTTTCGCTCCAAAATTTATTTTTTATGCAACATATCTATCTGAAAAAATAGGGTACTGGAGATATATTACAATATATAGACACCTAGAGCAAAATCCTAAGCACCGTATTTACCCCATTTTTCGCTTTTTTGAAAATTGGTGTCAGGATGAAAATAGGCATGGCGATTTTTTTGCTGCCTTATTACGATCTCAACCTCATTTTTTGAATACTTTTCAAGCTAAACTATGGTGTCGCTTCTTTCTGTTGAGCGTATTTGCCACAATGTATTTAAATGATTTCCAAAGGTCAAATTTTTATAATGCTATAGGTCTTGATTCACGTCAATACGATATCCAGGTAATTCGTAAAACTAATGAAAGCGCTTCTCGAATATTTCCTATTGCACTTGATATAGATAATCCTAAGTTTTTCAGATATTTAGATGAGTGTGCTAAAGAAAATAACTTTCTAATTTATTGTGACAATAATAATACTAATAAACTGTTACGTTTTATCAAAAAGATTCCTGGATACTATAATTTAACAATCAATTTATTTAAACTCTATGCATTAGCTCCTATCACGTCTCCAAATATGGTAAATACAGTAAGATAAATAAAAAGACCTATGAAAAAATAGATAGTTATTATGTGTAATTATATATTTTTTCATAGGTACTTTTATTATATTTACTTAGTTTATTTAAGTATTTACTTTCTCTTTTGCTTCATACATAACTTCTAATGTCACTAGGTTATGATTTTGTTGAAGAGCAAATTTTTCTGTATTTCTTTTTACTTTACCTCTAACAAAACCAGGTATCTTATTAAGTTCTCTTGTTGCTTCTGGTGACCAGGAAATATTTGTCTGAGATGTTAAAGTATTAGTTAAAATTTCTGTCGTATCATGACCACCAAATAGTTCTAATAAATGGTCTTCCATTCCTAATGTGAACGAATTATATATTAAATCAGCAATTTGGTTAGTCCCTTCATATCCTAAAAAGGGCTTATAACTTAATGGAAAATTTTGAATATGGACTGGTGAAGAAATAACACCGCAGGGTATATTTAAACGTTTACCTATATGTCTTTCCATTTGTGTACCAAAAATAGCATTCGGTTCAGTTTTGGCAATCAAATCTCCCACCATATTATGATCATCTGTAATAATAACTTCAGAGCAGTATTTGCTAACTTTTTTTTGGAACCAATCTTTATCATATGTACAATAAGTTCCTGACCATAAAACGTTGATACCCATTTCTTCTGATAAGATTTGTGTCATAGCTGCTGCATGCGTTGAATCACCGAAGACAATAGCTGTTTTGCCAGTTAAATTTTGACAGTCTATAGACCTTGAAAACCATGCTGCCTGTGAGATATACTTGGTTTGCCTATTTAAATACTCTTCATAATTATTTTGTGATCCAAGTTTACCAATAGTGTCTTGAATAGCTCTGACACAAGATTTAATATTCATAATACCCATTGGTGTAATATCTACAAATGGCATATCTAATTTATTTTTAAGAAACTTAGCAGCCATTAAACCCGTTTCTCTATATGGCACAAAATTAAACCATGCTTTTGGTAACTCTTTTAAATCATGAACTGATGCATTTTCTGGTATAATATGATTAAGTTGGATACCTAAATCACTAAATAATCTTTTCATATCTACTAAATCATGTTGATTATGAAAACCAAGACTCAAAACACCAATTATATTAACAGAAGGTACTACAGTTTTTTGAGTCTGCAATGTTTTATTCTTAATGGCTTTATTAATATAAAAGGTAATAATTTGTTCAAGTGTCCGATCACTAGCCTCCAATTCATTAACTCTATAATGGTTCACATCAGCAAGAATAATATCAGCACGTGATTCCAAGGATGCTCTATTTACAAAATTCTGCAAGTCTTCTTGAAGAATACTTGATGTACATGTTGGAGTCAAAACTACTAAATCTGGCTTTTCTTCTTTATCTTTTCTTGTAATATTGTTTACAACTTTTTCTTGTGAACCTCTTGCTAAAACATGTCTATCGACAATACTTGCTGTAACAGGAGTAAAATTACGATCTCTTTCTAACATCGATCTCATTACATTGATACCCTAAATAACTTACTAAGCTATTCGGCTTCAAAACCGTACGTGAGACTTTCATCTCATACGGCTTTTCTTAAAAAAATAGCAATCGTCATTATTTATTTAAGTCTTTTAATCTTATTAACATGTAATTTGTTTTTTTTCCATCTACAATATGCTTGGTATAAAATAAACGATGATTTTGTTCTATACCAGAATTTAAATACTTAGTTTCTACCAAGAAATATTTTGACATTATTTTTAATCTACCCCAACTGGGATGCTTTCTTAACGTCCAAGAACGTATTTTCAAGTATATAAGATAATCTACAAGTACAAAAATTTTTTTTGCCCTTGTTTCAATAAAATATAATCCCCACTCTTTCAGTAAATGATTAAGACTATTAATTAAGCTAATTGCAGAATTACTTTTAAGTTTTAGAAACAGTAAATTAATCTTTCTAAATAAAAGTATTTGAGAGTCTTTACAAGGTTCTACAGAAACTAATACATTTTTCTGTACAACAAAGTAATAACCTAAAAAATTAACACTATTGTTTACGTAATTTTCCTTTATCTTATTACTTTCTTCACTTTGTTTATCTGATTGCATAATTTGACACAATACTTGCTGCCATAATTTTACATAAGTCTGACGATGATGATAGATTAAAACTTCATAGCCATAATTTATAACTGCTATATAAGAAGTATGTATGTCAGCTCTTAATTTAGTATAGAGATTATAAGAAGAAACAATGTAAGATACTTCAGAAAGTAGTATGTAAGTAAGAAATTTAAAAACAATATTACTTAATTGGTTACTTAAATTATCGTATTTCAGTAATTTTTGAAAATCACTTGTATTAATTAAATCTATATGCAAGATCTTGTCTAAGTATGACTTAAGAATACAAGAAAGTGCAGAAGATAAATTCAACTTTTTCATTACATAATTTATGTTTAACGTTTTTAAGTAAGGCATCAAATTAATATTCTGTAAATATAATTTTTGTTCTTGATTTTGAATTACTGATCTCACTGTTTGAATTGCAAATTGGGGTGTAGAGATATTCACGATATTTATTGCTTCATCTTGCTTAGCATTAAACTCTGGCTCTAAAGCAAATAAAATTAGTATAACTAGAAGGATGTGCTTTGTATTTAAAGAATGTGTATACTTGTCTCGGTTTTTTTGAGATTGTAAGTACCATTCTAATAACAAAGCACATTTCTTCTTATTGTATACCTTGTGAGAATTATATCCATGAATATCTACCTGATAATCTGTGTCAGCATTTATTATCATCAAATATGCACATATTTTAGCTGTAGGCGAAGAAAGTAAACGTTTTTGTAATAAGTATTTCTTTTGATATAATTTTTGACGAGTTGCTTTGTATATTCTAGATTTAAAATTGGTGATGTATACATACATACTGCTCCATGAATTGGAACTCCAAAGTAATGTATCGAAATCAATATTTATTTCTTTACCCATAAAGCTTTTTAATATTAGAAATATACAAATTCATTTAAGTGACCAAGTAAGCCTATCTTATTTTTTACAATTAAGCTTTTGCTTTTTAGCCAATCCTGTAGTTTAAATAATAATAAAATTGATTTTTTTATTATTATTTAAACTATTACTTTGTTCCATGAAAAATAAATCATGATAATATTAGATCTGAGCAATACTCCATAAGAAAAATTATTTTTTATAGCTTGTATATATACTCCATTACATACAATATTTTCTTAAATATAAATTAAATTATATAACTTACAATAGTATTAGTGATGAAGCTTACACTCAATTGATCCTTATCACCTAACTTTTTACTTATGCTTAAACTTTTTGTATTACCTCTAAAATACAATATCAAGTAAAAAATATCATCTAGCTATCATAGAGATGGGAATTAAACCCATTATTTTTCATAGTTAAGAAAAAAACTTATCAAAATTTTCTCTCAACTTTTTCATTTATAAATGTTATAGTTAACAAATCACACGAAGTAGTCATCTCCTAATGGTGCATGCATAATTGCATGCACGTTCTTGAATGAACTAGCAATTCTTAAAGTTCCAATATGTGCTGGTCCTGCATACATCCAATATGCTAATTTCATAATATTCCTTGAGTTAATAAAACAATAAAAAATAAAAGTTATTTTAATAATAATGAAATAAAAGACAAAGTAATACTAGATACGTTTTCACTATTCTTAATATTTATCAAATGAACAGCAAAAAGTACAAAAGCACCAAAGTAAAAGCTTTGTGTCTTTTTTTAAAAAACTAAGAGTTTTAATTTAATATATTAGTGTAACTAACTAGAGCAATAAAGGTTGTAAGAATAATGACAAATACTATAAATTTAAAAATGCCTTCACCTACATTTGGTGGTAGTACGGGTGGATGGCTTAGAGCAGCAGAAGTAGAGGAAAAATACGCAATTACATGGACTGGGGCCAAGGAGCAGATTTTTGAAATGCCGACTGGTGGAGCAGCAATTATGAGAGATGGCGAAAACTTACTTTACCTAGCTAAAAAAGAGCAATGTCTAGCATTAAGCAGACAACTTAAAAGTAAATTTAAAATTTCCGACTTTAAAATATATAGGATTTTTCCAAATGGAGAAGTACAGTATCTTCATCCTAAAGATGGTGTAGTACCTGAAAAAGTAAATGCTGGTAGAGAAGGTGTCAATAATGTTGAGCATTCCATTGGTAAGAATAAAAACCCTATTGAAAAAAAGTTTACAGATGAGGGAACATACGATTAACATTGATTATAATTAGAGAAATAAAGTAGAGTTAAAATTGCTCTATCTTAATTTATATGGTATAATTATTCAAGGGATAAATTATCCCATCTTTTAGGAGAGGTGGTAGAGTTGGTTGATTGCGTCTGATTTGAAATCAGATGAACCGATGAGGTTCCGTGGGTTCGAATCCCACCCTCTCCGAATATATAATTTTATGTAAATTACTTACTAGTTACAGCCTTTTCTATAAATTCGATTGCTTGACCAAGTGTTGCAATCTGCTCTGCTTCTTCGTCAGGAATTTCTATAGAAAATTCCTCTTCTATAGCCATGACTAATTCTACTGTATCTAAGGAATCTGCACCTAAATCCTCTGCAAACTTAGCTTTATCTGTAACCTGCTTTGCGTCTACACCTAATTGCTGTGCTACGATTCCTTGTACCCTATCAAAAATATTAGTGTTACTCATAAATTATTTAATAATATATACTTTTAAAATTTGCCTGTATCTAGAGTTATTTCAATATCTACTATATTAATTTATCTTACATAAATCCGTAGACGTCGATAAGGTTCTTCTCCTAAACTTCTAGCCTTTAAATGAAAAAATGAGACTAATGCATGTTGAAGTTTTCTAAGATTACCTAATCGTGGCAATAGTTCAACAGCTTGTTCTTTATTGATCACAATTTTTTCGATACCGTTTTTTACTTCTGTGAGCGCTTCTATTTCTGTTTCAGTTTTACCCACGCAAAACTCTGACCATTTTATAAAAGAAACTGAATTGATCTCAAGCATTTTTTTCAATGCTCTAGTAATTTGAGTAACTGTACTATTATGAATTGCATATATCGTAATACTACGAGCACTTGCTATTTGTCTTAGTTTTTTATTTTGTTTCAAGTTTGACCGTAAGGCTAGAATCACATCTGCTTTACTTACTTCCCGAGATAAAACTAAAGGTAATGCAAGTGATTGGATAACTGATAATATATCACTAAAATTGAGTCCATAAGCATAAATTGATAAATAACGAGCTTGACGCTCAATCAATGCTGGCTGAGGATGATTTGTAATACTATTATTCACAGAGTAAATTGATGAGCTAGGCTTTTTAGATAGACTATCCCCTAAAGATTCTTATAAATGAGTCAGCTCTTGTTTTCTCCATCGCACGTGATTTGAATAATTTTCGATGTTTACTTCTTGGCATAGTATCTTAACTTGTCTATTATCTAATAATATGCGGCGTTGTATAAAGGCATGTGATCCTTGCAATATCTGATCGACGGTATCTTCAACTTTTTCGTGAATTACCCAATTTGTTCTTTCATGAATTTCTATTGCGACCTCAAATGCTGGAGTGGCTTTTCTTTCTAGAATACTTTTTCGGGTACCTCGGCGCTTTGCTTCATCATCTCCTAATGTCACATATTGAATTCCCCCCACTAAATCTGATAAAAGGGGATTCTTAATCAAACTTTCAAGATAGTTACCATGTGCTGTTCCGACAAGCTGAACACCTCTTTCCGCTATTGTACGAGCTGCTAAAGATTCTAACTCGGTTCCAATTTCATCAATAATAATTACTTCTGGCATGTGATTTTCAACAGCCTCGATCATAACTTGATGTTGAAGTTCAGGCTCTGCTACTTGCATTCTTCTTGCTCTACCGATAGCAGGATGTGGAATATCCCCATCTCCTGCAATTTCATTAGAAGTATCAATGATAACAACTCTTTTCTCCATTTCATCTCCCAGGACTCTTGCTATTTCGCGAATAGCAGTAGTTTTACCTACACCAGGCTTACCTAGTAGTAAAATTGATTTACCAGTTTCTAGTAAATCACGAATAATACTTATAGTACCAAAGACAGCTCTTCCAACTCTGCATGTTAGCCCTATAATATTTCCTTGACGATTGCGAATTGAGCTTATTCTATGCAAAGTACGTTCTATACCTGAACGATTGTCACCACTAAAGTTTCCTACACGTTTAATAGAATAATCTAAATCATACCAAGAAATTGTTTTACTTGATAAATATTCTGGTCCTGACGGAAAACGTGCCTCTGGACGCCTACCTAAGTCCATAACTATCTCTATTAAATTTTTTCGATTGGGGTGTAGCTCTAAAGTAGTTCTTATAAAGAATGGTAAAATTTCTAATAATTGATCTAAATCATCAGCTATTAACATAAAACTTACTAAGTGTTGAATATATATTATTTTAGATAACTATACTAGTCCAAAGATAACGAGACAGAATAAATATAACATAGTAATTGATAAGATATCATGTTATTATCGATTCAAATTTACTTAAGTATGTAATCTCTATCATATTTGTTTCTAGCTATTTAATTAAATCTTTTATAAGATAACGCATTTATGTGTTGTGACATACTAAGTAAAGGTGTATATAGAAATATTCTTAAAAATGTTTAATGTTATCAGAATTCTATTTTAATCAATAACACTTTTATGAAGTGTCCAATAGCTGAAGTGTGTTAAGTATGTATAAGGATCGAAACCATATCAAATCAGGCAAGGAAAACATTATGAGTTTACTTTCTATACCTTGATAATACTGTAGTCATACTCTCAAGCTTATAAGCTATTCATTATATCATTAATTTTAAGGAGTAAGTCTAAGACGTGAAATTTAATATAAAAGAACTTAAAAATTTACTTGTCTCTGTAAAACACAATAACTTACAATCGATTAGTATAAAAAATACTAATCTAGAACTTATTATTAGTAAAGAAAGTGTCCAATTACCTAGTATATTAGGTAAACAGATGTCTATTGCTTCAGAGATAAAACCTCAACCATTAAATCAGCTAAAATCAAAAACAAAACAGAGAAAACAACAATCTATAAAGAATAAGTTTGTCGAACCTGAATTATATTTTACTATTGTTTCTCCTATGGTAGGAACGTTTTATAGATCGCCAGCACCTGGCGAGCCTCATTTTATCGAAGTCAATGATAGTGTAAAAACAAATCAAACGGTTTGCCTTGTAGAAGCAATGAAACTAATGAATGAAATTGAAGCTGAAGTAAGTGGTGAAGTAGTTGAAATACTAGTCAAAGATGGTGATATTATTGATTGTGGACAAGCACTTATGAAAATTAAACCTGAATCATAAAGAATACATCATTAAGTATATAGATTTTAACTATTGTTAACAGATACAAAGAAATAAGTAAGTTATAGGTATAATTAAGAAATGAAAACTCACTTACTCGCCTTGCGTATCGTGAGCGTTTTAGTTCCTTGTCTCATTAGAGAGGAGAATCTCGATGACACTTAGCTCACAAGAGCAAGAGACAAAGAAAGTTCAAGTCGCAGTAGATAAAGACCCTGTAAGTACTTCATTTGAAAAATGGGCAAAACCAGGACACTTTTCACGAACATTAGCTAAAGGACCCAGAACAACCACATGGATCTGGAACTTACACGCAGATGCTCACGACTTTGACAGTCATACTAGTTCACTAGAAGAAGTTTCAAGAAAAATTTTCAGTGCTCATTTTGGACAACTATCAATCATATTCTTATGGTTGAGTGGTATGTATTTTCATGGAGCACGTTTTTCTAATTATGTAGCTTGGTTAAATAATCCAACAAGTATAAAACCCAGTGCACAGGTTGTCTGGCCAATTGTTGGCCAAGAGATATTAAATGGTGATGTAGGTGGAGGATTCCAAGGTGTGCAAGTTACATCTGGCTGGTTCCAGCTGTGGCGTGCTTCTGGTATAACTACTGAAACAGAGCTATACGCAACAGCAATTGGTGGGCTGGCAATGTCAGCAATAATGATATTTGCTGGATGGTTTCATTACCATAAAGCAGCACCAAAGCTAGAATGGTTTCAAAATGTAGAATCTATGATGAACCATCATTTAGCAGGTCTATTAGGATTAGGTTGTTTAGGTTGGGCAGGTCATCAAATTCATATTTCTTTACCTATTAATAAACTTCTTGACTCTGGTGTCTCCCCTCAGGAGTTGCCATTGCCACACGAATTTTTAATTAATAAAGAACTAATGGTTCAACTGTATCCTAGCTTCAGCAAAGGTATATTACCGTTTTTCACATTAGACTGGAATACTTATTCTGACTTTTTGACATTTAAAGGTGGATTAAACCCAGTAACTGGAGGCTTGTGGTTAAGTGATACAGCACATCACCATTTAGCACTAGCAGTATTATTCCTAGTAGCTGGTCATATGTACCGCACAAATTGGGGTATTGGCCATAGTAT
>Ga0079203_1002731_pt1 | contig 11602 bp, 7 predicted proteins | sample PorBlaMBantryBay_FD_68602 | JGI IMG/M metagenome (GOLD analysis project Ga0079203, IMG submission 68602) | Marine algae microbial communities from Bantry Bay - Bantry Bay, Ireland | ecosystem: Host-associated > Algae > Red algae > Blade | place: Bantry Bay, Ireland
CCTTTAAGCCGACAGACCATTTTCTAAAAAGGAGATAGCCGATCACGCTCGCGAGAATCAAGAGCCACTGCAAACCCAGCGTCACCGCGAGAAAGACCCAGAGATTGAAGCCGCGCGCCTTTTCTCGAAGACGCTGACCCAGAACTGGGTTTCGGGCTCGAGGTGTGAGGCGTAGAGCCAGCCGATGCCTGCGGTGGAGAGGAGGGCGGCGAGGAAGAGGAGGAGCCAGCGCTTAGAAATTGAAGTAGATGAATTCATTATAAGCGGCGGGTTGGAAGAGGTAGATGAGGATGATGAGGATGAGGCAGGTGAAACGGTTTGTGAGGAGGGCGTAGGGTTTCTTGAGGGTGAGGCCTTCTAGGGCGATCGCGAGGGCGCTGAGGGCGATGATGGCGGCGGTGGCGATGATGGCGCTCTTGTTAGGAAAGGCGGCGGTGATGGCTTTGAGGTGGTCCGGTGAGTAGGTGAGCGGGTTGAGGAGGGTGGTTACTTTTTGAAGGAGGAGGGTGCTATCGCGCTCGAAAAAGAAGAGCCAGGTGAAGGTGACGAGGGCGAAGTGGAGGGTCCAAGCGAGGGGCTTGGGGATGCGAAATTTCGTCCAAGGGGGGAGGAGGACGAGGGTGCCGTGGAGGGCTCCCCAGAGGATGAAATTCCAGCCTGCGCCGTGCCAGATTCCTGAGATGGCGAAGACGAGGAGGATGAGGGCGGGCCGGTAGGGGCTACGATTTCCGCCGAGGGGGATGTAGAGGTAGTCGCGAAACCACTGGCTGAGCGAGACGTGCCAGCGGCGCCAGAAGTCGCGGAAGTTCGTGGTCCAGTAGGGGCTGAGGAAATTGAGGGTGAGGCGGATGCCGAGGGAGGTGGCGATGCCGTAGGCGATGAAGCTGTAGCCTGCGAAGTCGTAGTAGATGCGGAAGGTGAAGAAGAGGCACTCGAGCCAGACGAGGAAGGGGTTGGCGGGATCGATGGTGATGGCGGCTGATTCCGAGGCGATATTTTCCGCGAGGGTGAGCTTCATAAAAAGGCCGAGGATGATCCAGCGGAGGCCGTGCTCGAGGGCTTGCCAGCTGAGGCGGAAGCGGAAGGATTCGAGCTGGGGGAGGAGGTCGCTGCGGCGCTCGATGGGGCCGGCGACGATCTGGGGGAAGAAGGAGGCGAAATTGAGGCAGTTCAGGAAGGAGGGGAGCGGGAGGCGGTCCTTCACGGTATCGATAAGGAGGCCGACCATCTGAAAGGTGTAGAAGGAGAGGCCGACGGGGATGAGGAGATCGCGAAGAAGGGAGGGTGCTTCGCTGAAGACTTGTGAGGTCAGAAAGTTCCCGTACTTGTAGAAGAGAAGAGGGAGGAGCTGGAGGAGGACGACAAAACCGAGAAGGAGTTTCGGGGGCTTTTTTCGAGCGGCGAGGGGGCGGAGGGCGAGGTAGGTGACGCTGAAGACGAAGAGGAAAACGGCGAGGGTCTGGGCGCTCTCGAGGCCGAGAAGGGTGAGGCTGAGGGCGGCGAGGAGGCTGCGGTGCGCATGATCTTGGCGGAAAATCCGGGTCGCTGCCGCGATCACGGCTAGTCCTGCAAAGAGACTGAGCCAGAAGGCGGGAAGGGAGAAATTCATCTGCGGTAAATTTTAATATAACGTCGTTTTAAGCCGGAAGAATTTTCTAGTTATGGGAAGGGGCGCGGGTTGAGCTTGGGATCGGGCCGAGGAGTTTCTGCTACTGTGGGCCGCGCTCGATCTTGGCATGGGGGCGCAGTGTGTCGGCGAGGGCTTGGAGGGCGCGGCGCTTTTTGCGGGCGAGGGCGCGGTCTTCGACTTCCTTTCGGACTTCTTCGAGGGGGGTGGTGTGGCCGGGTTTGACGCCGATGACTTTGATGAGGTGGAAGGCGTTCTCGTAGGCCATGACGGGTGAGACTTCGCCCTCGCGCAGTGAGAAGAGGATGGACTCGAAGGGGTTGGTGGGGCGGTCAAGATCGATCCAATCGAGGTCTATTTCGTTGGTTGATTTTTCTGTCTCGCGCTTTGCGATCTCGGTGAAGTCTGCTCCTTCGGCGAGTGCTTCTTCGCGGAGGAGGCACATTTTTTGGTAGAGTTCGGGGAGGGATTTGTGCTCGGCGATGGGTTTTATGAGGTGGAGGCAGCGCGCTTCGGCGGCGATGCGGTAGTCTTTTTCAAACTCGTGGTAGAAGGCCTGAACTTCTTCTGGGGTGGCTTGGTCATCATCGCCGAGGAGATCGCTGATGAGTTTTTCCATGCGGAGAGAGGCGGAGATTTCATAGCGCATGTTATCGCGCTCGGCTTCTAGCATTTCCCAGGAGGCGCCGTGCTCGCGGTATTTATCGATGAGTTCTTTGAGCTTGGGTTTTACTTCTTGCTCGGGAATTTCGGGGTGGCGCTTTTCGGCTTCTTGGGCGATGAGGATGGAGTCGGCGACCTCGTCCTCGGCTTTTTCGCGGAATTCGGGGTCGCGTTCGCAGCAGGAGCCTTGGGTTTCTTGCTCGGCTGCGGCTTTGATACGGGAAAAGGTTTCCTCGATGAGGTCTGGGTGGACGAGTTCTCCATTAACGCGAAGCATGGCGGGACGATGGACGGGGATGGCGGATTCGCCAAGGGGGAATCTGAGGGGGAGAAGCTCGTGAACTTTTGGCGGGGCTAGTGGGGTGGGGACGAAGGGGGAGGTTACTTTTGAAATTCTTCGACGAGTTCTTCGAGTGGTTTGCCGGTGGTGATGTTCCAGTAGCGCGGTTCGTATTTTGTCCGGCAGCTGAGCGAGACCTTCGAGACGGGGAAGGCGGTGTGCTTTTCGACGATCCAATCAAGGAAGGCGGCGGAGGGGGCTCCGCCGGTGAGGGCGTCTGAGCGGCTTGGTTCCTCCGGGAGGTTCTGAGCCCAGGCGGAGTCGGGTAGTTCCTCGCGCCGAATTATGGTGGTGAGGCCGCTGGCGAACCAGCGTGGGTGGTCGGCGGCGTAGTTCTGGATGTGGTGGCAGAGGTGGGAGATGAATTCGCCCTCGATTTGCTCGGGGGTGTTTTTGGCGAAGGTGTCGGTGGCGAAGGTGAGGGTGCCCTTGTGCAGTGAGGTTTCTTTTCCAAAGGCGATGGCGAGGGTGTCCGGGGTGCCGATCTGGCCGTAGACGCCGAAGAAATTCGCGGCTCGAGGGAAGAGGGAGAAGTAGCGGGTGCGGAGGAGGCGGATTTTTTCTCGGAATTCGGGGTGGTCGGAGAAATCGCAGCGAAAGGTGATGGTGACGGCGGCGGATTCGCTGAGCTTGATGGTGCGGGTTTCGCTGAGTTTGGTGGGGAGGAGGGGCTCGGAGAGGATGATCTCGTGGATGATGAGGGATTCTTCTTGGTCAGCGGTGGCGCGGATGCGGAGGGCGCGAGTTCCGGCGGGGGCGTTGATGGTGGCGAGGCCGTCAAAAAACTCGGCGAGGGCGTCCCATGTTTTTCCATCTGGAGAGACTTCTAGGACGCCGTCGGTGAGGGCTGCGCCGTCTTCTGAAGCGTCGCTTCCGGTGGCGACCTCGATCTCGCCGCTGATCGGGTGGGGGAAGTTCACGGTGAGGTGGTCGCCTTTTTCAAGGGCGCGGTCAGACCAGAAAAAGGTTTCTTTTTTTCCATCAAAGAGGAGCTCGGGCCAGTGGTTGAGGTGGTGGCCTAGGGTGGTAGAGATGGTGGTGCCGTGGAGTGCGGCGCGGATGGGGGGATGGTAGGGTTCGCCGGTGATGAGTTTACGTTTTTTGTAATGACTGAGGAGGGCGGGAAGACGCTTTTTGAAGGACTGGTAGGAGCGCTTATTTTCTGGCGTCCATTGGACTTCGCTCAAGGCGGCGAGGCGGGGGAAGGCCATGTAGATGAGCTTTTCGAGGTCGTGAATGTAGGGGGTGGGGAAGAGGGCGATGGCGGGTTGAGCTTGGTAGATGTCGCGCAGGGTCAGGAGGCCGCCAGTCGCTTCGCGGGCCTCGGTGAGCTTTAGTTCCTCAGCTTCCGGGCGCTGATATTGGTCAAAGCGGAGGGTGGTCTGGGTCGAGGTGAGTCTCGGGGTGCGCTCGAGATTCTCGATGGTGGTGCTGGCTCGGGTGAGAAAGTAGTCCCATAGGGCGGACTCGTCTTTGAGCTTGTTTTTTTTGAGAAAGGCCTGGGCGGCGGGGGACTTTTTCCACTCGTCGAGTGGGGGTTGCTGATCGTTCAGGCCGATGATAGGGGCCGTGAAGAGCGAGGCGATTTCGGCGAGGATATCATCGATGAAGGCAAAGGTTTCCGCTTTGGGCGCGAGGATGTGGGCCGAGGTCGTCCAGTCTGTGCGGACTTTCGGGGGATCGGTTCCGAGGTCGCTATTTCCGAAGTCGGGATAGGCGGCGAGGATGGCGGAGGCTTGTGCGGGTAGCGAAATGATGGGGACGAGTTCGATGTGGCGGTCGCTGGCGTAGTTCACGAGTTCTCGGATGATCTTGCGGGGGTAGTAGCCGCCGTATTCCTCGCCATCTGATCCGAAGCGATCTCCGTAGGGAGGGGTGGAGGTTCTGACTGATCCGATGGAGGCGAGTTTGGGATATTTTTTGGACTCGATTCGCCATCCTTGGTCGTTGTTTAGGATCAAGCTCAGGCGGTTGAACTTATGGAGGGCGAGCAGATCGATAAATTTTTCGAGGTCATCGCCCGGAATGATATTGCTTGCGACATCGAGTTGGACCTCGCGGATTCCTGTGGGGGTTTGGTCCTTGATGAGGCAGCAGGGCATGGGGAGGAAGCCGTTAGTCCGCTCGGAGGGCATGAGAAGCAGGAAGGTCTGAATTCCGTGGAAAACTGCTTGGGCATCATGTCCGGAAATGGTGACGCCACTAGGCTCTACGAGGACCTCGTGGTGGCCCTTCTCGAGATTGGGGTCCTTTTTCAAGAGAACTGATCCGGGGATTTCGCCCCGATAAGTCAGGGGGATAAAGCGGTGAAGATTACCTGTCACGCTGCCGATGCCTGCGAGGAGGTAGTCGGCCTCGGCACGGAGATCCGGCGTCGAGCGCGCGGCAGTCTGGGCATTGATCCAGAGTTCGCCTTCCTGAGGGATCGATTCGGCGGGGAGCGGAATGACGGAGAGGGGGGCCGCAGCGGCAACGGTGACAAGGGCAAGCAGCCAAACGAGAAACTTCATGAGAGATAAAATGCCGCTTTGTGTGCGGTGACGCAAGCGATGAGCGAGAGGAGATTGGCGCTCGAGCCGTATTCTATGATAGTCGTGAACCCCGCACTGGCGAAGCGTCCGGTGCTTTTTTCACTCTTTTTTTGCCTGCCCTCCTTCAAGGATCACTTAAATTGGCGGCCTTCTTCACCGTTGAAAATTTTCACGCCTCCGTCACCCTCTCGGGATGACGGACGAGGGTAAATCCATGAACTACGGGATGGCTGGCAGTGATGCCCGTTCTTCAGAAGAGAAGCTTGCGAAATATCGAGGGCAGGTCACATGGGACTACCTGAAGCCGCATTACGAAACGGGAGCCCTCTATTTTCTAGACCACACCATTCCACTTGAGACAGCTGGTTCTGCGATCTCGCAAGATGAAAAGGAGAAGGTGGTAAAGTGGCTAAAAAATGGCGACCTGGTTAAAATCGAAGCCCTTCATGCCCAACAGTGGGAAGCTGGCGAACAGCTTTTCGAAGCTCTTGTGGTGTCGCCTTTCGTCCTGTGTCAGCTGAAGGAATAACTCGGCCTTCAGCGATCAGGTAAGAAAAAGCCCCCGCCGATAGATCCACGGGGGCTCCTCAGATGGAGAGGTTTATTTCTGAAACCTAGCCTCAATCCTTAGTGCCAAGTCGACTGGATATCGGAGACGATTTCCTGCGTCTGAGCGGTTGAAAAGGCGCCCTCATCATCAGCAGCGAGCTCCTGCACGACCGTCTCGGGGATGACGTGACCATAAGCCATAATGAGCTCGTGGTGCTCCTTCATCAGTTCGAGAAGCTTTTCACTGTGAGCGGACTTCCCGTGGCCTGCCACCTCCGTAGCGTAGAGCATTTCGAGGCCGCAAGATGCTGCTACGAGATTCGTATAAGTGTCGCGGAGCGTCTTAGAGTCTTGATGCTGTCCCAGGCCCGAAAAGAAGCTCGCGACGTTGGCAGTGGCAGTGGCGAAACCGTCGAAGACTTTGTCGCCTAGGGTTTCTTCGCCGAAGCGATCGCCTGAAATATGGGAGACCACTTGCACCCCTTTTTTATAAAATGCTTCAGTCTTCCGGAGAAGCGTCTCCGCCGGTCCGTAGCTCGCCTTCTGACTATCGACCGCCTCCTCGCTCGCTTTGTAAAAGCTGACGAGCTTATTGTAGTAATTGCGGGTGACTTCGTTTGTTCCTTCTAAAGTTTGATTCATAACCCGTTCCTATCCGCAGCCCCTATTCCAACCGGGAATATACCCTCCAATCAACTGAGGGATAGCGGAATATCCTAGAATAAAGCGCGCTCCGAGCGTGGCTTGGTTGCAAAAAGCGTTGTAAGCCGCAGCTCCTCTGCCGCTTTTTGCGTCACGCGCCGCTCAGATCTCTCGAAGCCCGGACCACCCGTGAGCAGCCACCTTTTGCACAAAACCGCAAGCACTGGCGTTGGAACACCTTTACAAACGAGCCTCACCTTGTCAGATACACGAAGTTTTAGCCGCAACGCTTTTAAAAATGCCCAAGGATACCAGCATCAAAAAAATTCTCGTGGTCGGAGCCGGCCCTATCGTAATTGGTCAGGGCTGCGAGTTTGACTACTCCGGAACTCAGGCGTGCAAGGCCCTACGCGAGGAGGGATATCAGGTTATTTTGGTCAATTCTAACCCGGCCACCATCATGACTGATCCGCAGTTCGCGGAGAAGACCTACATCGAGCCAATCACGCCCGAAGCCATTGAGAAAATCATCATTAAAGAGCGCCCCGATGCTCTCCTCCCCACCCTCGGAGGTCAGACCGCGCTGAACGTTTCCATCGAGCTTTTCGAGGCCGGCACCCTCGATAAATACGGCGTGAAAATGATCGGCGCAAATGCCGATGCCATCGATAAAGGCGAGAACCGCCAGCGCTTTAAGGACGCCATGATCAAGATCGGCCTCGATCTCCCGATCTCCGGAGTGGCCCACTCCATGGAGGAGGCCAAAAAGATCGCGAAAGAGATCGGCACCATGCCGCTCGTCATTCGCCCCGCTTTCACCCTCGGCGGCACCGGCGGCGGCATTGCTTATAATAAGGAAGAGTTCGAAACCATCGTCACCTCCGGGCTCGACCTCTCGCCCACCACGGAAGTTCTTGTGGAAGAATGTCTCCTCGGCTGGAAAGAATACGAGATGGAGGTCATGCGCGATCACGCCGATAACTGCGTCGTCATTTGCTCCATCGAGAATCTCGATCCTATGGGCGTCCACACTGGCGACTCCATCACGGTGGCTCCCGCCCAGACTCTCTCAGACCGCGAATACCAGATCATGCGCGATGCCAGCTTCGCCGTCATCCGCGAGATCGGCGTCGAGACCGGTGGCTCTAACATCCAATTCTCCGTCGATCCCAAGACTGGTCGCTGCATTGTCATCGAGATGAACCCGCGCGTCAGTCGCTCCTCCGCCTTGGCTTCAAAAGCGACCGGATACCCCATCGCGAAGGTCGCCGCTAAGCTCGCCGTCGGTTACACCCTCGACGAACTTCCGAACGACATCACCAAAGAAACCCCGGCCTCCTTTGAACCCACGATCGACTACGTCGTAACCAAAGTTCCCCGCTTTACCTTCGAGAAATTCCCCACCGCCGATCCCGTCCTCACCACCTCGATGAAAGCCGTCGGCGAGGCCATGTCGATCGGCCGCACCTTTAAAGAATCCCTTCAGAAGGCCCTGCGCTCCCTTGAGACCGGCCGCTTCGGATTCGGCTTTGATGGTAAGGACCCGGAAGCCACCCGCGAGCGCATTGAGCGTAAGCTCATGGTCCCGAATGCCGAGCGCATCTTCTGGCTCAAGGTCGCCTTCGAAACCGGCTGGACCCTTGAAGAAATATTCGACGCCACCAAGATCGACCCTTGGTTCCTTGAGAACATGCGCGTCATCTACGAAGAAGGCAAAGACCTCGCCAACCTCGACCTTCGTCGCGCTAAAAAGCTCGGCTTCAGCGACCGCCAGATTGCCCATGCGAGAAGTGGCCGGGACGTCTCGCCCCGTAGCCATGCAAACAATGGCGACGAGGCTGGAAGCCCCGGCCACGTCACCGAAGACGACATCCGCGCCGAGCGGAAGGAAAAAGGGATCATCCCCACCTACCGCCTCGTCGATACCTGTGCTGCCGAATTCGAGGCCGCCACCCCCTACTACTACTCCACCTACGGCGATGAAAATGAAGCCCGCATCACCACCGGGAAAAAGGTCGTCATCCTCGGCGGCGGCCCTAACAGAATCGGCCAAGGCATCGAGTTCGACTACTGCTGCGTTCACGCCTCCTTCGCCCTCCGCGAACTCGGCTACGAGTCCGTCATGGTCAACTCGAACCCCGAGACCGTCTCGACCGACTACGACACCTCGGACAAGCTCTACTTCGAGCCCCTCACCCTCGAGGACGTTCTCAACATCTGCGATCAGGAAAAACCGGATGGCGTCATCGTCCAGTTCGGAGGCCAGACTCCTCTTAATCTTGCTGCCGATCTCGAGCGCCACGGCGTCCCCATCATCGGCACCTCGCCCAAGTCCATCGAGCTCGCCGAAGACCGGAAATTTTTCTCCGCCCTCCTCGATAAGATCGGCCTCAAGCAGGCCGAAGCCGGCACCGCCGTCTCAGAAGACGAGGCCGTGACCATCGCGGATCGAATCGGCTACCCCGTCCTCGTCCGCCCATCCTTCGTCCTCGGCGGCCGCGGCATGATGATCGTTTATAACGACGAAGAACTTCGTACTTACATCAAGAACGCCACCGACATCGCCCCGGACCGCCCCATCCTCGTCGATCGCTTTTTGGAAAATGCCACGGAAGTCGATGTCGACTGCATCTCGGATGGCGACACCTCCGTCGTCGGCGCCATCATGGAGCACATCGAGCAGGCCGGCGTCCACTCTGGCGACTCCGCCTGCGTCATCCCCAGCTTCTCGCTCTCAGATAAGATTAAAAAAGAGATCCTCGCCGGTGCAAAAGCCCTCGCCAAAGAACTCGAAGTACGAGGTTTGATGAACATCCAATTTGCGGTTAAGGACGATGAGCTCTACGTCATCGAGGTCAACCCGCGCGCCAGCCGCACCGTCCCCTTCGTCTCAAAATCCATCGGAGTCCCGCTCGCCAAGCTTGCTGCCAAGATCATGGTCGGCGAAAAGCTCGTCGATCTTGGCTTCACTGAGGAGATCGATCCTCCTTGCTTCTGTGTCAAAGAAGCCGTCTTCCCTTGGAGCCGCTTCCCTGGCATCGACATCGTCCTGGGCCCGGAAATGAAATCCACTGGCGAGGTCATGGGCGCCGACAAAGACCTCGGCATGGCCTACGCCAAAGCCCAGATCGCCGCCTTCAACCCCCTTCCGAAAGAAGGCAACGTCTTCCTCTCCGTCAACGATCGGGACAAAGAAAAGGTCATGCCCATCGCGCGTGAGCTCGCCGAACTCGGCTTCAAGATCTACTCCACCGGCGGCACCTACAAGCGCCTTAAGGCCGAGGGAATCGAGGCCACCCGCCTCTACAAACTCAGCGAAGGAATGCGTCCCACCGTCATCGACATGATGAAAAACGGCGACCTCCACTTCGTCATTAACACCCCAAGCGGCCACGAGGCCCGCATCGACGAAGTCAAGATCCGCTCCAGCGCCGTCCAGCATAAGGTCAGCCACTGCACCAACCTCTCCGCCGCCGTCGCCTCCGTGAAAGCAATCCGCTCGCTCCAAGAACACGAAATGACCGTGACGCCACTTCAGGAGCACCATGGTTTGATTAGCGGGTAGCCTTCCTCAACTCAAGAATTACCCATTGACATAAGATAAACTAAACCTAGAAAAAGAAAGTGAATCAAATTGAGGAAGGAAAAGAGTCGATCTATTTGATCGATGGAATAAATCCGGATGACACAGCCGCAAAGTTTGGCGTTCTCAAGCGGCACCTTGCTCTTACTCTGGAGCGCGGACAGACAGTAAGGTTTGCTCAATTGGTTAGGATAGTAGAACCAGGTTTAGTTTTGGCTCACGCAATTTTCAAAGGAGTAAAAAGACCCTGTAAATCTGGTTCGGATATGGATGCAGGGGAGAATAAACACTTCTTCATTCTTAAGCCGAAAACTGATTGGGATTGGCCTTCAGGTCAAAAATTCGAAGATGAATCAGGACCCGTTGAGAAAGATATTCCGCAGAATAGAGTCTTCTACGTTATCGCCACGCCAAATGACAATAGGGATCAATTTCCATCTGTGGATTATTGGCTAGATCATTGGGCTTGGGTTGAAGCCGATTCTGAAAACCCCAATTTCCCCATCAATTTTAGCTTGCGTTTTAGCGAAGCACTTCGATAATCCCGATCCGACGCCTATACTTAATAAACATGAACATTAAAGAAGAATTATCTACTTGGGGTTTAGAAAGCTCGAAAAAATTTGTTCCAGTTGCTTATTACGACAAATTTATGGACACGATCCGAATTGAATTCCGTGACTGTAGCTCATGGGAGAAGAGGGTTGATGAGTGCCTTACCTTAATCTTCGATAATTTTCCCGAGAACGAAGGTTCTCAAGAACTTTGTGGTTTAGTGATCAAAGGAGTTGGTCACCTTTTTGGATCTCTTGGGCTTCCTGATCATGGTGTAATCAAAGTGGCCGAACTTCTTGATCGAGTCATCAAAGAGACATATTCTGATGCTTTATCAAAAAAGGAGGTTACAAGGGCATTTCAGGTTGTGGAGACCCTAGATATGCAGCTGGATTACAATTTGAAAGCTGCCTAGTTTTTGTCGACTAAGGTCGATTCGCCAATAGAAAAGATCTCATCGTCTCTAAACTCGACTGGGCGCGCGAATCCAAAAGTGAGCGCCAGCTCCGTGACGTCGAAAATCTCCTCGCGAGCGGCGCGGATCAAGCTTATCTTCAGTTATGGTGTCAAAGATTGAATCTGACCGATATGCTGACACGGGTTTCTCGGTGGCGGACACCCCTGCCGATCTAAATCAGTATTTGTTCGAGCAGATGATGGCGAAGAGCGGTGAAGAGCGCCTTAAAATTGGATGTTCTATTGCTGATTCGGCTAGAGATCTCGTTTGGTCGGGTATTCCAAAGGAGTTGGATGAAAGGGAGCGCCGCAAAATTTTTTTTCGAGCGCTTCTACGGGGAGACGTTTCCCTCGGGTCTTTAGGGGTCCTCCCTTTTTGCTGCCATTTTGCGATGGCCTGAGGCTTGGGTTGACGAAGTCAAGATCCGCTCCAGCGCCGTCCAGCATAAGGTCAGCCACTGCACAAATCTATCTGCCGCCGAAGCTTGCGTGAAGGCGATCCGCTCGCTTCAGGAACATGAGATGACCGTGACGCCACTTCAGGAGCATCATGGTTTGGATTAGGTTGAGGGTGTTTGTTCTGTTAGATTAGACAGTGATTTCATGCCCTGATAGATAGACGGGAGTGAAAGGGAATAGGGCAGTCAGCAAATCTT
>Ga0079203_1002736_pt1 | contig 11583 bp, 17 predicted proteins | sample PorBlaMBantryBay_FD_68602 | JGI IMG/M metagenome (GOLD analysis project Ga0079203, IMG submission 68602) | Marine algae microbial communities from Bantry Bay - Bantry Bay, Ireland | ecosystem: Host-associated > Algae > Red algae > Blade | place: Bantry Bay, Ireland
GCGGCAGTGCCGCAGCGATTGCCGCGTGCCGCGGTAGGGGGTGTTGCTGGAGGTAGGCGGGAGATGGTGGAGGCGGGAGGTCGACGCGTTCATTTTGGTGGTGTACTGTAGGTCTGTTGTTTTGCAATTCCTTGTCTCCTTGTCTTAGCTGCTGTGGTTTTGAATGCGTGGTTGTCTCAACAGGGGTGTAGACAGAGTTTGTTGATGCATTCGCTTCTAATGGTATATTTAGTCGAGTATTTTCCGCCATGGAATGGGTCGGCTTGAAGTGGATCACGTTGTTGGGTCACTCCCTGAACCGGAACCGCCAGAGGTGCTCGATGAGGTCATTCTTCAGCGCGTCGTGTTGAGCCGTGCTCGTGACCCGGCTGCGCGCGGCTTGTATGTCTTTCATGCGTCGCTCTGGATTGTTTGGAGCCCCTGCCCCGGGCTGTGCCCCTCCCCATTCATCCTTCTCATCTCCAGCAGGTGTACCAGTTTGCTCTGGCACACGGCCGTGCCCACCTGTGTGAACAATCGATCTCGGCGAACACGGCTCCCAGCGCCTCCCTGTTCGTACAATGAAGGAAACAGACAACCACAGCCAGTTTTCAGGAGCAGGAAACAAGTGAGCACGAGCTTGAAAATGGAAAGAAGGAGCAGACGGCAGAGACAAACCGAGAAATGGGAAAGGGCAGCACTGCACATACCAGGTTGAGGGACCGCAGGCTCCTTGCGGCTGTGAGAGACTACCATGTTGTGTAGCACTGCGCAGCAGGTGTTCACCTGCATTAGCATCTCAGAACGGCGGAATCGCGCAAGTTGCTCCCAAATGTTCCACTTGTAGAAGAGGTAGCCGTAGACGCGCTCTGCGTCCTCACGCCATAGTTCCTGATGGGAGGAATAGTACTGCTCTTTCTCGCTCTCCATCGATGACGTGCCTGTTAATATTGCCCTCTTAACGTAGATACCGTCACACAGCACATACGGCAACGTGCGCTTAACACCATTCACTGTGTGGGGTATGGGGGGAGGGAAACATCCAGAAGTCATGGAATCAAAAAAGAAGAAACAGCCATGACGTTCAAATCTATACAAGAATGCCGCAGGTACGGATCTTTGTCGGCCACAGTCTCCATGACAAAGAATCGGTTCTCTCACTTTCCTTGGTATTGGCCATGAAGGGCCACGGGACATATCCGCCAATCCCAGTGGAAGCAGTCCCCGCACCCCATGCATCCCGGGAAGCCAACGTCCGCATAGTCGTCCTTGACGCCCTGCAGATCTGCTCGTATGGGCTCACGCAGATTGTTAGGTTTGTACTTTTCAAGAATATTGCGTGTAAAGCGATGAACAGTCTCGTTAATTGTCGAGTCCGACAGTCGAGCGTACTCATCCACCTCGTCAGCAGGGAATCCAGATACCAGCACACGTAGAGCAGCCGCCACCTTCTGCAGTGTATAAGATTGCATCTTTTTGGTCGCGCTCACTCGCTGATGAAAGCAGAGCACGGACAATACATCTCGGTAAACACGATCAAACACAATGCGAGGAAGAGGGACGCGACGCTCAAACACCTTCTTGTAATATATGAGCGGTCGGCCATCGAGACCAAAGCAGTCGCGCAGAATGCCCCTCTCCCCACACGCAAAATCACGAAGTTTAATAGGCGACCTTTCAGGAAGCAACCCCCTCCGGTCTGCACCGTTAGATTCCGCCATCGCGCTGGAAAGAAGCAAATCATCGTGCTCAATGGCCATCAGCGCCTCTGCGATATCGTCGTCGTCATTGTTCGAAAATGCCGAGGCAACAGCAATCATAACCTCGGCATCATTCGAGTCCGAGATGATGCTCAGCAGGTGATTTTGTGTGTGATGCGGACGGGAGTGGGGATGTGGAGGCGATCGAGGTGGTCTGAGCTCCGTAACGCATCACGCTAATTGCTCGTTCCATCGAACAATCATGCCCCGATCTCCATGTTTATGGAAGCAAGATGGGATCCACCCTTCAATCGACGATAGTTCAAACGACCAGCACGATCGATTGTGATCCCTTGACTCCACCGCTCACGACAGTTTCTCTAGCGGAGAGAGCTGGCTGGCCATGAAAGTGATGCCGATGGCAGAACACCTTGCCCAAGTCCGAGTTTGAGACGTGATGTGCCTACTTTTGGCTTGGTGGTTGGAGAGCAAGTGGCAGGGCCCCACGTTGCCTACACGAGGCCGTTGGTTTAGACGGTTGGCTCCGTTGCATGACATGCCCTGAGGACATGTCCAGCTCACAAAGTTGTCAGTGGCAGTCTGGTAGGACCACGACGTAAACGCATGGGTACCATTCCCGGGTTAATTGAAAGGGGTACCCGTACCCCAGACCAGGGTGAAGCGCCGCAAAGTACGGACGGCCTTGCGCGCCCAATTCGCCGCTTCCGACCATCTGGAGGGTCGGGGGAGGGGTGTTAGATGGAGGTGTGTCCTGCTGTTGCTAGCCTCAAAAAAAATGGCTGTTGCAGAGCGAAGCAAGGCAGAGACGACGACGAAGCGTAGAAATACGGTCGAATTGGCTGTCCTACCAGACACGATTGTACTATTGGCTGCAATTTGCCGCCAGTAACTTGTAAGCTATTGCTGATCCCCGAACTTTGTCCGGGGGGACAGAGACAGAGACTGACTCTGAATAATAGCACTGTATTGGTTTGAAACGACAGTAAGAAGGCATCGAAGCCAATAGAAAGCACGCCTTCGGTACCAGAACCTTGCATCCTGCGAAATCACTGTTTGTTGCCGCTTGATCCGATTTTCTTGGCACGGAGCAAGCTGCCCACGCGAGATCTTGAGATTTTTATTGTCTGCTTGCCCGAAGTGCAGCAAAAAGGAGGAGCTGATGATGATTTCGAGGCTGTATGGGCACATGTCAGCAATCAGAAGCACCAAGTCAGTCCCAGGGGTGCATCTGATTGGTGGAGAGAGTAGGTCCGCAAGTCAGTCTCTGTCCAGCAGGGCAAAATTCGGGGATCAGTAATAATCACCGTCTCATGCATGTGTCGCACAACGCCATTGTAACCCACAATGATATTTCCTGAGATTTTTCGGCCGCTTGCTTGGCCCTGCAGAGGGCATGGAGAATGATTTTGGCCTGACCTGCGATTTCTCATGAGATCAAAACATTGTTTAGACTTCTTGAGATCCTGATGTGCGTTTTCAGTGCGCAGAGCTGCATGGGCAGAATCTGTAAGGAGCACAGACGCTACCTAGTTTTGCCATTGGTCCACGTATACTGTCGAATGATTGCAAGCACTCTGCAACGGCCAAATCTTGGAGGTCAGCAACAGATGGATCGATTCTGAAGCGCTTTCGACCGGGTCTTTTCACAGCCGCGAGCCATACTGTTTTTTTCTCCCTGTTGAGCTTGGGTGGGCAGCTCAGATTCGCGTGATTTCTTCCGGAAGCGCGACGGCGCGCGTTCGTACGCATAACATCGGTCTATTTCCCGGTGTAGCAGGCTGCAAACAGCGACTTCCGCTGCGACTTTAATGAGTTGCTCGCGTAGCTCATTTGAGTCGCAAACACGGTATGGCAAACTGTCAGAACATCGGACTACAGACGTCCGGTCCCCCCGCGATTGATCTCCCGGCGTCGCGTGCTCGGTCTCTGATATCGCGGCCTTCTCCTCGACAACATGCGCAGTCAACAAATCGAGGCCGAAATCCAAAAAGTGCCTGCTCTGACGGTGCCGCGGCGAGCGGTGAAACGTGTTTCCCGCAAACGTGCTGCCGACAGAGGTCCAAAGCAGGGATCTGCCGTAGAATAGACTCTTCGTTACGTCAAATCCAGTACTGTTTTCGCACCGTAAATGTTAGGGTTGTACTTGTCGCCTCTACCCGTGTACTGGCCTGCTGAGGTCGTGACGTGGTCTAATCGAAACGTGATGTCACTTGATTCAGCCAGTGAAATCGACCACGTTGTCTCTTTTTGTCCGCCCAAAATGTCGCTCGTCTGTGACAATCGAAGTAGTCACGAGGCGTGGTCGATTTCATTGGCCGAAGCAAGTACCATCATGATTTGATTGGACCACGTCACTCCGTCGGCTGGCCAGCGCCCAGACAGAGACGACGGGTGCAGCCTTGCACTTCACGGTCCGAGACGAGCGGAGTGAGACGGCCGGCCCGCCCCCACCCCAACAGCCGTCCTTGAATTTCTTTCATTGGAATATCTTCGACTTGTCACATGTGCCGGTCACTGTTGATGCCGCCCGAGTGCCGGATAATTTGTGGAACGACTGTATAGGGACGCGACATCACTGTCCGCGTCCCGTAGAATCCGTCAAGGACGATCCGGTGCCAGAGAGGCTGGACCGGTCATGCTCTGCTGTGGGGGCTGTCGAGCGCAGCTCTATCCGATGGGAAGTGCCCGCAGCCATTGACATTGGTTTCGAAAGCCTCCTGATTCTCCACATATTTTTTCCTGCGTTTTTGAGACATCTGGTGGCGCGTTTATGGCTGCACGCACCCGTGTACCCTTGTTTTTGGCCCATCTGGCGCCGTGTTCTAGCGACACACGCCCGTCTCCTCCCGGTTTTGGCCCTTCTGGTGCCGCACCGTGTGGAAGACGAGCGCATGCATGTTCTGGGGCACCTGCGGTGCCCTGAGGAGAGAAGATAGTCGGACAAGAGGAGGTCCTCCGAGGGCATCGAGAGGGGGATACTCGGGACTAACAGACAACATTTTCCCTCGTGACCTCTCTCGCCAAATATGATCTTCGTCGCACCCGCTGAGTTCCTCGGACCCCGCCCCCATCGTGCCCATCGTCTTCCCCGGCGCCGTCTTCGGCGGTTTCGATTCACCAGGGTACGAACGACCCGCGACGTGGCATAGCGGGTCCTACATTTGGTAGCACCAAGTGGTTTTCGGCTCTACTGGCTTTCTGGCTGTTAAGTTGGTCTGAATTTGTACCCTTTGTGTGTGTGTTTTGGTGCGGTCTCCTGTGTTCGTCGTCCTTCGGGCATCGTAAGATTAATTCGGTGGGCTCTACCAATGACACGGAGAAGGACACCTGGCCTGACAAGACCGTTGGTTTTGCTCTTGTCTTTTGCTATTTTCTTTGCCATTTGATTGGAACACAGTGGCTGCCAGTCCAGGGTCCAACTCAGTTGAATCCTCGGCGGAGACGGCCGCCCCGAAGTCAACAGTGGCGCCGGCTCCATCGTCATCAACGGCAGCGCGCGCGTCCACGTCGCGCGCATCGTCATCATCGACGGCGGCACGGGCGTGCTTGGCATCCAAGGCGGGCCGTGAAACCCCGTCATCGTCGGCGACGGCGGACAGCCCCACGGCCGCGGCAAGGGCCCGCTGTTGCCGCCAAAGGCACCGGAAAGGCGCTACGTTGCACCACCGCCGCCGTGCATCGCCAAGATTCGGCCGTCTTCAGCCCGTGCTGGTAAGCAGCGCGAAGTGCGGCATGCTCTCAAGGAGGCACGCGGGCCAGTTTTTTTACAATGCTGTCGCCCGTGCGGTGTAAGCTGCAACAGCCTTGCAGTGCTGCGGGACCACAAGAAATCACGTCGTCACAAGGCTACGATCAACGGTGTCAAAGAGGTTCCTCGCTGCACTCCCTGTGCACACCCAGTGCCAGCACCAACGACGGGATGGGCCGCAGTGACGAGGGATTGGAGCAGAGAGTGGAAAAAGGGGGGAATTCTGGTAAAGGCAAAGCGCGCAGTGCGCTGTGGCTCTAGGAAGGAGCGTATCAGCATGAAGCGACGGGTGACGTCGCTGACTGGGGATCTGAGCGGGCCAGCGTGGGCATATTTGTCACCCATGTTGCCAGACAATGGCAGGTGCTGTTCATGACCAGAGACGTGATGGACCGCGCCGGCTAGGAAACCGCGGCGGCAAGGCACCAGCCGGATCTCCACAACCTTCTGGGGAGCAAAAAGTCGTCTTGACACCTGCACGGTTTGGAAATAAAATGAACAATCTGCACCGACATGCACAGAACATCACGTACTGTCGTTGTGCTCCCAAACAAAAAAAGGGTATTGCTAACCTCCAAAACATTGCGGTCGCAGAGAAAAGTGAAGCAGAGCAGCGTAGAAGGGAAGTCGGATTGGCTGTTCGACCAGCGCCGATGAAGCTATAGGCTGAGAGTTGCCGCCAGTATTCTTGCCAGCCGATCAATGTGTGTCTACTGATTCACGCAGAGCCAGTGCTACCCACAATGAGATTTCCTGGGATTTTTCGGCCGCTTGCTTGGGCCTGGAGAGGGCATGGAAAGGCTTCTGGGCCAGGCCTGTGAACTTCCCATGAAATCGACACATTTCTTCAGATTTCTTGAGATCCTGATGTGCGATTCCAGTGCGCAGAGCTGTATGGACAGACTCTGAAAGGAACTCACATGATCCCTAGACGTTCCAGTGGTCCACGTACGCTGTTGTATGATTGCAACCACTCTGCAACCGCCAGTTTTTGCAGGTCAGCAATGTTGCGGATCCCCGAATTTTGCCCTGGCGGACAGAAACTGAATTGCAGACCGACTCTCTGCACCAATCAGATGTCCCCGTGTGACTGACTTTGTGCTCTAATTGCTCACATGTGACCATATAGACTGGAAATCAACATCAGCTCCTTTTTTGTCTGCACTTCTGGCGAGTAGACAGTAGAAACCTCTAGGTCTCGCGTGGGCAGCTTGCTCCGTGCCATGAAGCGGCCGCCGCAAACAGTGCGGTTTGCTGGATGCAAGGTCCTGGCACCGAATGCGGGCTTTCTATTGGCTTCGATTCCTTCGTACTGTCGTTTTAGACCTGTAGAGTGCTTTTAGTCAGTCTCTGTCTCTGTCCCGCAGCACAAAATAGGGGGATCAGCAATACTTCTGACAAGTGTCCTCTGCTATTATTGCGTTCTAAGTTAGCAGCTCGATGAGCGCTTACGCTGTAATGGCCTTTTCTGGTATTATTCATCTCAACAGCCTCAATTTAACTGCTCTAATATTATGGTCGTTGCGACGATAGTACGGAAAGAGTGAGCGGCAATGACGCAGGAGCATATCGTGCGTTGCTGGCTCAAGGCGGATTGCCTGCCCGCTGGTGCTGCCGCCCATCTGCGTGCACGGCACGCGGACCATCACCAGCCCAACACGCCCGCAATGGCCACAGACGTGTAATCTATGACGGTGGCGCTGATGCGCTTGTCGCTGCACTCGGCTCTACTTCCCTCGGCCCGGTCGACAGAAGTTTCGAGAGTCGTGACAGGATGGCTCAATGCGGAGAGAGTCGTGCACGTGATTGAGGACACTGTTCACGTGGCCCTGAAGGGTTAGGATGATGATGCTTGATGTGTTTGATTTCTTTTCTTCGTGCTTGATTTGGTAGTGCACAGGGTCTTCGCCGCGGAGCGTGCGTTGTAGAGAAGCCTCGACCAGCCGCGCAGTGCACACAATCTATGAGACGGTGGTCCGTCTGTACCAAGAGACAGGAGTGTCTGTAGGAGGGGTCGCGTTCAAATGATGCAGGTGAGCGCGCATCACTTGCAGGACTGGTCTCGATCATTGCAAAATTCGAATGACTCATCAGTCGAGCGACTTTGAGTCTGCCATGAGGCGAGACGAAGAGTCCTTGCTGGCGCTTTGCAACGGTCGTGACAAAATCTAATACTGACAGTACCATACAGGAAGACACAGAAAAGCGGTGTTTGTATCCAATGTTTGTTAGTGTGCGCGTTTCACGTATTCCCCGCGTACCCCCCGCCACCAGCGACCACCGTCGGGGATGCGCGAAGGCCTCCTCGAAGCCCCGGTGCGCAGACAGCCGGCCACTGAGCTACTGGCGCCATCCAAATGCTCTCTGATGTACCTAGAAATGCGAGCACACACGAAGCACGCCGCCTTCTCCACCGCCACCGCAGCCGTACTGACGCCACCGTCGCACCACTCTGGCGTCCAACATAGCACACAAACCCTCTGACACCGCCCCTCCAACTACTCAACCGCCACCGCGGCCGGTCCATCGACGCCGGCCGTCGTGTCAGGATCCCGCCGCCCGCCCGCATGTATCATCTCGTAATGCGCGGACCGGTGACGTGCGTCTGCCACTGATCTCGGTCATTTCACCTTTCCTACGTTCAAGGTTGCATCCAGTGACAAAAGAGTGAGGCGTGTGTAAACGTGAAACGTCAGCCAGTGGGAAGGGAAGCGTTCGTAATGGTTGTGTTCGCGTGGGCAGTGGCAAACCGCTGTGGTCGACCTCTCCCGGTATTGGTGAAAGGTAGTCAGGAGGGTATCGCGTACCGGCGATTAGAAGTACAGTGTATAGTTCCTAACTGCGGCCTTGACAAAGCACGGCAAAAGGCCGGCGTGATAGAGGATTGCATGAGCGCAATGCAAAGGAAGGGTCACTCGTTGAACTGCTCGGGCGTGACGTGCCATCGCAGCCAGCTGCTCCCGCCTGAGAACACGTCCTTAATCGGATCGAAGTCGGGGATGTAGGGTGGCAAAAGCCGCATCAGCACCCCAGCGGCCTCATTCAGGGCGATTGCAACCTGGTCATGAACCCGGGCATTGTCGAATATCATAACACAGCGCTCGTCCTGCTGGGACCAGGGCAATGAAGGGGCATATGCGTTCATGTGCGGCAGAAAGCAAAACGTCGACGTAGGTCCGGCTGGGGGGCCGCTTTGTGATTTTCCATTCAAGCACCTGGTCGACGCTCATGGCAAATAAGAAACTTGTGCTCACCCCCAGGAGTTTGTTAGGTAACACTCGGCTTGACGTCCACGCAGTGACCAGACCCACTTCCCGTCGGCCGAACGTCCACAGTGGTGCGCCTCATCCACGTCAATTCTCACGCGAAGGGGGGTGTCCCAATGATGAAGGACCCAGCGCGCGCGGTCAAGCTCGCTTCGCGTAATGAAGACAGTCTCAATCACCTTACGCGTCAATCCATTGGCAGTGAGTCTACCAGACACAGAGGAGGACGAAATGACAACATCCTCGCCAAGAAGTTGATGAATGTTAGTGGCAATGTCCGATATCTCGTCCAGAATAGCCTCCGGCCTCTGCTCCCACTCAAAAAGCACCGCAGAGCGCAGATCTGGACACTTTACGAATCTCTCAGCGTGATTGTTCCACTTCTCGGGAGCATAGTGGACCTACTCCGTGTCATCGACGTCTGCTAAAAAGCGATTCAGTACTTATCTTGCACGTTTCGCGCCACGCAGACGTCCCGACGTTCGGCGTACCGCTTGTGACGACACCATTCAGTCAGTGCCAATGCGTCGGCTTACTGTGTCGCTGCACCTGAATAATGGGCAGAGCCTAGAGACGGCAGCTCGTATCACGGGAAGGTCCCGCAGGACTGTCACATTTGTCCGAGCCAATCCGAGCAGCGATTGTGAGGTCCATGTGTGGCAAATAATTCAACAGACGAGAGCCATGCACCGGAAAATATGTGAAAAAAAACGGAAGAATCTGTGGAGGTTGGCCTGTTGCAGGCAACGAGCGGGATCTAGGCCCAGGAACAGGGTCTTAGCTTGTAGAAGGGTACTGTAAAGTCGACCAATTAGTAAAATGCCAACCACTCCGCTGCTCTGCCCAGATCCGACTGCCATCCTCGCTCCATGGGTGAAATTGGAGGGATATTCGGTGTGGTAGCGACGAAGTCGGGAACCCGGATCGCAAAACTTCGGCAGAGCAGTCGCTATAAAATCGGCCGCGGCCACCTCCGGGTCACCATTCCGCCACATATCCTTGCCCCACCCGACCGCCAACCCACCACCCCAGATCCGAGCCGATTGCGGCATGGGCCGCCGAGCTACCGCTCCCCGACCGTCGCTGTATCGCCAACGGTAGAGCCATTGACTGTCGCCCCAGCTGCGGAACCAACCCGAGGAGGCGATCAAAACCGTCAAGACCCCGTCTCGACCCGTCGCCGAGCTAATACGGGCCACTGGTGCCTCGCATGCCAACGTGCGGACGTGCATGGCCTTCAAGGAATGCCCCTCGGTCCTCGGCCGCCCCCCGATATTCACGGTCGCCGAGAAGAAAGTCATTTCAAAGCGTGCCATTGATTGGTGCCTATGTGGCGGTCTGCTGACGCAAGAGCACCTCTCCAGCATCATGATTGAGTACATTTCCGGGTTGTCGCCGGCTCGGCTGGGCGCGGCGAGGGCCCGCTTTGGGGAGGATTTTGTACCTAATCGTTGCTGATTTGACTGATTTTTGCGTCGCCACCTCGAGTTGTGTCTCGTCAATCCCCAAGCTCTCGAACACTACTGCGCTGTTGCCTCCTCGCCTGAGGCGGTGGTCCAGTTTTCTGCCGCCTACGAGCCGATGTGTTGCGAGTATAGATCTATGTCGGGCAGGCAGGCTTGGAACTCGGGCAAGAGCATGATCAAGGCCCCCGACCTGCTCCAGCAGTGTGCCGTCAAGATTTTAGGGACAGTCGGTACTTAGCGCGCAGAATACGTCATCCCGACGGTGCAGAAGGGAGCAGAGGCGGCGAGTGCTGCCCCAACGGTGTACGCTGACGGCACGCAGCTGCCCATCTGTGTGGTGGTGGCGGGCAGCGGGTGCGGCTGCCATACGTCGACATCACCTGCACGGACGGCACCACGAACCGTGTGCCACTAGCGCCATAGCTCGGGGAGGACGCTGAGGTTGACTGTCGTGACAAGCCGGGCTTCAAAATGGACCTGTGGGGCACGTAAGCGGCGTTTGTTGCGCGTCATCTCGGCGCCCGGGAGCCGAGCAAGTGGAAATTCCTGTTGATGAACGGAGTCGAATTCCACGCCAACGTGGACGGCCTGCGTCAGCTCCGAGCGGCCAAAATTTGCGTCTTGTACTTCCCGTCGCACCTCACGCACCTTTTGCAGTGCTTAGACAAGGTGCCCTTTTAGAAGGTGAAGGTCAAGGGGCGCGAGCGCACGCTGTCTATCCTCCCTGACCTCTCCAAGGGTGCCAGCTTCAACATTGTCAACTGAATGATTTTTATCTCCTACGCTTGCCTCCATGGGCTGTCACCGGCCCACGTCCGCGACGAATTCCGTGTGACCGGGACTTGGCCCCCCGGCATCAGTAAGATTGACATTCTTCGGCTGCTGATGGGCAAAGGGGGGGGATCGTCTCAGCAGGACGTCGACCTGCCGCGCCTGTCTCGCTTGCTTTGACCCAAGGCCCGCCGCGAGCTGGCGAATCCGGTAGTGGCGTTTGGGTCCGTGTCCAACCGCGGCCGCACTGTGGAGGCCAACTCCGATGCCGTATTGCGCTGACAAAGCGAGCGTGCAGCTGTGCGTGCTGAGGAGCAGCGCAAGCAGGACGAAGGACAAAAGGCTAATGACAAGAAGGCGGAGGACCAAGAGCGCGCGGCGATTACGGAGGATACAGCGGCTGAGCTCCGCAGCAGCAGCCAGGCCGCTCTGAAACACCGGCAGCGGCACAATCAGCGCGAGCAGCGACAGCACGCCAAGACAGGATCGTCCGCAGGCAAGCCTTACGCTCTGGTGTCTGTGTCAGTGGTGGTCACTTCCCCTAAGAGGCGGTGTGTCGAGGGTGCGAGACAATTGGCGCAATGGGGTGCGGATCTCCTGGGGCGGAGGGTTCAGCGGGATGTGGGACTGGT
>Ga0079203_1002737_pt1 | contig 11579 bp, 4 predicted proteins | sample PorBlaMBantryBay_FD_68602 | JGI IMG/M metagenome (GOLD analysis project Ga0079203, IMG submission 68602) | Marine algae microbial communities from Bantry Bay - Bantry Bay, Ireland | ecosystem: Host-associated > Algae > Red algae > Blade | place: Bantry Bay, Ireland
ATTGATCATCTTTCTGATAATTGATTTTCCCGACCGAACTTTTATTTTTTAGCAACACGCTTTTCGGGGCCATGGGATATGCTCCCGGAATAACCCTTCCTCCGACAAAAAGGTCTAAGTCGCCATCCTTATCGTAATCTGCGGCGTTTACTGTAGCGCCACTGATGTAATCCTGAGGGAGGATATCGAGTTTAGTGAATTTTCCCGAACCATCATTTTCATAAAATCGATCCTGATATAAAGGGTTTCCACTTTCGTGGGATGATCCTCCGCTGACAATATACAAATCTTCGTCACCATCAGAGTCGGCGTCAAAGAATAAAGCGCCCATGTCTTCGTACTGGGTATCCAGAAAGTCTTTTTCTATAAAAGTGCCGTCTACCTGTTGTAGTTTTAAAACTCCGGCTCGACCGGAAGCACCACCTACATAAATATCTTCCAGTCCATCTCCGTTCACATCCGAAACCGCCATACCAGGTCCGTTTCTGGAATGCATATGCGGCAATAAGGGTTGGATTTTAAAATCTACAAATTCATTTTCTTGATGTGTAAAATCTAATCCAATGCTATCTATCGGCTGAAATACCGTAGTTGCTTTATTGGATATTACCTCCTTTGAGGGGTTCGCATTTTTCTTGATCAAGGTATGTTCTTGATCTGCACTAACATTTTTTAGAACTTGTTGTGATCCGTCTGGCCAGGTAACTTTTACGCTATCTACAATTGTTGTCTTTCCCAATCCAAAATGGACGGAAGCCTCTACGGTAGATAAATAGCCGCGGTACGGGGAGAAATATTGCTTTTGCAATTGCCCATTATAGAATATCTCTACTTGACTGCCAATACCTTCTAGGTTGGGCGCTTCCCCTTTAAATTTGAATTTTATGTAATGGGCATTTTCTTCTGAACTGCTATTGTTTTTTAATAAGCTAGCATAGTCATCTATATTGTTTATGACCAGGTCCAGGTCACCATCATTGTCAAAGTCGGCATAAGCCATACCATTACTATAGGTAGGTTCAGTAAAACCTGCTTCCCGTGACATGTCATCGAAGATAAAATCCCCCTTATTCTTATATAGGTAATTATGTTTTTTAATTCCCGGTAGTTCGCCCAAGGCTTTTATACGCTCCGCCCTATTGTCCTTTTCATTGCCCATGGCCAAAACCTGGTTGCCGTATACCATAAAATCTAAATTGGTAATATCTTGTCGGTATCCGTTGGTAATGCATAGGTCTTTTAGGCCATCTTGGTCATAATCGAAAAGGAGTGCGCTCCAGCTCCATTCAGTAGCAGAAATACCTGCTATTTGGCCAACTTCACTAAAAGAGCCATTACCATTGTTTACTTGCAACGTGTTACGAATATATTGGGGTTGATATCCGTCTTTGATGCTTTTTTCAAAAACATCATAGCGGTTGCCAGCCATGGTAAGCTTCCAGCGCTTATTATCTGGGGGCAACATGTCTAATACAACCACATCCATGTTTCCGTCATTGTTAAGATCTCCTATATCATGGCCCATGCCATTGTAGGTAAGATGCTTAAAGTACTTACTATTTTCATTGACGAAGGTTCCGTTCTTTTGGTTAATATATAAGAGGTCATCAGTAAGAAAATCATTGGAAACATATATATCGGGCCAACCATCTTTGTTCATGTCGCAGATTTCAACACCGAGACCGAACCCTTCGATTAAAATACCCGAATCGGCAGAAACGTCGGTAAACGATTCATCTCCGTTATTACGGTACAATCTGTCCACCGAAGGGGATTTGCCTGAGCGGTCTTTTGGTCTTGACACGTTACGATTAAAATCTACAAGGTCATTACTCAAAATATATAGATCAAGATCACCATCATTATCATAATCAAAAAATGCGGATTGGACCGAATAACCGATATCAGCGACGCCCCATTTTTCTGCTTGCTCTACAAAAGACAGTTTTCCATTGGTCATGCCTGAATTTATGAACAACAGATTTTGTCTTTCTTCAGGCTTAGAGCCTCTTGGCCCACCTTTACTTACATAAATATCTTTGAAGCCATCTTGGTCGATGTCAACAATAGCTACGCCATTAGACCAATCGGATGATGAAACACCTGCAGTATCTGTAATATCCTCAAATTTCCAATCACCAAGGTTTTTGTACAAGCGGTTACTCGTCATGTTGCCAATGAAATAGATGTCTTGTAGACCATCGTTATCGAAATCTGCAGTTGCGACACCTGCGCCATTATACATATATTCAAAATCCAGTACGCTTAGCTCGTTCGAAAATATGAGGTTATTTGAGAAGGCAACTCCGGTGTTTTCAGGATTCATAGCTTCAAAAAACCTCTCCTTTTCTTTGCATGAAACGAAAGGCAAAAGAAATAGGATCAGTATAAAGAAAAAGCTATTTGGTAGTTTATTAAACATGTCGACAACAATGTAAAAACAATTAGTGCGAACTACAAATTAAAGAATCCAACCGCAGCGATTGGATTCTTTATAAAGTATAAAATTATGAGATTATTTTTAATAGCCCGTATTTTGGGTCATCAAACCTTCAGAACGATCAATTTCGGATTGAGGAAAAGGGAATACCACTAGTTTGGGATCCCAAGAAGCACCAAAAATGGTCGGGCCTAAATCCCAGCGAACGATATCAAACCAACGATGTGGTTCGAAAGCCATTTCAACTCTCTTTTCTTGCATCATTGCTGTTAATGGATCTGCATCCATTGGTGTCGTCAAACCTACTCTATCTCTGATATCTTGAATTTGCTGAACCGCTATGCCAGTATCGCCACCACCTCTGATTAAGGCTTCTGCGTATAACAATTTTACTTCGGCAAAACGCATCCAACGTTCATTGTTGAAATCACCAACACCATTTGGAGAATAGTTCGCGGGAACCATATTACGCTGCCCACGATACTTCTTCATTGAAAGCCCGTTGGACGACCAAGTTTCATCGTAAGGAATTTCGTTCAATACACCACCCGGACTAACTTTGTAGTAAGTTTCGCCAGCTTGATAAACTGTACTCGTTAATCTTGGATCACCCGGTTCAAAAGCATCTACCAAGTCTTGAGTAGGAATAAACCAACCTTGTGCTTGAGCAGGTGCTCCGTTCGCAGGATCCCAATACCAAGCTCTACCTGAACCTTGAGAACCTTTAAAGTTTTCACTATGGTTATCATCGAAAACCCAAATATTATCATCGGAAAATGGTCCGCCATATTGAATTTCAAATACAGATTCTGAATTGTTTTCGTTATCCCAGGCGAAGACATCGTCATAAGAAGAGGTTACCAAGCTGTAAGGGCCGTTATCAACAACATCGGCTAAAGCCGTGATTGCGGCTGGCCAATCTTCTTTGAAGACATTTACCTTACCGATAAAAGATCTAGCGGCCCATGCTGTTGCACGTCCTGTGTTTCCGCCATCCCAAACTTCAGGTAGGCCTGAGGAGGCTTCAGATAAATCGGCTAATATTTGGGTATATAGTTCACCTGGAGCTGAATTTGGAAGTGCCAAGTTATTAATATCCTTACCGGTTGCAGCAGCCAATGGAGCGCCTTCGCCAAATAATTTCAGCGCCTGAAAGTGATAGAAGGCACGCAGGAACTTAGCTTCCGCTGACAAAACTGTTTTATCATCATCAGTCAGTTCATTTTCTCCCTCCATATTTTCAAGAACTAGATTAGCTCTTAAAATACCTTCATAGATTTCTCCGAATACTGCTTGAAAAGGCACATCGGCGGCAGTTATTAATAAATTATCTGCTGATCTAGTTTTACTGTCACCGGAATTTTGATCAACTTCGGCATCATCGGTGATAATCATGGATATTTTCCAGTATTCACCAGTTTCGCCAAGGGTTTCCGTACTAGTGCCATAAAAATCCTGCAGAGAAGAGTAGGAAGCAAAAACAGCAGCGTCAAAATCCGCCCTAGTTTTATAGAAGGTGTCCGGGGTCACCCTATCAAGGGGGGCAAGGTCTAATTCATCGGAGCAGGACCATAAAGAGCCGATTGCAAGGATGAGAATATAAAATTGTATATTTTTCATAATCAAGTTTTTCGATTAATTAAGTTAAAGATTTTTTTTTAGAAATTGACAGATAAACCGATTTGATAGGTTGTTGGAGCTGGTCCACCGCCACCATCTTGTCCAGTTGCTAAGGCGTTAGCTCCTTTCTGGAAACTTTGGGCTCGAGTTACTTCAGGATCCCAGCCAAGATAATTCGTAAAGGTTACCAGGTTTGCAGCACCAGCATAAATACGAACACCGTTTATGAAACCATTTGTCCAGCTATCCAGCTTTTCGCTAGATAAGTTATACCCTATCTGTAAATTTTGAATTCTGAGGTAGTCTGCATCTTCAATCCAGCGATCGGAATAACGGTTATTATTATTTGGGTCATTTAAGGTAAGTCTAGGTATGTCATTGCTGGTTCCCTCTCCTGTCCATCTGTCCAATACACGAGTACTAAAATTATTAGAGTTAACTAAATTTTCCCTGCCAATTCTAGCGGAATTGTACACTTGAAGACCTCCAACACCTCTAAGAACCATTGCAAAATCAAAGCCTTTGTAAGCGGCGTTAAAGTTCATGCCATAGAAATATCTAGGAATTGGGCTACCTAAAATTGTTCTGTCTTCGGGTGTGATTTCACCATCTCCGTTTACATCTACAAAACGAATATCACCTGGTTCAGCCCCATTTGAAGACGCATCCGGTAAAGCAGCACCGGCTTCTGCAGCATTTTGATAGAGGCCATTGGTCTTATAACCATAAAAATGACCTAAGCTTTCACCTACAATTGTTCTGTGTGTTTGTGCACCGCCAATACCAGAAATAATTTGGCTTACCGAACCTAAATCGGTAACCTCATTTTTAGTAGTGGTTAAGTTAGCACCAATACTGTAGGTGAAGTTTTCTCCAGACTGGCCACGATAGTTAGCGGATATTTCAAAACCTGAATTTTCGATTTGACCTATATTCGAGTCAGCTCCATAGAAATAACCAGAAACACTTGGCAGCGGCACTGCAATTAGAACATCGTCGGTAGTCTTTTTGTAATAGTCGGCAGTCAATGATAGTTTTCCTTGTAACATACTCGCGTCAAGACCAATATCTAGTTGCGTACTGGTTTCCCAAGTAAGTGCAGCATTGGCAAATCTGGTAGGTGCGGGTGCTCTAACAACATTTTGACCATCACCAATTACATAAAAGATGTTTCCTTCCAAGGCACTTAGGTAAGGAAAGCTATCTGGAGTTTGTTGGTTTCCGATCTGCCCCCAACCTGCTCTTATTTTCAGATCATTTACGAAGCCGTCAGAATTAAAAAATTCTTCTGAGGATACTCTCCAACCCAACGATAATGATGGGAAAAGTCCTGATTGGAAACCATCGCCAAATCTAGAACTTGCATCTCTTCTAAAGTTGAATGTAGCTAAATACTTACCTTCGTAATCATAATTTAAACGTCCTAGAAAACCTTGAATGGTCCAAAGGTCTGCTTCCTGTGTTGCCGTAGAGCTAAGACTACTAGTGGCAAAATTCGGATTGAAAAGGTTGTTACCTTGTACCCTTATTTTGTCAAAAGTAAATTTAGTTTGTTCAAAACCTACTAACGCGGAAAGATTATGTGATTCTCCAAAGGTAGTATCATATGATAGGGTACCTCCCGTTGTAAGTGTAAATTGCTTAGTTAAGTTTTGCACGCGGAGCGATAGTCTTGGCCCCGTTTCATTAAAATCGGCAGGATTTTGATTAAACAAACCTTCACCCGTTACATGGTCAATACCTACGGATGCTCTTGCTTTCAAACCTTTAGCGATTTCCAATTCTCCATAGAAATTACCAATTATTTGACGAACCTCTATACTTGTAGAATTGGCCCGGGGATCGTTCCTCCACAGCGTATTTGTTGAGCCATTACCTGAGCCTATGTTGGCGATAGATTCAGTCCTATACCCAAATGGGCCATTGGCATCGAAAGGGTTGTAATAAGGGGCGTTCAATAATGATATGCCGGCAGAATTGACTCCCCCACCTTCTGGTTGAACGTCACGATCAGAATTGCTTAATGCTATGGACTGTCCAAACTTTAGTCGTTTTCCTACTTTAAAATCTGAGTTGGCCTTTAAGGAATAACGTTCAAAAGCTTGAGATTGCTCAATCCCTTCTTGATTTAAGTAGCCACCAGAGATATAATAATTGGCGTTATCGTTACCCCCGCTAGCACTAAGGTTGTGACTTTGAACATACCCAGTCTTGAAGAACTCATCTTGCCAATCTGTTTCAGGATTACCCGCAAATTCTGAATAATCTCGACCGAGCTGGTTTTGTATATCTATATATTGAGATACGTTCAAAACATCGATTTTTTCACGAAGAGTACTGAAGGCGGTATATCCGTTATATGTCATTTTGCCAATGCCGCTCTTCCCTCTTTTAGTAGTTACAATAATAACACCGTTGCTACCTCTTGCACCATAAATGGCAGCTGAGGCTGCATCCTTTAATACGGTAATACTTTCGATATCATTAGGATTTAAACTGGCTAAAGGGTTTGAATCGGTAGTAGAGGATGTATTTACCGTGATGTTCGTGGTTTGAACCAGTGGAACGCCATCGATGACCCAAAGAGGATCGTTATTTCCTGGGGAACCTACACCACGAATACGAACGTTGATAGGGGCAGCGGGATCGCCACTTCGGTTTGCAATGTTTACACCTGCAATAGTACCTGCCAAGGCTTGATCGGGACTGGTCAATGGTTTAGTTGCAATCTGTTCAGAATCAATAGAGCCGATAGCACCGGTTAAATTACCTTTTTTCTGTGTACCATAACCAACCACAACGACTTCGCTCAGTCAAAAGGGTCGGTAGTTACACAGATCAGCATCGAATAATCCTGGACACCCGCAGTAACACTTCGCGGTCCAAAATACGTTTCAAGAGTTGGTTTTGAATTGACCTGTGGTACAATTTTAAAGAAACCTTTATGTATCGCCTTACCGTTTGCGAACATGGTAAAATTGCACGGGCCCGATTTTCGACTGTAGCTTTTAGGTATCGCAAAGTGCACTTCTGCATTGTTCTTTACGGGTAGTACGGTAGAACTGCCAAAGGCATTTGTGAGCATTAAATTGATATCTGCATCACCATTAATATTGAAATGAAGAACAATAGATTCACCAGCCTCATAAATAGTCTTTTTATCGAGCCAACTAACATGGTAACTATTGAAAACAACAGCCTCTTCCTGTTGGTCGGAACAAGAAATACAAATTAGAAATATTGCAATCAAATATATCTTTCTCATATCACTTTGGGTTTCCGATATAGCTGTTTATATCAAATTTCAAAAATGAAAAACCGTTTCCATCATAGGGCTGTTCTTGGGCTTGACCATGCCCGTATTCGCGGTTAGGAAAGACTTTTTTCGTAATAGCGGCATTTGGTAATCCGTTTACGAAACAATTGTCAAGATTACTTTCAATAACACGGATATCTTCAATCTCTAATGGTATATAATTGAAGAATTGTTTGCGTTGCACACGCACACCTTCGGCTAAAAATTGATGGTCGACCCATAAAAGTTCATGGTTTTCATCATAATAGGAAATTAAGAGTTGCGGAATTGTGACCTCTTGTATTCCACCGTTATAAAGGGTGCCATCAATACCGTGATTCGTAAACTCCAGGTGCTGTAGTGCAACACTCTTATATAAATCCGTATTGGCGGTATTCCCGGCCGATTGTAGATTGAACTTAACTGGTTGTTCTTCTAAAGCAATTGGGGTAAACTGGTCAGGGTCGAAAGTCGGGGGCATCGTGTCTTTGGTTGAAGACCAAGCGATGCCTTCAAAATTAATTTTAAAGGGCGTGGTTTCTTTTGGCATCAATTTGTGCTTCATGTGAAACTTTGCATTGTATACCGCTAATTCTTTGTCCAATTCATTATAGAGCGTGGCCTTTATCACAACATCCGCTGGCACATTATCAACATTCTGAAGCTCACCAATAATACTATATTGCCCTTGATATTGTACCAATTTCGCCTCCAATATTTCGAGAATTGGTTGTTTCAGCACATCTTCATGATGTGTTTGTTGTGTGGTGATCTTACGCCTACCATGATTGTAAAAGGTGGTCGTGTTTTCTGTAAATAATTGGTCAGGTGGAATATCGCTATCCTTTTTCTTTGGTTTAACATACCATTTACCTGATTTCTTTATAAGCTCATGAAAGTAGTCTTTCTTCACTTTTTCCAGAGGTGTAATCCATTTTGTCGCCACTTTCGCTTTTGCACTGATTTCGGTTTCATCTACTATTTCTATACCGATAGAGTCTAATTTTGCATAAGAGCTTAAGATACCATCAGTAACAGAAACTTCTAACATATATTGATCAATAGTAACCTCGGCTTCCGGGTCAAGATAGGAGTGGGCCCTTTCAAATTCTTTAAAATCTAACGCGTCATAATAGGATTGCACTACATTTTTTGGTAAAAGTTGTGCGGTGTTCTTGATATAGAATATGTACAGCCCAAAACCCATACATACCAGTACCAGCAAAGCCCATAAATGATTGATCACCACTAATCCTTTGGAAAATTTGTTGTATGCCACAGCTAATTGCATAAAATTGGGCAACTCTCCTTTGCGAGCTTTGAGTTTTCTCAACCAAAGCATCATTATGTTTACAATAAATGCCAGGATAATCGTCAGTACAGGTATAAATCCCCACATAATATTTAAAAAGAACGGGGTTTGCTCTTTTGGTAAGATCTCAGGTAAGGGAGGCACATTGAGTTTCTCCCAAACCATGATACCATTTTCTAATTGCTGCAATCGCTGCCATCCGCAGAAGTAAAGAATAGGGTCATAGAATTTATCATTTGAAAATATATATTTCAAATTGTATTTTTCGGGCACAGTCAAAAACTGCTGTAATGAACCAATACCCTCTACACCTCGAAATTTTGAATTCTCAATACGCTCGATGGCCCTTGTGGTAAGTTCTGGCAATCTTCTTGCAGAATGGTAATTACCATCTACGGTCATTGCCATGGTCTGTGCCGACAACCAAGCCATTTGGTCCCCAAAACCCAGCGGTAGATAACGCCATGAGTCGTGCGAATCTTGGCTCAAAAAATTGACAATCGGCAACATTTTTATCTGTGCAGGCTGCGAAGGTCTAAAATATCCTAAAGTCATCGTAAAACCGACCATCAATAAAAGACCCCCAGCAAGGGCACCCCCTAAAATTCGATGGTAAACGCGACCGAACATACTTTGAATGCGATCCTTCAAATCTCCCTCAACAAATCGATAAGCGAATTCGCCAAAAATTGGCAAGGCCATTATGGTCGCCCATAAGGTAAACCGGTCTAAGGTTAATATATTGAAAGCAGTTTCCCCTAAAAGTTTTAGCGGTATTGGTGTTGTACCGCCGGTGCCTAAAATTGTAAGCATGGTAAAAGACATGCCAAAAAACATGTACCGCTTAGCATAAAACCTATAGAATAGATATGGTAAAATAAAAAGTAAAATTCCCCATGGAATTACAAAGAAAACAAGCCCGGAAGAGGTTACCTCTAAAAAATTATCACGAGAACCGTGTGGAATAGGAACTTGGGTTATTGGATTCTTTTTTGAATTATACCAATAGGGAAGAATACAGGTAATAATCAATACCAAAGAGCTGCCTCCAAAAATAACGATTCGCCAAAAGCATTTTTTAAAAGCCTTGTAGAAAACCTTAAAAGATACTTGTTTCATTGTCTCTACCTGCTCCCGGGCAGCATCCATAACCGCCATACCCAAAAGGGGAAAAATGAAAAATACCATTCCAAAAATAGGGGTCACGTGATGTGATGTAACGGTCACCGCAATCAGGGTAAGCGATGATAGTAAATACCGATATTTTCCAGTTTTTGTCCAAAGGTAAATTTCGGACATCACATGCAATAGAATTGATAGTGCACAAATACTGGGCAATTGCCCGAAAATATGGAGGGTTTCGATGAATGTTGATGAAAATACGGCAAGAAGTGCGGTATATCCTGCCACTCTGCGGTTTCCTGTCATTAGCGCAGCAAACCTATATACTCCGGTGATAAACAGTATGATGCCAATGATAGCCACCGTAAACATGCCGAATTTAAGTCCACCCACATAAGACAATAAACCTATGGTTTGATGAATTAGAGGGGGGTACGATTGCACCGTAAAACCGGTATACCAATGATAATCCCATGGTTCGAACCAATCTGCAGCATAGTGACTTGCAAAAAAAAGATGGATTAATGCATCGTATGTATACTCCAATGTGAAGAAAATACTTGACCCATGAAAAGCAAGCCCTATAATAAGGGCTAGAATCAATAATGTATTGGTTTTTTTAAAGGCCTGCATGTAGGAAAATATAACATTATAAAGCCAAGTATATTGTATTCACTGGGGTTAATCGGTCAACGTCAGTTAATTACTTTCGTCTCTGCTAAACCAATTTTAATTATCTGGATTCATTTGAATGGCACAGAACCCTCTTTTGTAGTACACTTCAATAAAAACCCGAATAGTTACATCACCGTTTCTAAATCTTAAGAACTAAACATTGTGGCAGTTGAAGTTCAGCCAATAACTAGGAGTATTGAACAAAAGTTGTAGCATGGGAGTTACGGGCTCATTAGAGCCCATAATGGTCGATAACAACTCGCCCTTTTTGCTTTGCTCCCAACCAACATGATCTTATTCGATATGAAAAGGAGTCACAAGCGGGTATGTGTGTTATTAAACGCAATCGTTCTATTAGCGATTCTAAGGCTCCTATTTTTGTATAGTCATGTAATAGAAGTTCATGCGTAAGGATAGTTACTAGCTCTGTAGTGAAGATTACATTTAAAAAGGCTCTCAGAGATAAGGTTCTCCTCACACGTACGGCTCGCAGAGGCTACAATATTTTAATCGACCACCTCAACAATCATCTCGACTTCAACGGCCATATTACCGGGCAAAGAACCCATACCGACTGCCGCACGCGCATGTTTGCCGCGATCTCCAAAAACTTTTACCATCAGGTCCGAATACCCGTTAATTACCTTGGAATGATCCTTAAAGTCGGGCACGGCGTTCACCATACCTTTAACCTTTACGATTCTTTTGACCCTGTTTAAATTACCAAGTTCGGCCTTAAGAACGGCCAATTGATTAATAGCCGCCCAACGAGCCGCCTCGTAACCTTCTTCCAGAGTGAGGTCGGCACCTACTTTACCGATTACATTTTTTCCGTCATCTTTTTTGGGTCCCTTCCCTGCTAAAAAGAGTAGGTTTCCTCTTTTTACGGCATGTACATAACTTGCAGCGGGAGTACCGGGCTCTTTCAGAACAATTCCTAAAGTATCCAACACTTCTTGAGGGTCGTAATTTTCGGTATTTTCAATCGCAGCTTTTTCTACGACCTGTGCTTCAACGGGTACTTTTTTATCGCTAAAGCGGTCACAGGAGATAAAAATGACCATTGCTGCAAAGAAAACTATAATTTTCATATTCCTAATTTTAATTAAGTCCTT
>Ga0079203_1002743_pt1 | contig 11551 bp, 4 predicted proteins | sample PorBlaMBantryBay_FD_68602 | JGI IMG/M metagenome (GOLD analysis project Ga0079203, IMG submission 68602) | Marine algae microbial communities from Bantry Bay - Bantry Bay, Ireland | ecosystem: Host-associated > Algae > Red algae > Blade | place: Bantry Bay, Ireland
TTTCTTTAAGCTCATGAGCGAGGTTTTTAGTGTCGTGAGAAACCTTAAATTTAGGGAAATTTTTATTCCCACTCGCTCTCTTTTAATTCCCCTCATTTGTTATGCACTCAATTCAAATTCTAATTCTAATTCACATTCAAATTCAAATTCTAATTCAAATTCAAATTCTAATTCAAATTCTAATTCAAATTCTAATTCTAATTCACATTCCCATTCAAATTCAAATTATTCCACCTCCACAATCATCTTTCTAGTCGCTTCAAATCCGCCACTCTTCAGATGGTAAATCAAAATGCCACTTACATTCAGGTTGGCCTTTTCGAGCACAAATTCCTGATAACCCACTTCATAATATGCCGAATGCTCAGCGATAATACGGCCGTTGATGTCTGTAATCGTAATCGTGGCATCTCCTGCTTCCGATAAAACGAAAGGAATAACCGTTTGCTGACGGAATGGATTTGGACGATTTTGTAGTAAGGCAAAATTAGCCGGTTGCTCCTGGATGCTATCTTTGTAAGTAAGCTGAACACCCAGCGTCGTATAACTAGCATCGTACGCCTCTGCGGGTACCAGTACATCATTGACAGTCAGCACTTCGCTGAGGCGCAAATTAGTTTTTGCCCGGAACCTCAAGGTGAACGCCTTTGAAGGATCAGTCATCTGAACAGGTTGATTATTAAACCAACTGACAGTCAATTTCCCATTATCTATTTGGGTAAACCCAAAATTGCTTGCCTCAAGATCAAGCGTCTCGGAGTAGATTTCGTCAGGTATCATTTCCAACACCGAAGGATTATAATCTATTGTAAACTGGAATCCTCTAAGCCCCTTATTGGACTGTGTCATAAAGTCTACCGTTATCTCTTCTCCAGATTCCAGTAGTTGATCCTTGACGAAAAATGATAGGGTGCCTTCACTACGCGTATCACCGGATAGTAAACCATTGGAAGTAGCATTCAGATTAAGATCACCTACTTTTACCGCCATAAAGTCTACATTATTCATATTTGCTTCCAGCTCATGAACAAAACGACTCTCGGGGAAGGGAGTAATAAATGGATTGTCAGGAACGGGGAAGTTGAATTCCGTATCTACAAAACGCCAGGAAGTATTATTTTGGAAATGCTCATCCAACAATAAGATGGCACGACGTAAAGCAATCAAATCTCTGCTGGAAATAATACCGTCATTGTTTACGTCGGCTGCGATCAGTTGATAAGAAGATTGTAATTCACTTAGTCCAAGTAGGTGTTGACCGAGCATAATTAAATCCATCGTAGTTACGCCGTTCAACACATCATGGTCGTGATAAGGAACGATATGATAATCCTCATTCATCATTAAGTCGGGTAGTACATATTGGCCATCTTCCTCCGTTTCAACGATCTGACTAGCCAATGGGCTTTCAATTTCTATACTTACTCCTTCTACACCCATACCCATCTCATTATGTAATCCACCAGATATGGTAGCCATCATTGGAGATGGACATGGCCCATCAAATATTACAACATCTACATCACAAGGAGCTGGGGATTGGTTGCCATGAATATCACTTAGAAATATAGAAATGGTGGTGTCCCGTTGCCCCATTCCATTAAGTAAATCATAAGTAAAGATGAGCGTGTCAGGTGATGATCCTTCAAAAGTAGCGGGTTCCGTTGCAGAACAATCATCTTTTGCTCTGACAAACTGATCAGGAAAAAACAATAAAGTATCTCCTGGATTAATTGGTATACAAAGCGGACTACCCACACAAGAGTACGCAGGAGAAGTAATATCAAACACTTCTACTTCAAAACTACAACTATCTATATTCCCACAAGCATCTTCTGCAAAATACGTAACAACATTTACTCCGATATTAAAATTTCTATCAATGAGCGGTCCATCAATCATTACTTCAAAACCATCCATCTCTACAATTCGACTGCTAAAGTGAATACTATCACAGTTATCTGCTCCTTCTACTGTAAACGTAAACGGCTCTCCACAGCTTGGTGGTTGTGGGAAGGGATCAAAATCATTTGCTGAGGTATCCGAAGGACAAAAAGTAATCATCGGTGGTATCGTATCATTCACTACTATATTTACAAAAAAGGTATCAGGATTTTCATTATTACAGAAATCTCTGGCCACATACCCCAGTCGTTGTGTGAATTGGTTGGGACAAGTAATATTAGTCGTATCGTTTGCCACTAATATCGCTTCTGCAAATTGACAACGATCTTGTATCGTAGGAATGGGTAATTGATCTTCCGGGAAAGCACAGGCGACCATCGTATCCAATGCACCGAAAGGTTGAAAAAAGGTTGGTGGTATGGTATCTTTTATTATGATAAAACGACTAACCAGCGTATCATTACCACAAGCATCGGTCAAGACAAACATCTGAGTGATAACGGTATCACAACTAGAAGGAAGATCTTCCAAATTTATTTGTAAAACGGAAGTAACCGTATCTCCACAGTTGTCAATCCCCGGTAAGAGAAAGACGGAATCGGGGAAAGCAGCTTCACATTCATAAGGTCCTAGTGTATCCGTATTGATCGGACGGGGCGCGACATTGTCGTTGATCATAATAGTCTGGGTAAGTAAACTAGTATTTCCACATAAATCGGATAGCTGATAAGTCCGTAAATAACTGCCAAAACAGCGAACAGCCATTTCATCTGGCAATATAGAAATGATCACAGAACCTCCACAATTGTCTATTGCATTCATTACCAAACTACTATCTGCTGCTGGTACTAAATCTGCACAGGTATATGGCCCTAGGGTTGGTAATGCATCAGCTGTCGGTGCAATGGTATCTCTTATTTCAATCGTCTGGGTAAGCAAACGAGTATTTCCGCAAATATCGGTTAATTGATAAGTACGGATAACATCTCCCATACACATTGGCGGAGCAGTATCATTCAGGTGTGTTACGGTAACAACGCCTTCGCAATTATCTGTGATCCTAGTAACATTTCCGGTGTTTGGTAAGAAATCAGCAATACAATTGAACGGCCCCGCATTTGACGTTAATTGTCCCATTGGAGGAATACTATCAAATACCGTAACCATTACCGTGAATGGTTCACTCACGTTGCCACAAGAATCGGTTGCTTCGTAAGTAATGGTTCTTTCAAAACGATGATCACAAGTCATATTGCTAACCACATCCGAACGAACACTGACCGTGGCATCATTACATCTAGCCATAGCCGTAGGAGGAACCAGCATAACTTCTTCTGCACAGTCGGCACTTATATCAAGACTACTGGGCATGTTATTCCAGGTCCAGGTAGGTGGTGTTTTGTCATCGATAATAATTTGTTGCGTAAGGGTGCTGGTATTATTACATCGGTCTGTCAAGATGAAAATTCGATTAAAATTGGTCATACACATCGGGGTACCGAATCTACTGTCGTCCACTGTCACGGTTACGTCGCCTCCACAGTTGTCCATTACATTGGTCAAATCACTAGGAAGACCAGCAGGAATATCGGTTACGCATTCAAAGGGGCCAAGTGGAGCAGGTGTATCTGCAGTTGGTGGTATTGAATCATTAACCATGATATTTTGGGTCAGATCAGCGGTGTTACCACACATATCAGTTAACCGATATGTACGTATGCGAGCATTTATGCAGTTATTACCGACCATGGTTTCTCCTTCAAAGGTTACCGTTACATTTCCACCACAATTATCTCTTTCATCTATTACGATGGTTGTATCAGCTGGTGGTATATCGCCAGCGCAGGCGTATGGTCCAAGAGCAGCTAACGCCGGAGCGGTAGGAGGTACGATATCCTGAATGATAATACTTTGAACAAGATCAGTAGTATTACCGCATTGATCGATCAGCACAAAAGTACGGTTGATGGTATCCAGACAAGCCATTGGTATTTCTGTAGTAACCGTATCTATTTCAACATCGTTACCACAATTATCTATTAAATTGGTGAATACCACTTCATCAGGACTTGGAATATCTTCAACACATGCAAACGGCCCAAGTTGTGGTAGTGGATCGGCGGTTGGTGGTACGGTATCATTTACCGTAATGGTAAAAATAAACGGATCAGATTCATTACCACAGCGATCAACTGCAACATAGATTTCTGTTATGGTGAAATTATCTGGACAATTTCCACGAGTTATTGTTGTGTCTTGTAGTGTGATTGTTATTTCGTCCATGCAATTGTCAGTTGCTACTGGCATGGAAGGGGTAATATCGTCTGCACAAACAAAGTCGGCGGAATTAATAGTAGAATCAAAAACGGGTGGTGTTATATCTAGGACTTCGATGATCTGACCGCCAGTGGTTAGGGAGTCATTACAATTGTTAGCAATAGTAAACCTACGGATAATTTTAATTTTACAATTGTCAGTAGACGGAATTACTTCATCTTCAAAACCAATAAAAAATATATTGGAGCAATCATCTGTAGCGGTAGGGAAACCTGTATTGTCGGTAGTCGCATCTTCCAGACATTGTACCGTAGTATCAGGTGGAAAAGTATAGATTGGAGGATCACCTTCATCAAATGTAATTATTTGTGTACAAGTGCTAGTGAGTCCATCTGTGCCAGTGATTGTAAAGCGTCGGGTAACTGTGCCTGCGCTGCAACTATCAATACTTTCTATATCCGTAAAACTAATCGCTGCAATACCACAGGCATCCTGCGCTTCGGGTACACCAGTTAACGTAGTATCAGCCGGATAAGCGGTACAAGGTAGCGTGACGTTGGATGGACAACGAATAATAGCGGGAGGTCGGGTATCTTCTACTATTACATTAATCGTACAAAAATTACAATTTCCGAATTCATCACAAACTTTTAGCTCCACCATAATTGGGGGTTGATTTACATCATCGCAGGTAAAAACGACACAATCAGTAAACAATGGGTCGCCTACTCGTCGTACACAAAAAGAGTCAAGCGGCATCGTACAATTGTCAGTACTGCCGTCATCAAAGAACGCTGCGCAAAATTCAGTGCTGGTATTGTTTAAGCCCACTGTTTTTTGTGACTCGCAAGTAACTGCGGGAATGGTTTCATCTACTATCGTGATGGTAGTAGCACAAGTACTGGTATTTCCACAATCATCGGTTGCCGTGTAGGTAACAATATGTGTACCCAGCGGAACACCTCCTACCGGCCCAAAGTCAGTACCAAATTCCCAGGCTACAGTGATGGTAATATTATCAGGACTGGAGCAATCATCCGTTGCTGTTGCAGGAGGAAGCGTAACAGTTGCGGAACAAACGTCAGAGTCCGCACTTTGGGTAAGACTATCTGGGCAAATAATACTAGGTCCGGTCGTATCTGCAATTTTAATAAATTGGCGTCCTTCTGCGACAATTCCATCTCCGCACCAACTGGCTACTCTCCATCGTCGAAAAATTTTCGTTGTTCCTTCGCAAACCCGTGTGGTATCATCTCTTGAAAAAGCAAAGAGCATACAAGCGCTCGCAATAGGTACGCCATTGATAGTAGGACTTCCGGTGAATGCTGGATCAGCACTTGGATTTATGCTACAATCTAAAACGTCTTGATCGAAGCCGTCAAAATCCGGAGGGAACATGATGTCTGCCGGGTCAGGTTTTTCGATATGGATTTGTTGGATACAGGTTGCGGTCATACCTTGTTCATCCGTAGCAGTATAAAATCGTTGGATAAAAAAAGTATAGTCCCCCGTGTTGCAGTTGAGTTGATCCACTGATTCAGTGAAGGTAAGTTCAACTGAACCACAGGCATCCATAGCGGTCGCCATTGGAATGGTATCAGTACAGCTGATGGTGTCGTTGACACAACTCGTAAAAAAGGGAGGTGTTTTATCCTCTACAAAAACATTGGACCAACAAGAAATACCCGACGCTTCGTCTGTCACCATTACTTTTACGGTACGTCCGATATACTCACTGGTAATAATAGGTGAAGTTGGAATCTCCATGTCGAGTTCGTCTAATACTTGAACGATCAATGGGCCGGTGCAATTTGGCGTACTCGAAAGCACTTTGGCAGGCGTCATCGTCGCTTCACAATCTTGACTAAGGGATAAATTAAGATTTCCGTGGCAGGACAATTGGCATTGCCCCTGAAGACTGGGAGAATATAGCAGGAAGCTGAACACAAGGCACAGCAATGTGCTGAAAGGTGTATGATTAGTAAATAAGTTCATAATAATTGCTATTAAAAAGTTTTGTAAAAACTAATGGGTATTCCTATCATCATTAGTAGATGATGAGAAACGATTAAAAACTTTTTAATTTGATAGTGCAGATAGGCATAGAAAGGGTGCCTATAGATATGATATATTCAAATATATTGCCATATTATGTTTTTGGCACATTAGCAATAGTTTATAACATTAAAATAACTTTAATAAGTTAATGATTTGATTGGTGTTGTGTAGCCATCGGGAAATAGAAAAGTCAGATACGAAGGAGTTACGCATCTGACTTCTAGGATGAGGTATGGGAACAATTGGTTTTTTGGCGTTAAAGCCTAATAATTAGTATAAAGGTAAGTAGATATCAGGAGCGAAAGAATAGCCTTTTTGTATGACTATTAAATAAAAGAAGTGCTTTCAATCCATTTGAAAGCACTTCATTAACTAAAAATTAAATGTTAGATATAAATTCTATTATCTGGTCAACATAACTTTACGAGTAGTCTGTGCTGAATTGGTTTGAATATTCAGGTAGTAAACACCGAAAGGTAAATGTCCGATATCCATGGTGTGCCCATTTCCTGCGATTAAGTTAAGCTGTATATCTTCTACTATCTGTCCAAGTGGATTGAGTAACTGTACTTTTTGAATCGTTTCTTCGCTTAAATTATTTTCAATTTGAAGCGTACCAGTTGTTGGATTAGGAAAGACTTTAACGTTGTTGGTTAGTTCTACATCATCTACATCTACGATAAAATCATTTTGTACAATTGCTCGGATCATCAAGTCCGCTGCTTCATTTGAGCGATACTGCGCAAAAGCATTAGCGATCAATTCAAATGATCTTCTGGAGATAGGAGCTGTAGCTTCTGTTCCAATAGCTAATGTATTTCCTTGCATCACCCAGGCTGCGTAAAACCCACCACTATTTACGGTGACTGGACTCTGTAGAGTAGTAGTTACCCATTCTCCGGCAGGATTATAACTACCTCCTTCTACGATTTCAATACTTCGTAATGTACCAGGAGCACCCCCTGCACCATTATCATCATAAATCTGTACCGTATAACTGTCATCTAGTCCACCACTATCATCACCTAGCGCAAAAACTTCTATAGCGGTAATTACTGCTGGGTAGAATGGAGGCTCAATGAAAACAGCCATTCCGCTATTTCCACCACCATTTGTCCAAGAAGCTTGTGCACTAGCAGCATCACCTGTAACGTAAGAAAAAGTAATACCATCCGGGTTAGAAATATCGAGGACTGAAAATTCTGAAATATTTGTATTGTTACTATTAACGAGGTCACCGTTGGTTCCAGCTAAGATATCCATTGTATAGTTACCCGCTACATTATCAGTTCCAGTTGGCGTAAGAAGTGGTAAATCCAAAACGACTGTTTCGTTTGGTGCAATTGTACCAGAAGTACTGGCAGTTTGCTGATAATTAACACCGGAAGCACTGATTCGTGCCAATACAGAAACAGCGTCTTCAATATCTACATTACCGCTATTGGTCAACCCAATAGATAATGGAATATCATCTTCTGGTAAGTAGAAAACGCCTGCATTATGTGATTCAATATTCCAATCTGCGGTAATATCAGTAATACTGAAGGTAACTGGATCAGGATATTCGAATCGAATGGAAGTTTCGTCGTTCGGAATAAGTTGCACGGCTATTTCCAGTCCAATCGTTCCAGTAGTGTTTTCCATACCAATAACAGCATCTTCTGTACAAGCTGCATTGGGATCGTAAACACCATCCTCAACGGCCATATAATTGAAGGTGATAGAATTATCATTGCTATCAAAAACTACTTGAAAGGTATTGCTACCCGTAAAAGAAGGTGCGGGTGGAGTAGAGGCAATCCAAAAAGGAACATCAAGATAAGAAACAACAAATCTGCCATCTCCTAAATTTTGATACACTACGCGTCCTGGGTTTCCAGATCCATCAAAGTTGAGGTCTGTCATTAATGGACACACCAAATTATTTCCGCCTCCAGCTGTAGGGATTCTTGGGAAGCAATGTGCTACATTCGCTACATTACTAAAACTTAGCCAGCCATTTGAACCGATTTTTACACGATCAAATTCTAACCAATAATATTGAAAATCAAAACCCATATCTACCAAGGGAGCAGAATTGTCATCGGCAAGACCAGTAATTTCGGTGCCTGATTCGGAGATGTCAATCCATTCATAGGTAGGACCTTCAGGGTCATCTGAATTTTTCCAGGTATACCCATAGTCATCCGGGCCACCAGAGGTTTGTGCAACCATCGGCTGGATAGCGAAGCTGGCACATATAAAAATAAAAAGAAGTTTAGTGTAAATTATTTTCATAATTAAAAAAATTTATGGTTAAAAATAGGTGAGTATCTAGTACAACAGAATGCACTCCAAACTCTAAAGGTAATTATTTCCTTTTTAACTTAAAAATTAATGCTTACATAAATAGGATATAAATATTTAAGACTTGACAAAAGCGGAAATCTTATGTATCTTTGGCGTCCAATAGCGCGGAGTGGAGCAGTTGGTAGCTCGTTGGGCTCATAACCCAAAGGTCGTAGGTTCGAGTCCTGCCTCCGCTACAAAGTAAGCCCGGTAAATCATTGATTTACCGGGCTTTTTAATTTTAAACTTATGAAATCTATTGCCAAACTTTTCGGCACTTCTTTTGGCTTCGGATATGCACCCGTAGCTCCTGGTACATTCGGTACCCTTTTCGGCGTCTTGATCTACCTCCTTATCTATCATTTTCAACCTGCTTTTATCAATTATTATCTGATCGGACTTAGCATTTTGGGCACCATCATCGGTACTTGGTGCTGTAAAATCGTGGCAGAGGATTGGGGACATGATCCGGGAAAAATTGTGCTGGATGAAAGTGTTGGAGTCTGGATTACCTTATTATTTATTCCTTTTCATTGGGGATATATATTGGCTGCTTTTGTATTGTTTAGGTTTTTTGATATATTAAAACCGTTGGGTATCAAAAAGTTAGATAGAGATATGGATACGCCGCTTTCCGTAATGTTAGATGATGTGCTAGCCGGTATTTATGCCTGGATTGTCTTACAGTTAATCATTAAGGCCGTACCTTATTTTAGTTGATTAAATGCTTCCAATTATTTTATTATTCCTAATATTGCACTACTCATTAGAAAAGTTGTATATTTGACTAACTGTCATTCCAAGATTTATTTATGACTACCAATATTTCGAGCTACTTTGCTGATATTTTGCACGAAAGGGAATCGCTTATCATTCCCGGCTTTGGTGGGTTGATAACCAGCTATCGCGCTGCATCTATTGACCATGTCCAAGGACTACTGCATCCACCATCACGGTTGGTTCGTTTTGACCAAAATTTACAGGTCAATGATGGCGTATTGATAGCGCATTTGCAAAAGGAAGCAGAGCTTACCAGCGAAGAAGCCCGTAGTCAGATCGACCATTTTGTGGCAATCGCCAATGAAAGATTGGTCAAACGCGAAATTCTTATGCTACCTGGTGTAGGCCGCCTCTATAAAGATCACGAAGGACGATTCAAATTTTTACAGGATAATACCAATTTTAACAAAGAATCCTACGGTTTACAGAGCGTCCAATACTATCCTATTTTACGAAATAAAGAAACGGCTCCTCGCGAAGCTCCTCTTCCTGATACTTTTCAATCAACTCCAACTACTAGCAAAAAAAGAGCCTGGAGCACAGTAAATTCACCACAAACGATCTTGTCATTGATGGTCGGATTTGCACTTCTGGCACTGGCAGGTACCTTTATTATATCAAAAAGTGATACTAATAATATAGTTTTTAGTAGCAATAATACACTTCCTGTTTCTGATAAACGGGTCAATGAAAAGCCTACTTTTGAAGACATCACCACCATGAGTGTCACTGATAGTCGTAATGGTAATGGAGAGACCACCAGCACTGTTATTTCTGAAGAAGAAAAAACACTTCCATTAGAAGAAATTGATGCCAATCCAGAAATAGATATTGAAGATAAAATACTTGGCCCTTCTCGTAAAAAAGGCGTAATTATCATCGGTTCCTACAAATTTAAAAGGAGTATCCAGAAGATGGCGGACAAGGTTGTCGCACAAGGATTCAACGTCTATCAGCAACGTATTGGTGACAGCGACATCATTCGGGTCGGTGCCCAATTTGCCTACGAAGATCAGAAAGATCTCAACCGAAAATTGCGTATCATCAAAGACAACATTGAAGATCGTGCATGGATTTTAGTACAATAAATATATTTTTTGTGACTAAATGTAAGTAAATTACTGAATCCTTTTTTTAGCTCCAACCTCAGATCATATTACCCTTCCCTCTTTGAATTCTACCAGATTTCTCCTTCCTTTGCCCTATGAAGACCATTCAAGAAAAACTGACGCACGTCCGTGACTTATTACAAAAAGAAAAAGAGGCAGACTTTGAAAAGTTTCGAGCGGAAATGCTCCAGCTATCCCAAGCGGAGCGACGGGAAAAAGGATTGTGTTGGTATCCATTACAGGTCTTAAAAACGGGATATACCGTCGGAGATCGTGCTTTTGTAACGGTTAATCGAACGGCTCACCTAAACAAACCACATCGCCTCCGATCCGGAGCACCTATCGAATTTTATGGTGGGACAGATCAACCCAAACGTACACAGGTCGTTCGTGGTATCATTCATTTTGTAGACAAAAACAAAATGAAAATTATCTTAAACCATAAAGACTTACCCGACTGGCTAAACGATGGACAATTGGCCGTTGAATTACTATTCGATGAACGCACTTATCTGGAAATGGAAAAAGCGATGCGCATCGTCCTTAAAGCCAAAGATGATCGCTTGGCAGAACTAAAAAACCTAATCTACGGAACACAAAAACCACAGTGGAATCCACTACCAATAGTCTATCACGACTACCTCAATCCTGCCCAAAAAGAAGCGGTTCAATCCATCTTGGCGGCCGAAGATATCGCGGTTATACACGGCCCACCCGGTACCGGTAAAACGACTACATTGGTTCACGCGATCAAGTTATTGGCAGAAAAGGAAAAACATATTCTAGTCACTGCTTCGAGTAATGCCGCAGTGGATTTATTGGTAGAACGACTAGACCAAAAAGGCCTCAATGTGGTACGTATTGGTAATATTTCAAGGGTTAACGATCAGCTTATTTCTATGACACTGGAAGGGCGATTGTCTATCCATCCTGAAAATAAAAACATTAAACGCTTACGGGTTCAGGCCGCTAATGCGCGAAAGGGAGCTGGTAAATTCAAAAAACGATTTGGTTCCAAACAAAGACAGCAACGCAATACTTCTTACAAGGAAGCACGCGAACTGGAATCCTACGCCAAGATGCTCGAAGAAAGA
>Ga0079203_1002753_pt1 | contig 11537 bp, 7 predicted proteins | sample PorBlaMBantryBay_FD_68602 | JGI IMG/M metagenome (GOLD analysis project Ga0079203, IMG submission 68602) | Marine algae microbial communities from Bantry Bay - Bantry Bay, Ireland | ecosystem: Host-associated > Algae > Red algae > Blade | place: Bantry Bay, Ireland
TTTATTGTCTATTGTGCATGTGGTTTCGAGAACCTCACCATCATCAGTAATCCAGGTTACATCAAATGGTCTGAGTATTTTATAATCAATAAATCCGCCTTTGAGTGATCCAGGTATCCAATTTGGGCTTTGAGATTCAGTGATGATAATGGAGTACTGATTGTTTTCTACAATTATAGCAATCTTTTGATAGGGTCTTTTGACATTAACATAGTATGACTCAATAGGTAGTGTTGAGTTATTAACGTAATAATTTTCTATATTTATCGGTAGCCATGTAGACATGCTAGGCTGATATTTAATATTATTTGCTACCTGAAGTGTTCCATCATTTGTTGATATATTTTTTGAAGCTAGCTCTTTCAAAGGGACATCCTCGATTGGTATCCACTTACCTTCATAGAGATAAAGAGAGTCTTCAATGATAGCCTTGTGCATATCAAATTCTAATCTTCTTACAGGTCTTCTCCAATAGCGATTATCAGCATTATCGTAATATCTGTAAGTTCTGAGGCTGTCATCTGAGGAAGTGTTTTTGTCATACTTACGGACCCTATTTGCATAGCCATGTTGAGTATAGAGATTGTACTCTTCAATAAATTCATCAAGCAAACTAATCAATGCTTGCTTAGTTTTAGTACTCCCTCTTTCACTCATTCCGAACTTTGCCATTCCTTTGATGGGAGATGTATATCGCCAAAATGGATATTCTTGTTCATCAATGATTTCGACGATGAGGTAGCCATATTGTGAGAGCATATTACTCTCGGCAAATCTTGCACTCAAGGTAAATTTTTGATAGCTCAAATTATTATCTTCCATTTCATTGATGAAGTCATGATCAATGATTGCTACTTCAGCAGCATAGAGATGATCTTCTATTAATCGAGTAGCATCAAAGTCAATCTTATTTGGTGGGACTCTAAACTCATCTACTACGATACCAAGTATTCGTTGAGAAAAACAAGGTGTCAGACTCATTGAAAGACAGAAGAATAAAAGAAAGAAGTGAGTTGTAAATTTTTTCATGAGTAATTGGTCTTAGTCATAGCAACCCACACCAGCAGGTCCAAGTAATACCTTGAGTGTAAGCGTCCCCCAAGTGTTGCGTTGTTGGAATGCTGATTTGAATTCTGAAGAACGTGTGTTGACAGTATAGATGAGGTCAACCTTTTGTAGGATTTGCAATTTCACACCAACATAGGCTTCCCAGATAAGCTTTCGTGTATCTGAGAATGTATAGAAGTTCCCTTTGCTTTTGCCATAGACACCATTGAGATGATAGTTGTAAAGCACTGCTCTTCCAGTAACTCCTCCTACGAGTGAAAAGCCAAAGTCCTCATCATTGACTGAGGCATTACTCGGATTGTTAACATCCGTGTAAGCGAGGTGGTCTATCACTCCTTCAACACTCATGACCTTACCGAAGTCAATTCCAAATGCGATATCTGTATAGTGGCCTAGATTCAATTCTGGTCGTACCTGGAAAACAATCTTTCTAATTGGTGTCCAGATTGCAATCTCAGATGAAACAGAATATTGGACAAGCGGTAGGATATTTTTGATGACTTCTCCGGTCGGGTATGGTTTGTTTTCGTCTCTCTTCCAGAGATTGCCGTCAGGTCGCTTGAAGCCAAATAAATTATCGATTCCTTTGGCAAGGCCTGTACCTCCAATCCCAAACGAAAATGAAGTATTGACTCCCATGTCAAACAGGCGTGCACTATGGACAAATCTCTTAGTCCCCTCTAATCGTCGACTACTTCTGAATCCAGTGAATGAAGAAAATGGTCGGTCAGCAGCAAGGCTGTATCCATTTGCCACTGCCTCTTCAAAGCCATCCACTTCATCAGAGATATGTGTAGGACTAAATCCGTTGGCTAAGAATAAGAAACTGTGTGACTCGGTTTTTTGACGAAAGTCTGAACGATAGAGAATATTGTCTATCAGATAATCAATCCTCTCTCTGACCCAAGGTAGGCCGAGGTAATATGAATTGGCATATTCGCCATAGAAGCCAAGACGGAGAGCAACAGTATAATTCTTGTCGAAGTATGGCTCTTGGTCTTCATCTTCTACATTCTCTCTTATCCAATCAGCAAAGTAATCTTGATCTACGCTGATTTCTATCCCAGCGAAATCTGACTGTCGCTGTGAGTGAAGTTTGAAAGTAGTACCAATGCTTAGAAGTAGGATTAATAAATAAAATCTCATATCATATTTGAATGTCAATAATTTATAATTCTTGAATCATAACGCAAGATTAGAGTTAATCATCATAATCAAGAGTGAAGATCGCTTATCTTATTTAGATAGACAGAATTTAGGTCAACAAAATCTTGGCAATACCCAATTAATTGTTAACAATGCTGTGACCTTCTTATTGCATGCCCGTCTATAATTTGTCTATTAACTATTAAACCAAATAAATATAAACACTTATGGATTTTTTAAGTAACATTGATTTGAGTGCATTGTGGAACACGATGTTACAGTGGGCACCAAAATTGGTAGCTGCTATTCTCGTACTCATGATTGGATTCTGGATTGTTAACTTCATCGCTAAGATGATGGGTAAATCCTTTGAGAGATCTGGTCTAGATAAAGATCTCATCCCATTCTTAAAGTCACTCGTTACAGTATTACTTAAAGTAATGGTTGTAGTAACTGCTGCAGGTGTTGTAGGAGTGGAAATTACAGCTTTTGCTGCATTGATTGCTGGTGCTGGTCTTGCGATTGGTGCTGCGATGTCAGGAACTTTGAGTCACTTCGCTGCTGGAGTGATGGTATTGATCTTCAAACCATACAGAGTCGGAGACTTAGTTGACATCCAAGGAACTGTTGGTCATGTACAGCAAATACAAGTGTTCAATACTATAATTAATACACTCGATAGCAAAAAGGTGATTATGCCTAATGGAATTGCTACTAGTGGCATTATGACAAATCTTACTGCTAATGGTAAGTTGAGAGTTGATCTTAATGTAGCGATGCCTTACGAAGAGGACTTTGATAAAATTAAAGAAATAATAAAAGGTGCACTAGCTAATGTAACAGAAAAGTTGCCAGATGAGCCAACAATTGAAATCGAAAAATTCGATGAAAACAATGTTCTTTTAGCAGTGAGACCTTACGCTACAGATGCAACTTACTGGGATGTCTACTTCAACTCTTATAAGGAGATCAAGAAGGCATTCGGTGCAGCTGGAATCGATGTTGCTTACCCAACAAGAAAAGTAAAAAATATCTAAGAGTTAGATAGCACAAATTCCAATCAAATTTAGAGAAGGTTCTGTACAGATGTGCAGAGCCTTTTTTTATGTTTTGATGCTAAAGATTATTTCTCATTGTCCTTCTGTAGATGTTATATGTGACACTGTATGTGAAGGTAATGATAGAGAAGAGTAGGGATGTAACAGCTTTGCCTACGATCAATCATATCCCCAAGCTTTATGTAGCATTTCTAATCAATAAGTGGCATCTTTGTAATTATGGCAATTTACGTCAAGTCTACCATTCTCTTACTCATGTTAATCATCTTAGCATCGAGTACAATCTACCTTGGGAGTTTGGAGAATTATGCTGATCAAGAAATTCCTGAATACATTACACAAGACAATACTGAGGACAATACTATTAATGATCTAGAAGCTACTCTCGGTAGAGTGCTCTTCTATGATAAGCAGATGTCTATAGATAAGTCCATCGCTTGTGCTTCTTGCCACATCCAACAATTTGCATTTGGTGATACGAGTCTGGTGAGCACTGGTGTAAATGGCGTGACCGGTCGTCATTCTATGCGGTTGATCAATTCTCGATTCGCAGATGAAGAAAGGTTCTTTTGGGATGAAAGAGCAGCGACTCTTGAAGAGCAAACAACAATGCCTATTCAAGATCATGCTGAGATGGGTTACAGTGGCGAGAATGGAGCACCCACACTTGATGACTTAATTCTTGAGCTCAATCAATTGCCATATTATCAAGAACTCTGCTTTGCCATTAATGGTGATCCAGAACTAGATGAGTCAAGAATGCAAAACGCCATTGCTCAGTTTATCAGGAGTATCCAATCATTTGATTCAAAGTACGATGATGGGAGAGCACAAGTTGATAATGAGAGTGTGTCTTTTCCAAATTTTACTCCCTCTGAGAATAGAGGTAAGGCACTCTACTTAGGCGATCCAATCTTTGGTAACGAAGGCAATCGAATAGATGGAGGGATAGGATGTGCTTCTTGCCATGGTCCACCAGAGTTTGCCATCGATCCTGTTACTCGTAATAATGGTGTTATCATTGAAGTAAATGGAAGTCAAAATTTTGAAATTAAAAAGGCTCCTACATTGAGAGATCTCTTTAATCCAGAAGGCGAAATCAATGGTCCGATGATGCATAATGGTCAGTTCGCAACATTGGGTGAAGTACTCAATCACTACAATACGATTGGTTTCCTACCGATGAGTACTGTGACTCAAGTAGATCCAAGGTTACGATCCGAGCAATTTGGGCAAAAACTCAACCTCACTCCAAGTGAAAGGGTAGATATTAGAAACTTCCTTCTCACCTTGACAGGAAGTAATGTCTACACCGATCCAAGATGGTCCGATCCATTTGACCCTAATGGAGATATAGAAGTAATCGATGGAGTGACATCCACACATAATCATACTCAGCCTACATTCTCAATGTCGCCTAATCCAGCAAGTGATGATGTCAATGTTTATTCAGATACTCCATACGATTCAATAGAAATCTATAATGAGTCTGGTCAGAGAGTTGCAAGCTTCAAATCAAATGGAAGTGATAACAACAACCTTGATATCAGTCACCTTCAGGGTGGGATTTACTTTGTGAGATTGATGAGTGGAGATACCTCTAGAGTGAGTAAGTTAATGATAAGCAAGTAGTTGACATCACCTCTTCACAAACTTCTCAACCGCTTGATTTCCTAAGTTATCAGTGAATGTAATCAAGTAGATACCATTTGGGAGTGATGTCAGAGATATTGCCTCATTTCTCTGCCATTGGTTCGATAAGACAGTAGCTCCCATAATAGTAGACACACTATAGTGAGACCAAGGATGATTAGTCTCTATCTGTATAGCATTTGTAGCCGGGTTAGGGTAGAGGGTGAGTGGATAGTCTTCTTCGGAGTTAGCAGTCTGCAGGAGGATGTCTCCATCACATGGATAACCCTCGACACATCCTGTCTGACCATCTACCATGAGGAGAAAGGAGGATGAAGTATGTCTTCTTGTCCCTAATGCAAGTATACGACCATCTTGCATTTCACTCAACTCTCTAATAACAAGACTGTGAGGTGAGCCATCATCATTTAGTTTTGTGAATTGGTTTTGCCAAATTAATTTTCCTTGATTTGAAATTTTGTAAAGAAAGCCATCATAAAAGAGCTCGTTGTTTACATAACGAGTAATAAAGCCACCTCCTATGATAGATCCATCACTACTCGTAATTATTTCACTCAATGAAATATCTACAACAACAGAATCTGTATAATCAAGACCAAATTCTTTAAAAAAATCATATTCCCAAATGATATTGCTATCTTGAGATAAGTAGACTAACAATGGTGCACTTTCATGGAAAATTGACTCAACTCGATACAGAAAAGCATAATGCTGATCATCGACAATTGTAAAGTAAGGGCTAATAGAATTTGATTGTCCATATTGTGGCCCAAATGAGTTTGAAATAATGTTCAAATCAGAATCAAATTCCCTAATCAAAATAGTAGATATACCAATTGGAGGTATTGGTTCGTAGATTCTATTGCTAGTTACTATATTCCCGCTATTATTGATTTGAAGCTTGTAATTACCAAGGAGTCTTTCAGCTTCTGGGTAAGCAAAATAATGAGTTGTATCTTGATTAAAGTCCTTGTCAAGAAATTGAAAATAACCATATTCTTCATCATCGCTTTTGTCAAATTGTCCCCAAGTCAATATCCTTTCTTCAAATATGGTAATCCCTCTACTTGAATAAAATGATAGAGGTTTATTGTCTACTAACAACTCCATGTTTTTAGAAAAAGATGAAACAGTGTTACCATCTAGGTTCATCTTTACCACATGGAGATTAGTGTTTTCATTGCCACACACATAAATATGGTTGTCGACCGTAGTAATCGCGTCAAACCTTGCGGGCCTAAAATCAGGAAACTGTTTTATCCATTTTAAGTCTAGATTATCAGTGAGATTAATTACCCCAAAGCAATTTGTAGTGTCTATCCCATCAATACAAAGAACATCGCCGCCAACATAGATGTCTTCCTCATCTACATGTAAAGAGTTCATCCAGTTATACCCAATAGGAAACAAATCAAACTCATGGTAATAAGTCTCTTGTGCATTCATTGAGTATGAAAAAAGTGTAAATAAAAATAGGGTTACTACTCTCATCAATTAATTAAATTAGTAATATCTAAATTTACAGTTTTCTATTGATTTAGACTATGGAATTTCCATTATTAATTTTCTCACACACAATCCCAAATAAAATACTATCTTTGCGCCGTTAATTTCCCGAGGGTCGCTGTGCGGCGTGGCGGGTATGGACTTTTATCACCATTTAAATTTTAATAATGCCAGTAAAGATTAGACTAGCCAGAAGAGGCCGTAAGAAACAGCCATTTTACCATATCGTAATCGCGGATAGCCGTTCGCCAAGAGATGGTAAGTTCATCGAACAAATCGGATCATATAACCCAATGACAGTACCTGCAACTATCGAGATTGATAGAGACAGAGCATTCGATTGGCTCAACAAAGGAGCTCAACCAACAAATACACTTGCTGCAATCCTTAGATTTAAAGGAGTGATGTACCGTAAGCACCTTGCAAGAGGAGTGAAGAAGGGTGCAATGACACAAGAAGCAGCAGATAAGTTATACAACGACTTTATCAACAACAAAGAAGAAAAAGTTACTAAGAGAAGAGAGTCTGCTCTTGCAGAGAAGCTCAACTTCTGGAAACAAGTATCTGGAGAAGTGAAGATAGTAGCTAAGGCTGCTCCTGCTGCTATGGCTGCAGAGTTCAGAGAGCCAGATGCAGCAGATGAAGCTGCACCAGCAACAGATGTATCAGCCGGAGCAGAAACTGCGAAGGTTGAAGCAGCACCTGCTGTGGAGGTTGAGGTTGAAGCACCAGCAGTTGAAGAAGCACCAGCAGTAGCTGCGAAAGTTGAGGCAGAAGCACCAGTTGTTGAAGCCCCAGCAGCGAAAGATGAAGCCCCTGCAACACAATTGGAAAAAGCAGCAGAGGTAAGTCCAGAAGCTCTTGCAGCAGAAGTCGTTGAAGAAGATGCTGTAGCTAAGGCAGCGGCAGAAGAAGAGTAAAACATAATCGCAGTATTTACGTTAAGTACTCAAACACAACATTACATAGAGTCAGAAGATTTGCCTGAATACAGGAGACAACTGATTCACTTTGGTTAAAATATAAGAAACCTGGTAGGAGCTAAAATTCTTACCGGGTTTCTATTTTCTAGAACACAAGTAAACGCTATAATCCAACAATTATGCAGGCATTAGATCCACAATACCAAGAACACTTAGATAAGCTTCAGCAAGCAATTCAAGACTCTGAACTGCTTACTAGGTACCTTGATGAAGAAGGTGATGAAGAGTATAAGCTTTTAGTCGATACATTCGAACCACACATCCACCAGCTTCACGAATCTGTAACATTCCACAATCCATTGCAATTATTGGCTTTAGAAAAAGCAATACTCGTGGATGGTTTTGAAGGTCTGTATATTCCTAGATTATTGGGTTATACAGTCTTGAGAGGATATGTTGGAGAAGATGGAAGATTCTCAAAGCCGCAAGATCACTTTAAGGATATCATTCTTTACTCTGTTGGTTCAGCTAACTTTGAGCAAATTCAAAAAAGAATTGGTCAGGCAATCCAAATCGGTTTTGCGTTGAGTAGTGATATCTGGATAGCGAATATTATCAATCAAGTTGAAAACAAAAAAGTCAGATCATATCTCGAAGGGCAGAAGCTCTACAAGTACCAGGATATTAAACAGAGAATGAGTGGACTCTTTAAGTATAAGAAGCAGTTCCAAAGTCTGAGGTTTATGACTGCAACTTTTCCAGAGACTAAGCAAGAATTAATTCTTGACTTTGAAGTGATTAGACACTTCCTGAAGCTGAGAGTCAATCAAGAATTTGACAATACAAGTATACTTCCGACACTCAATAAGTTTATTGCGAATGAAGACCTACATGGGACTAAAGAATTTGTAGAATTAATGATCCGCATTGGTCTTTATTATGAGCTTGATGCAGCAGGACAAAAATCATTTACCCAAGTATTAGATAAACTCAGATCTGAATTTCCAGAGTTTGAGAAAGTCTATATGAATCTCCTCAACGAGCATTGGTTAACTGTCAAGGAGATACCACTTGAGAATGAGAAAAGAATGTGTTCTTTAGTATCAAGAGGAAGTGCAGACAAGATTACGAGTTACTATAACACACTAGACCAAGTATATAAAGTTGGATATGTTCATGATGATGCAATAGAGGCAGTCTCTGCATACTACTACAGTAATGAAGGAAGATCAATAGAAAATAGCAATATCAGAGCTGCTATCTTTTCACAGATCTCAACTGTTGTGAAAAATCTTGATGAAGATACATACACTGATTGGTTTGAATTGCAGAAGATAGTGACTCGTTACATTGAGATATTTACAAATCAGCAATTTAATCAGGACATCAAAATATTGTATCTTGGATATATCAAAAAACTCTTGAAGGTTTATGTAGATAAGAGAGGAAGAGATTATCAAGATATTAAGAAGTTTGTCAAAACGACGTTTTTAGACTTAGGGTTGATGACGGAAAAGCAACTTGTAGAACTCTTCAAAACTAAGAGAAAGAAAAAAGAAGTAGCAGAATAAGACTTCGTATCAATGCAGGCAATTGGCGTAACATTAAAAACATTTCTTCAGGCTTTGCCTCTTTTGGCAAAGCCTAAGTATTTTAAGTACGTCATCTATTCAGGTTTGGTCAGTGTTGCATTTTACTGCATCGCATTGATTCTATTTTGGTATGGAGGTGATGCACTCACAGATCTCCTGACTAATCGGATTAAGGTTGATTGGTTACGCGGTGTGTTAGATGTATTGACTAATGTCATTGCCTTTCTTGGTCTCGGGGCACTCTTACTAGTACTCTATAAGCATGTCGTACTTATCATCGTTGGTCCGATCATGGGCAAGCTCTCAGAGACTATAGAAAAAAACGAAGGCAATCTCGGTCAAAGCCAACAATTTGGCACAGTGTATAGCACATATCGAGGTGTCCGTATTGCCTCACGTAACATTGTCAGAGAACTGATAATCACAGGTCTCTTGCTTGTTTTGACAATTACTCCTCTTGCGATATTGACAGTGCCTCTCATTTTTATAGTCCAAGCTTACTATGCTGGATTTGGCAACTTAGATATCTACCTTGGGAGACACCTAAAGTTTAAGGAAACTGTCACTTTTGTAAAAAGCAATAAGCTACTTGCTGTTGCAAATGGCAGTTTGTTTTTACTGTTGCTTCTTATTCCATTCCTAGGTGCATTTATCGCACCCGCATTTGCTGCAGCTACAGCGACATTAGGTTTGAGTAGGGAAGATTTGATTTAGAAGAAACACAGTTTCAATAGAAATGGAAGTAATAGATATTCATTCAGCATTGACGCTTAATGAAACGCTAGGATATTCAATAGAGTCAAGGCCTCAATTCAATGTAATACAGTCACTCTTCTAAGTACAACACCACTGTCAGTTGTGACCTTACACAAGTATACTCCTTCGTTTAAGAGTGAGACATCAATCCAATCTTGGTTGACAGATTTCACTAATTGACCACTCAAGGTATAGAGACTAAGAGTAGTAATTACTTGATCAGTCAAGACTTGAATCTTTGAATTGCTCGGGTTAGGGTAGAGTATGATATCTTCATCAAGGAGTGTAGAGTGGATACTTGATAACAAGTCTATTGTGATTGAATCAGAGATACTACATCCATTTTTATCAGTTAAGATTACTTCGTAGTTTCCAGCTTCAAGTTCAAATGGCATTTCTGCAAAAGGGAAGAGTTCTCCATCGATATAAATCTCATATGGCGTCACTCCTCCACTCACAGTAGCGAAGTAAGTACCCAAGGTTGCACTCGTTTGAGGAGTGACTTGATTTGTCATTTGAAGCGAGTCAGGAGCAGAGATTTCGATTGGACTACTGTCGACTTTACAGCCGTTATCATCTGTAATACTGACCTCATAGCTGCCAGCACTCAGATTGTTGATCGTAGTCAAAGAGTCTCCATTGCTCCAAGTGAGGGCTATTGGATCAACACCACCTTGAACTGTGATGGTAATACTGCCATCAGTACTGTCATGACAAGTCAAGTCATCTATTGAATTTAAAAAGTAAGTGAGTTGCTGTGGACTCCCAAGAATCACACTATTACTCTCACTCGTACAACCGATGCCATCTGTAATTGTGACAGTATATGATCCTATTCCGATTGAATCTAATTGATCTAACTGTTCATTCGTTTCGTGGACGATTCCATTACTCCAATTGTAATTAAATGGCGCTACACCTTCAGTGATTTCTACAGTGAGAATTCCAGTCGAATCTCCTGCACACTCAATTTCATGGTTAACGATGAGATCTGAATTCAGAACTAGCCCATCTGATTGTACAGGAATATTTCTAAGCGTTATCTTGCAGCCTATTTCATCTACGACCGTTACAGAATAGAGACCTGAAGTGAGATTTTCTATTCCTTGATTTGTGTTGTTTTCACTGGTGTTCCAGAGAAAAGAAAGTTCCCCTGTGCCTCCAGTCGCTGTGATATTGATAGTGCCATCATTACTACCTGTACATGTTGTATTTTCAATATTATCTATTGCTAGATTAATTTGCGATGGCTCTTGGATAACAACTGTTTCTGTAATGATACCACACCCTTTATTGTCAGTGATTGATGCTCTATAATCACCTGCGCCAAGTTGAAAAATATCATCTGTAAAGTCATTAGTATTCCAATTGTAAGAGTAAGGAGGATTGCCACCACTGACACTGATTTGGATTGCAGCATTTTGGTCGCCGGGGCAGAGATTATTACCTACTTCATCAAAGACATAGTTGATAGGATCAGGTTGTGTCACTTGGATATCAGTAATGACCTGAGTGCATTGTGTTGTGGGATTAGTAATAGTCAAACTGTATAGACCAGCGTTGAGACCACTGAGAGATGATTCTTGACTTCCAGTAGACCACCGATAGGAGAGAACAGAACCTGTAATTGAATTGGCAATAATCCTTCCATCTTCACCATCGTGACATGTCACTGGTCTGATAAGCTGAATACCGGCCATTGGAGCTATCGAGTAATCAAGTTTAATTGTGTCAGTAACTGTCAGACAACCTGCGTTAGAGATGATGGCAAAGTATTCACCAGCTCCTAAGCCAGTAATTGTGTTTCCTGTCATTCCATTAGACCAAGTGATGGA
>Ga0079203_1002754_pt1 | contig 11537 bp, 7 predicted proteins | sample PorBlaMBantryBay_FD_68602 | JGI IMG/M metagenome (GOLD analysis project Ga0079203, IMG submission 68602) | Marine algae microbial communities from Bantry Bay - Bantry Bay, Ireland | ecosystem: Host-associated > Algae > Red algae > Blade | place: Bantry Bay, Ireland
AATTAATAATTTTTCATTATTCAAAAACGTAGAAAGCCGCAATGATTACGTCAATCATTGCGGCTTTCTACGTTTTAAGAATAACACGACTAAGCATATTATTAATTACCTGCCTGCCGGCAGGCAGGTTCATTCCTCATTATTAATTAAAAAAGGCTGCCCAGACTTTTCTGAGACAGCCCCTATTCCAAAAACCGATTATTATAAGAACTTTAAACCATATTCATTTTCCACATAAAAAAATGGTAAACATCTTATGATGACATAATAATTAGCTCTCAGAACTATTTTTTTATAGATTGTTTCGTGGTACAAAATTATTCAAATGAGGTTTAGCTGAAGAATAATCTTTTTATTTAGGAGTATAATTTGCTGCTTTCTTAAGACAAAATTAAAATAAAATTTATAGAACAATATTATCGTAGTAAGGTTATTTTTAAAAATACCCTTTTTAGGGCATTTTACATATTACTACGTTTTCGAAAGTATTATTTTAATATTTATCTAATTTAGAAAAAAATGAATAGTAAAAACCGTTCATTTAATTTATCCCTTAATTTGGGCTGGTCAATATAGTGAAAAAAAATATTAAACTTACTTTTTTATTCAAAAAAAAGAACGTCTGTTACCAAACTATTAAATGACAATTCTATAAGTTATCCTCACTTTCTGCTTAAAATTATGATAAAGAAATAGTATTTTTGTGTCAAGTCAGATAATTGATATTGCAGATTTCTCTCTTTAGTATATCTTAGAAGTTTGCTTTGTATCTGTACTGGTTTTGAAATCATTTTTTAAAAAAATAAATCTTACAATGAAAAAATTATTGACCACTATTTTGATATTTGCTGTTTTGATGGTCACTAACAGCGCCATTGCACAAATTAATACACCTGCTGCTAGTCCTTCTTGTAAAACAGAACAGGTAGTCGGATTGACTACTGTTTCTTTAGATTATAGCCGTCCAAGCTTAAAAGGAAGAATTCCTTTTGTGGACGTAGAATCTTTTGGAAGTATCTGGAGAACTGGAGCGAACCGATCCACTAAAATCACTTTTAGTGATGATGTAAAATTAGAAGGTAATAAAGTACCTGCTGGAACTTATGCACTTTACAGTATTCCTGACCCAACTGATTGGACAATCATGTTATACAAAGATTTGACTTTAGGTGGAAATGTTAGCAAATACGACCGAAGTAAAGAACAAGTTAGATTTAAAGTAAGAGGTTATAAAAGATCTAGTGTTGTAGAATCTTTTACAATTGATATAGCAGACTTGAAAGATGATGGAGCTACTATCGCCCTTAAATGGGGTAACTATTATGTTCCTTTCAAAATTGGAGTTTCTTATGATGATAAAGTAATGAAGGACATTGATGCGGCTATCGGTGGTACGACTAGAGGAGAATATTATTCTGCTGCTAAATACTACCTAGATAATGGTAAAGATCTGAAAAAAGCGCATGAGTGGATTAAGATGGCTAACGCAAAAAGTGAGCGTTACTGGCAAATGCGAGTTCAGGCTCAAATCGAAGCAAAGTTGGGGATGAAAGATGCTGCAAAAGCAAGTATCCAAAAATCTTCTGCATTAGCTAAATCTGCTGGAAACGCAGGATATGCTAAAGCAAATGAAAAAATCATGGCTGGGTTTTAATTAACTTAACTATTATTGATTTTAATAAAAAAAAGAGTTGTTAGTTTAATTACTAACAACTCTTTTTTTGAATATCGAATAACGTGATTTAGAAAAAGGGAAGACGGATTTACGATTTACGATTTGAGAAGTTTTGACGAATAATCATGAAAGGTAGAATCACTAGTATTCGTCAAAACTTCTCAAATCATAAATCGTAAATCCGTCTTCCCTTTTTTCCCTTTCATCAATCGGACCTTACAGGATCATCTCCAAATATTGGCTGTAACAATACACTCACAATTACAACTACCATACATCCAATCATATTCAACCATAAATAAGCCAATTCAATTACTCCAGAATAATCCAAATAAAAAGTGGTCAGTACTACTAATTCTCCAATTACAGCACCTACAAATACAGCTTTTGATTTTACTTTCTTGAAGGAGAATGCAATAACAAATATTCCTAAAATAGTCCCATAAAACAATGATCCTACTATATTTACAAATTCGATTAAGTTTTCAAAAAGTGATGCGAATGTTGCAAAACTCAAAGCAATACCTCCCCAAATTAAAGTGAATACTTTTGCCGATTTTAGATAGTGTTGATCAGATTGATTCTTATTCCATGATCGTTTATAAAAATCGACCGTCGTACAACTTGCCAAGGCATTTAACTCTGAAGCAATGGAAGACATCGCTGCCGAAAAAATAACTGCTAATAATAATCCAACCAAACCTCTAGGCAAATGCTGTGTAATAAATGAAATAAAAACATAATCGTTATCTTCTGTATCCATTTTTTCTCCGGTACGATCACTATAGTTTTGTAACAATGCATCTACATTTTCCCTGATTTCTGCATCTTGGTCATTTAAAGATTTAAGGGCAACTTGAGATTGATTGATTATTGCATCATTATCTGATTCAAGTGCAGCAACCATGGTTCTGATTTCAGTTTGTTTTTTTGCAAAAATATCATCGAATTGTAATTGTAATGTTTGTAAGTCTTCTCGTGACGAAGCATCCTGTTCGATCTTTGCTAAGTTGGAAGGATTAAAATGAATAGGTGGTTTTGTAAATTGATAAAACATAAAAACCATAATTCCTACAAACAAAACAAAGAACTGCATGGGCACTTTGAAAATCCCATTGAATAGTAATCCAAGACGACTCTCGGTCAATGTTTTTCCCGAAAGATAACGTGCTACTTGTGATTGGTCGGTACCAAAATAGGAGAGAAATAAAAATGTTCCACCAAATAATGCCGACCACATATTGTATTTATTTTTTAAATCAAATTCAAAATCTACAATATTAAGTTTTCCCATTTTCCCAGCTACACCCACAGCATCGCCAAAAGAAACATCGGTAGGCAATCGCATAATCAGAATGAAAAATGCAGCGAATAAACCTCCCATGATGATAATCATTTGTTGTTTTTGGGTTTGACTTACCGCAGTTGTTCCACCTGACATGGTGTAAAAGATTACTAAAAATCCCATCAACCCAATTGTCCAATTTAAATTCCATCCAAGCACTAATGATAAAATAATTGCAGGTGCATAAATAGTAATTCCTGCTGCCAGTCCACGCCCGATTAGAAAAAGTAATCCTGTAAATTGCCGCATTCTTACATCAAATCGTTGTTCTAAATATTCATATGCGGTATAAACTTTTAACCGATAAAATATAGGTAAAACATAAATGGCTAGAATTACCATCGCAATCGGCAATCCAAAATAGAATTGCGCAAATCGCATCCCATCATCAAATGCTTGTCCTGGAGTAGATAAAAAAGTAATGGCACTTGCCTGAGTTGCCATGATTGACAAACCAATTGTCCACCATTTTAACTCTCGATCACCGAGTAAATAACTTTCTGTACTATTTACTTTTCGGGTTTTCCAAAGTCCATAGGATACAATAAATAACAATGTACAGATTAAAACAACCCAGTCAATGGTATGCATGTGGGGGAAATTATAAAATTTAGGAATAAATTTTTGTTAGAATATAAAAAACTGTAAGTAAGAAAAAATGTAAAACCAATACAAAGGTGTACATCCGATTCCAAGTTTTAAAAACTGGAGGAGGTGGTTCTTCTTGTAGATTTTTTTTCATGATGGTATTTTAAAAAATAGAATGGGCAAATATAGGAAAAAGAAGATTAGTGGAAATAATATTGATGTTGATAACAAGTGTTTAACAGATGAAAGACATTGAACCACAAAAGAGACAAAAGAAGGACAAAAGGTTTTTGCACATGATTTTGTGAATCAAAAATCGTGTGCAAAAATCTTTTGTCCTTCTTTTGTCTCTTTTGTGGTGAAGAACTATTTCACAGACTGAATATAATCATTCACCAACTCCTCCAAAACAAACAACGGAACCGCCCCATTCAACAATACCACATCATGAAAATCTCGTAAATCAAATTTTTCTCCTAACTCCGTCTCTGCTTTTTTTCGTAATTCTCTAATCTTCAATTCCCCCATTTTATATGATAATGCTTGTCCTGGCCAACCGATATAACGATCAATTTCAGTATTCACTTCATGTAAAGAAAGAGCAGTATTTGAAGCTACAAATTCTACTGCTTGTTCTCTAGTCCAACCCTTTGCATGCAATCCAACATCGACCACTAATCGACAAGCTCGCCACATTTCGTAAGTCATTCTTCCGAAGTTTTCATAAGGTGTTTCGTACATACCAGCTTCGATGCCCAAGTATTCAGAATACAATCCCCAGCCTTCTCCATAACAACTTAAATACGTATTTTTTCTAAACTCAGGAAACCCTTCTAATTCTTGCGCTAAAGAGATTTGAAGATGATGTCCAGGGACGGCTTCGTGCAAAGTTAAAGCTGGTAATGCATACAACGGACGACTTTCTAATTTAAAAGTATTCACCCAATAATTTCCAGCACGATGATTTTTCAGAGAACCTCCTGAGTAGCGACCACTTGTATAATTTGGTGCAATCGAAGCAGGAACAGGTTGCACTCCATAGGAGTTTCTAGGAAGTGTATTGAAAAAAGTCGGAAGCTTACCATCCATTTTTTTTGCCAAATAAGAGGCCTCTTTTAGAATATCTTTTGGCGTCTTTGCATAGAATTGAGGATCCGTTCGGAGGAAGTTTAAAAAGTCTGCAAAACTACCTTGGAATTCAACATCTGCAATGACTTTTTCCATATCAGCTCGAATACGAGCGACCTCTTTTTTTCCTAATTCAAAAATATCATCAGAGGTAACGGGTAGTGTAGTGAAGAACTGAACCCGTTGTTCATAATAAGCTTTTCCTTTTGCTAACTCGCTGGCTCCCAATGCTTTACGAGTTTTTGGCAAATACTCTTCTTGCATGAATTTATCAAATTTTTGATAAGCAGGAAGCACTTGCCGAGAGATCATTTCTTTTGCACGTTTTTGTAAGTTGCTTTGTAAATCCGTAGGTACGTTGTTATTTATTTCTTTAAAAGGACTATAAAAACTACTCTCCGAAGGATTGGAAATCATATAAGATTTTATTAATGCTTTGTAGTTTTTGACAATGACTTTAGGTTGCGTAATTCCTTTTTCTAAACCTATTCGCATTAAGTCGGTATTGTCCTCAAAGTACTGAGGAATCGCTTCTAATTTTTTTAAATAATTTTCATAGTCATCCGAATTTTCAAAAGGCAATCCCCGAAACATATAAGATATATTTGTATAAAAACCACCTTCTGCATTCAATGGCATCAAGTAATCTTCAAACTCAATTCGAGCCACCATGTCTTCTAATTGGTATTTGAAAATGTCATAATTGATTCGGTCTTTTTTAGTCAAAGCGGTTCGATCAATTTTTTCTAATTTGCCTAAAATGCCTTTCCAAAATTCTGCATCGGCTTTTTCCTTTTCAGGACTTACATTAGGTAGTTGAGCAGGTTGGTTGTTGTCTTTTGTTCGATAATTCCATTCCTCTTCGAAGATCGCATGAAGTTCATCATGCAATGGATCGGAAGTTTTTTTAGTAGTAGAATTTTGACAACTTATGAGAAAAAAAAGGAAGAAAAGCAGAAAGATGTGAGTTGAGTTTTTCATATGTTTCGCAGTTTGTTTTATGCAAGATAAGAAATATATGAAAAGCTGTAAATATCTTTTGTGGTTCAGAAAGATTTTATGATTCAAAAAATTAAGAAGCAGGATATTCGACGAAATTACGAGGCGTCTCAAACAACCGCACCCCGATTTCATATTTATCATCCAAATGTTCCCGCAAAATTTTCCAAATCACGTAACAAATATTTTCAGCAGTAGGATTTAAATTTTTGAACTCTTCAGTTTCTAAGTTTAAGTTTTTATGATCAAAGCGATTTTCAATTTGGGCTTTGATAATATCTTTTAGTATTTTGAGATCAATCAAGTATCCAGTTACAGGATCAACTTCTCCAGTAACTTTTACTTCCATTTCATAATTGTGTCCATGATAATGAGGGTTGGCACAAAGCCCAAATACCTCTGCATTCTTTTCGTCAGACCAATCAGGTACAAACAATCTATGCGCTGCGTTAAAATGTGCCTTTCTAAAAACTGATATTTTCATAATTACAATGATAACAAAAATAAGGGGTATGTGTTTAAAATGTGTATAGGTTGTATGCCCCCAAAAAAACAATTAGACATATTTGGATATAAATTCAAAGTCTTCTATATATATAGAATTTTTATCAAAAAATTTGTTAAAAAAACAAATGAAATGAAATGAGTGCAGCAAAGAAAATGACAAATCTCCAATTAGAATTATTAAAAATTTTCAGCTTCGAACTACCTGATAGTCAACTAGTTGAGATAAAAGATATGCTTTCTAAATATTTCGCTAATAAAGCGTCTGATGAAATGGATAGATTATGGGAAAGTAATAATTGGTCTGATGAAACTATGGATGATTGGTCAAATGAGCATATGAGAACCGACTATGAGTAAACTTCGAGTTGTATTAGATACAAATGCTCTTTTAATTTCAATCGCAAGGAGGTCAAGATATAGACCAATATTTGATTATTTCTTTTCCTAAGGTCGAGATTATTTCAATTCAAGAATTTCTCGAAGAGTTAGAAAATTTATAAAAAGATAAACGGCAATAGTTCCCATCAGGGTCGTTTGTATATTTTACTGGTCTACCATACACATCTTAGTACACATTTATTTATTAAAAAATCTCAACTTTTTCCCGTAATTTTGGCGAAAGTCAACATATGACTTTAATATATAATTTCAAGGTAGAAGGAATTGATGGAAAAACCATTGATTTTGCTCAGTTTGAGGGCAAAAAGTGATGATTGTGAATGTGGCATCGGAGTGTGGATACACCCCTCAATATCAACAACTACAAGATGTTGTATGAAGCAATAAAGGATAAAGTGAAGATTGTTGGTTTTCCATGTAATGATTTTGGAGCATAGGAACCTAGTACAAATAGTGAAATACAGCAATTTTGTACATTGCGATATGGAGTAAATTTTTCCATTAACGACTAAAATTTCAATTTTAGGAGAAAACATACATCCCATTTACCAATGGCTGACAAAAAAAGCCCTCAATGGTAAGTTTGATAGTGAAGTAAAATGGAATTTCCATAAATATTTGATAGATGAAGAAGGGAATCTCTTCAAAACTATCCCCTCCGCCCAAAGTCCTATCGACGTTGAAATCCTAGATTGGATTTCGCCTTAATTCCTTACTACTAATTTTGAATTTTGAATGACGAATTTTGAATGAATTCGAAAACACGTTTATTCGTCACATTCAAAATTCATCATTCAAAATTCAAAATTAATAAATGCAATTCGAACAAGTCATCGGTCAATCTAAAACGAAGCAAGTCCTGCAAAGCATGATTGCCTCTGACCGAATGTCTCATGCATTGATTTTTTTAGGACCAGAAGGATGTGGAAAATTAGCATTAGCATTCGCCTTTGCCCAATATGTTCTTTGTAATGATAAACAAGAAAATGATTCCTGCGGAAAATGTAGTAATTGCATAAAAGCTGCAAAATGGATTCATCCAGATATTCATTATTCTTATCCGACGGTAGGAAGTAAGGCGGTAAGTACTCATTTATTACCAGAGTGGCGGAAAGCAATGGAGCAAAATCCCTATCTCAATGCCAATCAATGGTTACAATCTATTGGAGCAGAGAACAAACAAGGGAACATTACCAAAGATGAATGCGTAGAAATTATAAAAAAACTCAGCCTTAAAATATTTGAGGGGAGTCATAAGATACTCATTATGTGGTTACCTGAGTATTTGGGAAAAGAAGGGAATCGATTATTAAAAATGATCGAAGAACCACCACCGAATACTTTATTTATTTTGGTAGCCGAAAATCAAGAGATGATTCTCAACACAATACTGAGTAGATGCCAAATAGTAAAAATCAATCAATTGCCAGATGAGGCAATCCAAGAGGCTTTAATAAATCGTCAAAATATTTCTCAAGAAAAAGCAGCTGCTGCTGCACATTTAGCAGAGGGGAATTTTAATGAAGCATTGAACCTCATGGATAATACCGAAAATGATAACGCCATTCTTTTTTTGGAATGGATGCGGTTATGTTATGTTGGAAATGGAGTGAGTATGATGAAATGGGTAGATGGTTTTTCCAAAATCGGTAGAGAAAATCAAAAACATTTTTTGAAATACGGCCTGCATTTTTTGCGGGAATATATGTTGCTAAAATTAGCAGGAGCAGATAAGGTTAGACTTTTGCCTAACGAATTAAAAACTGCTCAAAACCTAACAAAAATTATTGAATGGGATCAAATAGAAGCCATATCAAAATTATTTAATGATTGCGCTTACTATGTGGAACGGAATGCTAATCCAAGAATTTTATTTCTAGATGCTTCTCTCCAATTGAATCAAATTCTAAAAACCAAAGTAACGGTTTAAACAATGATATAACTGATAACAATTTCAAGTGAGTTCTCAATTATCAGTTCTTAGTTATACATTATCAACGCGTTACTCAAAATAAAATAGATATGGGATGTACAGGTTGTTCGACAGGAACAAATGCAGATGGGACACCAAAAGGATGTAATAGTAATGGAGGATGTAGCACAGGTGGTTGTAACAAACTAAATACATATGATTGGTTGTCTGCGATGGACTTACCCGATACCAATGATTTTGGTTTTGTAGAGGTAAGTTTTAAAAATGGTTCACGAAAATCTTTTTTCCAATATACTCCTCACACACATGCGGTGACTGGTGATTCAGTTGTGGTAGAAAGTGGTGCGGGTTTGGATATTGGGAAAATTTCTTTGTCAGGAGATTTGGTTCGACTACAAATGAAAAAGAAAAGAGTGGAACAGGAAACTATCCAACATAAAATAGTTCGAAGAGCTAATGAAAGAGATTTGGAACGATTGTATGAAGCTCGTGGTAAAGAAAAAAGTACAATGGTAAGGGCAAGAGCGATTGCTCGGACGCTTGAACTTGATATGAAAATCGGAGATGTTGAATACCAAGGCGACAAACGAAAAGCAACCTTTTATTACACCGCAGATGGACGGGTAGATTTTCGGGAATTGATTCGACAGTTTGCTAAAGAGTTTAGAGTGAAAATTGAAATGCGTCAAATTGGTGCACGTCAAGAGTCCGCTCGAATAGGTGGAATTGGTTCGTGTGGAAGAGAGTTATGTTGTTCCACTTGGTTGACGGATTTCAGATCTGTTTCTACTGCTGCTGCTCGTTATCAAAATCTTGCCATCAATCAAGCTAAACTTTCAGGACAATGTGGTCGATTGAAATGCTGCTTAAATTATGAATTAGATACTTATATGGATGCACTTGATGCATTTCCAAAAGGAGTAGATAGATTAAAAACTCAAGTGGGTAGAGCAAGTTTGGTGAAAACTGATATTTTCAAACGAACTATGTTTTATGCTTACGATACAGAAGGTGGTGGACCTCGTGGAAAATTTTACCCACTCTCACTAGAACGTGTAAAGGAGATAAGTGAAATGAATAAAAAAGGCGAGTTTCCAGATGAATTAGTAAGTGATAAATATGGTGCATTGTTTGGCGGCGCTGAGGCAGAAACGTCTGTAGAGTTTGGAGATGATGAAGGATTAACTGGTGTTATTGAATTACCGCCAGAGGAAAGAAAAAGAAGAAAGAAGAAACGAAATAATCGAAAGAAACCTGCTCAAAATAGATCTGGTAATCAACAGAATAGAGGCGGTGGAGCTAAAGGCAAACCAAATCAACAAAGGAAAAAACCGTCAGATAAAAACCAACAACAGTCTAAGAATAAACAAGGGAAAGGTGGTAAGGAGAATGATGGAAATAAAAAGCCAAATTCACCTAACAATCGACGAAATAAAAACAAGAGAAATAACAAACCTAATAATAATTCTAACAGAGGGAAAGGCAATTCTAATAACAATAAAGGTGGGAATAATAATAACCCTAATCCTAAAAGTAATAATAAGCCCAACCCGAATAAACAAAGTAATAAACCAAAAAATACCAATAGAAACAAAGACAATAATAATGATGACAAAAAGTAATTAATGTTGTTTTGTCAAAAAAAACTAGTCCTTCCAAATCTCTAGGAATAGAAAATTAATAAATGCAGATTTTTGACGAGGGAATTTTTTTGTCAGTTTTTTCAAAAAAAATCCCCGTCTGACCGTCGGGCAGGATTGCATAGCCTTTGTTACGTGTCCCGATAGCTATCGGGATTTTTTGGGAAAAATGACGAAAAAATAAACCGTCAAAAACTGCATTTATTATTTTTCTATTCCTTAGGATTTGGAAGGATTTTTCAATAGAAAAATCTTTTCCAACTTTTCTCAATCTAGTTGGTTATAATTTTATAAAAAAAATAAAAATGAAATACGACGTTACGGTAATTGGATCAGGCCCTGGAGGGTATGTAGCAGCAATCAGAGCTTCACAATTAGGAATGAAAACTGCCATCATTGAAAGATACAATACACTTGGTGGAACATGTCTTAACGTAGGATGTATTCCTTCCAAAGCATTGTTAGATTCATCAGAGCATTACCATAATGCACATGAAAAATTTGAATTGCATGGGATCAATATCAAAGATTTGAAAGTGAATATGCCACAGATGATTAAAAGAAAAAATGAAGTGGTAGAAGAGAATACAAAGGGAATTGAATTTTTGATGAAGAAAAATAAAATTGATGTATTTCATGGTCATGGTTCATTTGTAAATGCCAATACTATTAGTATCGCAAAAGAAGATGGAAAAACCGAGACTATCGAAACAGCAAAAACAATCATCGCTACTGGTTCAAAACCAATTACTCCTGAGGCATTTAATTATGATAAAAAAAGAGTAATTACTTCTACAGAGGCTTTGAACATTTCCAAAGTTCCTAAAAAAATGGTGATAGTTGGAGCAGGTGTAATTGGATTAGAGTTGGGTTCTGTTTATGCGAGATTGGGAACCGAAGTAACGGTAGTAGAATATGCAGAACGATCTATCGCAATGATGGATGTTGATTGTGGAAAACAATTGACCCGATCACTTAAAAAAATAGGAATGAAATTTCATTTCAAACATATGGTTACTAATGTAAAAGCAACAAGCCGAAGCGTAACGGTAGAAGTTCAAAAAAGAGATTCAGAAGAGACCTTTGAATTAAAAGCAGATTACTGTTTAGTTGCAATCGGACGAAGAGCATACACGGATAATTTAGGTTTGGAAAATGTAGGAATTGAAAAAGATGATCGTGGACGTATTCAAGTCAATGAGCATTTGGAAACAAGTGTATCTGGGATTTATGCAATTGGAGATGTGATTAAAGGAAATATGTTAGCACACAAAGCGGAAGAGGAAGGAGTCTTAGTTGCAGAAGTAATGGCAGGGCAAAAAC
>Ga0079203_1002760_pt1 | contig 11527 bp, 11 predicted proteins | sample PorBlaMBantryBay_FD_68602 | JGI IMG/M metagenome (GOLD analysis project Ga0079203, IMG submission 68602) | Marine algae microbial communities from Bantry Bay - Bantry Bay, Ireland | ecosystem: Host-associated > Algae > Red algae > Blade | place: Bantry Bay, Ireland
GGCAAATAAGTCTTTCGCATTTTTTATTTTAGAAGTAGCGTGCCGCTCAAAACACATTCGTGCGTCTTGATCGGACATCCCGCAGCCATCATCAATGACTTGCAGGAGTGTTTTTCCCGCGTCTTTAATAATCAATTTGATTGTCGTACTGCCTGCGTCAATAGCATTTTCCATCAGTTCCTTAATGACGGAAGCCGGCCGCTGGATTACTTCTCCGGCTGCGATTTGATTGGCAATAGAATCGGGTAATAAGCTAATGATGTCGCCCATAGTATTTTTAGTAGTAAACAGACTTTATGTTAGCATAAAGTCTAAGGTGTCACGAGATTTATCGGACTACAAAAATAAGCTAAGATCACCTAGTATCAGGCGTCATCCATCTCTACCTCAATGTAATAATGAAATTGACTAAATGGTCTGACCTGGTGCTGCTACAGCTTGTAATTCCGGTGCAAAGATACTCAGTAAAATGACAGCAAGTATTACCAGAACAATCAAAACAATGACCAGTGTGGTATTGGATTTTTTAACTTGCTGAGACCGAAAGCCCCGCGTATCCGAATCACCACTACGGGTGCGGTGTCGAAGGCCTCGCGAAATACGAGATTTCATGGCATCAGAATCATCTGAGTACCGTTTATCAACACTTTCAATACGCTCCTCCAAATCTTCCTTTTGTGGATCCCAATACTGAGGGTTGTAGTCAAACTTGTTATGATTGGGGGTTTTAAAAATTCTAATAAAAGCCATAGTATAAAATTTTGCCCACCAATACATTTGCTTTAAATTAACTGGCAGGATTATAAAATTAACAAAAATTTCCCGTAAAAAAAACCTTTTCTTCCTTTGAATTACCGTGTCCCTTTTTTTTATCGCATCTTGCAGCTAAGAGAGCTACTCTTCATCAACTACAATGCTTACTACAACAGAATGCTACGAAATTTCTTCCTGTTTATCGGTGCTGTTCTCCATCTGCTATTCAGGGGGGTGTTGTGGCATATTCTCCGTTTCCGTAAGGGGCTAAAAAAATCTGTTGCCGCTATATATGAAGAATGTAACGAGCCTTTTAACAAAAAATACTTCCGCAGAATCTATACCTACGGCGGTCTCGGCTGTCTACTCAATGAGTGGTTCATCGTACTACGCGGGTATGCTCCTTCCCCATCCGAAGCCAAAGCTGCTTTTTACCTCGGTACGGCCACTGCTGTTTATGATGACCTGTTTGACCATTATGACTATACCAGTGAAGACAGTCTGGACAAATTAGCCAAAGGGTTGTATAAAGATAATAGCGTTACCGAAAAATGTAGTAAGCTATTTTATGATATTATTTTAGCCAATATAAAAAATCCTGTTCCCTTCAATGAATACCTACAGCGTGTGGGATTCCATCAGGAAGAAAGTAAGCAGCAAACCAACACCCAGCTATCCGAGTCCGAACTTCGACGAATCACTTATGCCAAAGGAGCCTGTTCGATTATGCTTTTTCGTAGTGTACTGTCTCATGAACTACGGCCCGGTGAAGCAGCAGCTTTTACACTACTCGGTGCATTGATTCAATTAACAGACGATGTTTTTGATATTCGTCAAGACCTTATTCATCATGTCGCTACACTCCCAAATCTGACCTCAGATATCCGAATCGTCCGACGGGAGTATGAGCAGTTGCTCAATCAAACGCTCAAAGCTATTCAGCAATTAGACTATCCGCCCAAATATATTCGCCGCTTTTTGATGCAAATTATGATGTACATCAGCCGTGGATTAGTTTGTTTTGACCAACTTGAGCGCGTACAAAAAAAACACGGCGGTCCATTCCAACCTTCCACCTATTCTCGTCCCGAACTCGTCTGCGACATGGAACGCCCCATCAATTTATTGCGCAGCATCAGGTATGCCATCTGCTGGGAAATTTAATCATTATCTGGTCAGAAAAAATTTTGTTGATAATTAAGCTTTTGTTTACAAAAACAAACCGTTAATTCTGACTAACTTTGTGCATCTGTCTAAAACCTGTAGACAACAAATAACATGAGCGATATAATTAAACATGAGTGTGGCGTCACTTTAATCCGCCTTAAAAAACCCCTTAAATATTACCAGAAAAAGTATGGCACTTCGCTCTACGGACTCAATAAGCTACAGCTTCTAATGAAGAAGATGCGGAATAGGGGTCAAGATGGTGCAGGGATTGCTACAATAAAATTAAATGTCGATCCCGGCACTCGGTATATCAGTCGCAAGCGGAACAATACTTCTCAATATTTAGAAGGTCTTTTTGCCGATGTTTACGCGCCTTTTAAGGGTTTGACGCCCAAACAACTGGCGGATGTCAAATGGTTGAAAAAAAATAAACCTTATACTGGCGAACTACTCCTAGGTCATCTTCGCTATGGTACACACGGTGCCAATACCATCGAAACCTGTCATCCCTTTTTACGACAAAATAATTGGATCAGTCGAAATCTCGTTCTGGCGGGTAATTTTAATATGACCAATGTCCATGAATTATTTGGCGAGCTGGTAGAGCTGGGACAGTATCCCAAAGAAGTATCTGATACCGTTACCGTACTAGAAAAGATTGGTCATTTTCTGGATGACGAAGTACAACGACTCCATGACTGGTACAAGCCAAATGACCTCTCTGCAGCAAAACTCAACGAAAAGATTTTTACAAAACTTGACGTTCAGCGTATCCTTAAAAGAGCTAGTAAAAAATTCGATGGAGGATATGTTATGGCCGGTATGATTGGCCACGGTGATGCCTTTATCATCCGCGATCCCAACGGCATCCGACCTGCCTTTTATTTTGAGGATGAAGAAGTAGTGGTGATGGCCAGTGAGCGTCCCGCCATCCAAACAGCTTTTAATGTTCACATCAATCGAATTCAAGAATTGAAGCGAGGCCATGCCCTGATTATCAAACGGAATGGAAATGTGGAAGAGGTCATGTTTAAAAAGCCACGTAAATCTACACCTTGTTCTTTTGAAAGAATTTATTTCTCCCGAGGTAATGATCGAGATATTTATCTGGAAAGAAAAAAACTGGGCCACCAACTAGCCATGCCCGTACTCAACTCTATTGGTAAACACTTTATGAGAACTGTTTTTTCCTACATCCCCAATACCTCAGAATCTTCTTTTATCGGTTTCGTAGATGGAATCAATGATCGGCTCAATCAACTCAAAAAAGAGAAGATTATAAAGCTAGGGAAAAAACTAAAGCCTCGTCGTCTGGAAAAAATTCTTGCACGACGACCTCGCGTAGAAACCTTGGTAGTCAAAGACGCAAAGATGCGAACTTTTATTGCAGATGATGCTTCCCGTAGTAGCCTTGTGGCACATGTATATGATGTCACCTACGGGATTGTGCGCAATGATCGGGATAGCCTTGTTTTGGTAGACGACTCTATTGTACGAGGTACTACTTTGAAGGATAGCATTATTAAAATTGTCTCTCGACTTCGACCAAAAAAGATCATTGTGGTTAGCTCGGCGCCTCAGATACGGTATCCCGATTGTTATGGCATTGATATGTCCAAGATGCAAAATTTTGTTGCGTTCCGCGCATTGGTGGGACTGCTCGAAGATACGAAGCAGACACATTTGCTAAAGGAAACGTACCAACGTTGCAAGGCTTCAGAAGCACTTCCACTCAATATGGTGATTAACGAGGTAGTTGAGTTGTATGACGTATTTGAGTATGAGGAAATCTCTAAAAAGATTGCAGAAATTGTTACCCCCGAGGGTATCAAACCAAAAGTAGAAGTTATCTACCAAACTATTCAGGGACTACACGAAGCCTGTCCTGATAATCACGGTGACTGGTATTTTTCCGGACAATATCCTACGCCTAGTGGGAATCGTGTGGCCAATCGATCTTTCATTAATTATATGGAGGGAAATGATAAAAGGGCGTATTAAGACGCGTTTAAAAAAATAATATGCCTTCTAATAAAGCGCTTGATTTTCTGGCTGAAGATATATTCGATCAGCGTACCCATGCCGGGCTGGACTGGCTGGTAAGAAGTATTGAGGTAACTGCTGATGGAGGATCAGCAGCTTATTATTCCCGAATTTTTAAACCATTGAAAGGCTGGCAGCTCGCCTATCCCGAGACTACGGGATATATTATCGTTACCCTTTTAGACTATCATACCATTTATCCCAAACGAGGATTAAAAAAATACGCTTTGTCCTGTACCGACTGGATTTGTACTTTACAGATGAAAAACGGTGCATTGCCCGGCGGTGTAGGCGTCACCGATACGCCCAGCATCTTTAATACAGGTCAAATGTTATTTGGATTATTAGCGGCTTATGAAGAGACGCAAAAGGAGATTTATCTTACTACCTTAAAGCGGGCCACTAATTGGCTCGTGAACTCTTTGGAAGTAGATGGAAGCTGGCAGTTGGGAGCCTACATACCGGGATGGGTTCCCTCCTACTATACGAGAGTGGTCTGGGCGGTGCTTTGGGCCAACCAGCATTTAAAAGATGCAGTGATTGAGGAAAAGATGCGAACCGCATTGAATTTTTATCAACAAAGAATACAAAAAAATCTAGTGGTTAAGGACTGGGCTTTTGAGTCGGGTAAAAAAGCATTTACCCATACCATTGCTTATACGATTCGTGGATTTTTAGAGTCCGCTGTTTTATTGAAAGATAAAAACTTACAAGATCAAGCCTTTCAGTTGGGGGAGAAAATCATGCGACTACGTGAGTTACGTGGGCGAATGGCAGGCGCTTATGGAGCAGGCTGGGAAGGAGATTTTTCTTTTACCTGCGTGACCGGTAATGCACAATTGTCCATCATCCTCAGTCGGATGTATCAACTCTCCGGTGATCTGCGATACCTGAATACTTCTTTAAAAATATTTGAGGATGTTGTACATAAACAGGTAGTCTCTCGAAATAAAAATACGAATGGGGCGGTTCCCGGTTCTACACCCTTTCATGGAAAATATCTGTACTTTCGCTATCCTAACTGGGCCGCTAAATTTTACTTAGATGCTTATCGCTTATTGCAAAAAGAGATTACATTAGTAGTTGAAAGAAAGACCGCTTAAGCCATCCTTGTTCTCACCTTTTTAATAAAAAAAATTGACACACCAACTCTTACTCACTGCCGGATATGATCATTCCAAACACAGCCTGGCGGTGCTGGAATTGCTACGCCGAAAAGGAGTGTCTGTACAAAAAGTTATTATTGTAAATACTTTTTCAAAAAAAAGATTGTTGTATTACTTTAGACAGTTGGATTTTAAAGAGTTTAAAAAAAAGGCGTTAGACCGCGTCTTTTCCAGTTATGTTTCCGAAAGCATGATATCCGATGAAGTAAAGCAGGTAGATCGCTTTTTAGAAAAAGAAAAAATTGAAGTACAGTCTGTGTCTCAATTTTGCAAAAAAAATGGCATTGAATATATCCGTGTAAATAGTTTATCTGGGCCAGAAGCCGTCTCCTTTTTAGAAGGAACCGATTTAGTCATTTATACCGGTGGTGGTATTTTATTTAATTCATTTATAAAAAAAGTAAAACTAGGCGTACTGAATTGCCATGCAGCTCAACTACCTGCTATCCGCGGCACGAATACCAGTGAGTGGTCTGTTCTCTTGGGTATTCCATTGTCCACGACCCTGCATTATATCGTCCGTAAAATTGACATGGGGCCGATCCTTTCTGTTCAGCAAAAAGATTACTCAGCTTGTCATACGATCAATCAAATCCGTGGACAAGCAACTGTTTTTGCTATTCAAGACCTAGTAGCTGCTACTCAAAAGATCATTTCTGGTGACTACACGCCACAACCACAGGAAGTAGCGGATGGTAAGCAATATTACACCATGCACCCCATCCTTAAACACCTTACAGAACAACGTTGGCAAAATCACGACGATACTTAAGGAGTAGCGACGTAAATCAATAGCCAATTCTGAAACTTTCGAGCTTGCGTCTTCCAGATCATTGTCAAAAAGGAGTTTTGGATCACCTTCTGTATCTGTAAAAACTTGATTTTCGGCTATGGGAATTAGCGTTTGTGCCTGTATTAATTTTAAGTATTTCTTGTATTGGATTAGGATAGATACGTATGGTAGAAGATGGAGAAGTCTCACAAGGAATGAACGATTGGGAGTGTTTCGTAAAGTGTGTCTACGGGCTAGCCATCCTTCAGATTATAGGCGCGGGCGGGCCAGAGACACACTTAATTGAACCGTCTCGAAAAGGTTTTCTAAGCCTCTTCATATTATTGAAGTAGGTTTAGGAAACCGCTCTAAATATCAAAACTAATCTCCACCTCTGCTGTGGTAGGATGCGCCTGACAAGTCAGGATAAACCCTTCTTCTACCTCATCATCATCTAGTGCATAACAAGCATCCATTTTAACAGCCCCATTCATTACCTTGGCCATACACGTAGAGCAAGAGCCAGAGGTGCAGGAATAAGGCGGTTCTTTTTTCATATCCAAAAGGGTGTCCAATATCGTTTTACCTGGCGTAACTTCCGTTTCGATCTTATTGCCATCCAAATGCACGATCAACTTAGCCGGACCAGACAGGCCTACCTCTGCTACCGTGGTACTCGCTACCTGTTCATGAGGCGGCACAGACGTAAAGCGTTCGATGTGGATCGACTTTGGATCAATTCCTCTCTTTAGCAATACACTTTCTACACTATCCATCATTGGCCCTGGGCCACAAATAAAATAAATAGCTTCTTTGCTTCGCATCGCGTGGTTATCAAGGAAAGCAGTGGTATGGGTATGATCTGGCACACCTACTTTACCCGGCCAGGTGATTTTTCCTTTTTTAAGAAAAGCGGTCAGACCTGTGGGTTTTTCTTGAATAGGATCCGCTAGGATATGTTCTACCTGTAGCTGTCCCTCATATTTTTTTTCTAAAGCATCCAGTTCATTTTTAAAAATGATCGTCCCTTCATTTTGGTTACCATAGAATAAATTAACAGTGCTTTTGGGCTCCTGCTCCAATACTGTTTTCAATATAGACATCAATGGCGTAATCCCGCTTCCTCCACCAAAGAGGTAAAAATCCCGTTGATGTTCGGCGTCTACACCTGTGGTAAACTTTCCTTGCGGTGGCATTACGGCAATGGTGGTACCTGCTTTAACCTGGCTATTGATATGATTCGAAACCAGTCCGTTTTTGACACGCTTGACGGTCACGGTAATAGTATCATCCAATGGACTACTCGACATGGAGTAGGCACGGCGAACATCTTTTCCATCAATATTAAATCGAAGAGTGAGGTATTGTCCCTGCTTATATTGGAATATTTCCTGATATTCGGAAGGAATGGCGAAGCTAAGAGACACGGTATCTGGTGTCTCAGTTGTTACGGCACTTACCGCTAGATCGTAGAATTGTGTTTTATTACTCATATTGTTGTTTTATGGCGACAAAAATAAGGAATATTTAGAAAGGATGAGTAACAAGGGAAAAAGGTAAATTGTTGAGTAGAAAAGAGAAGGGAATGATTGATAGTTTGTGAGATTGTATACATATATGAGAATCAGATTTTTCAGATTATGAAATTTCCTTTTTCTATAGCCAAGGGGTGGGTTGTTAAGCGTAAGGCTTTATTGTTTATTAACTTATTACTTACAAACGATTTACTATAATTATTTGCTGAAGAAAAACAGTTCACACCCCATTCCATTCGGAATATTGCTCCGATCAGCGTAGAGATACTCGCGGTATCGTTTGTCATCGTTGCGGTGTCGGACAACTCTGTTACCGGAGCAGGAAGGAATGCTCGAATATCACGTACTACGCCATGAAGGGTATCCAATACTGAATTTCTTTTCATCGTATCTTCGTTGTCTGATGAAAAATTAGCTTGACGGATACGAGGTGTTGTAGAAGCAGTTATAGTGGATTTCACGAATACGGCTTTATCCTGATAGACGGTATCTGTTTTGTAGACAATAGTCTGTGCGTTTTCCGAATTGGTGGTTACGTTTGCCCAAGGAGACACTAGATATAACATCATCAGGCTCAATCCTGCTACTGGCTGCCACATCGGAATGCGATAGTTTAATAACGCTGTCCACCAGCTATCAACTGCGGTTTTATTTTTTTGCTGTGCGACTACTTTCTGTAAGTGTAGTCTAATGGCTGGATCAGGCATAGGTACATCGCGGGCAAACATTTGTTGGGTATCCCGTAGGATTTTACGGGCTGCCGTATATGAGGCTTCCGAGAATTTTCCCTCCAGTGACTGCGCTTCCTGCATTGTCAGCTGGTGATAGGATTTGTTTAATAACAATTGTTCCGTATCGTGATCCAGTCTATCCCGTCTGTTTTGCATAATCATTTTTTTTTGCTTCCGGTTGGAAGATTTGTAGTTTGTCGGATAATTTTCTCAAGGCATAATAAAGGCGCGATTTCACGGTTCCTTCTGGGCAATCCATCGCTACACTAATTTCTTTAATGGATAATTCTTCCTGATACCGAAGGATAAAACATTCGCGATGAATCGCTTCCAGTTCGTCTAACGCTTCCGTTAACCTTGTGGTAAACAGTGAACGATCAATAGCATTTGGTAAATAAAAATCCATGTCATCACCTGCGCCGGGACGCACGTCCATGATCAGTTTTTCCTGATTGTTGGTCAGTCGTTCTACGCGGCGATATTCGTTCTTGCACAGATTTCCAGCAACAGCATATAACCAAGTAGAAAATTTTCTATCGGTATCGAAGCGGTCTCCTTTTTCTATTATTTTAATAAATAAATCTTGTAGTAGATCATTCGCTCTTTCGGCATCCCGATTGAGCATTCGATATAAAAAGCGATACATCTTTTTCTCGTATCGCGTATATAATTCATTGAAGGCCCGCTCGTCGCCATTGACTACGAGTGGTAATAATTTTTCGTCAGAATATTTTTTATAATTTTTTAAAAAGCTAATCATGAAGTTATACTTTAAGGACAATCAATCTTGCTGGACATTTTATTATTAATCAACAAAAAATAATCATCCGGTGAAACAATACCATTTAATACTTAATAATTGTATTAAACAGATCGCTCCACGACTTCCATAAATATTCTAAATCCCGCTGCCGGATCGGGTCCGGTAAAGTCTTGCTGAGCGGTCAGCGAAATGGATTTCAAAGGAGTTATTCCTTTGGACAATTCAAAAGAAAATAATCTGCTGGATGTTTCAGTTCCGTAAAATGGAATAATAGAAGAACTGGTAGCCGTAAGTCCTTTTGTTAATGTATTGAATTGAGGGACTGGTATATCGTCATCTGTTTCAGCAATATCCTCCGCCTCTGCGTTCTGGTCCGCCTCTGCATTCGCCAGCCAATGTACCAGTACTGCCGTATAATCACCCCAAATACCCGTATTGCTAGTAAACCGCAACAGTTTTTCCACCGTAAGCGACCCTCCTAACAGGGGAATGAGCAGCAGTATGAGGAGAAAAACCTTTTTCATAAAAAAATAATGATTGAAGTATTTGACAAATTGTCAGCTTTTGTTAATGTCTATTGGCTCTCTTTGATATAAATGCCCGTAAATTAATTTAAAATAAATTATATATCTTAGCATTCATAAAAGCATTTCAGACGAATTACAGTTAAGATACACCCTTATTTCATCAATGGTTCGATGATTCTGGCTTTATTTTAATAAAAAAATCAAAAACTATCAAGTATCATGCAGGATTTAAAATATTTACTGGCCTATCTTCCACCTTTAGCGGCTTATGCAGGTATCTATTATGGCGGCATCTGGTCGCCTGGTTCTGTTTATGTAGCTTTTGTCATTATTCCTTTGATGGATTTTTTGGTGCCTAAATCTGTTGAAAATCATACACCTGAAACGGAATCCCGGCGATTGTCTAATCGCTTTTTTGACATTTTGCTTTATCTCAATATTCCCATTCTGCTTGGCTTGTTGTGGTATTATTTTTCCACCGTAGCGGCTGGGGCACATAGTATGCTGGAGATTGCGGGGATGAGTTTTAGTGTCGCACTGATTGTAGCCGTCATCGGTATCAATGTCGCTCATGAGCTGGGCCACCGATCCAATGTAACAGAACAAAATCTTTCCAAATTCCTTCTGATGACGGCCATGTATATGCACTTTAACATCGAACATAATCGAGGTCATCATAAAAATGTAGCGACCGATAAAGATCCGGCTTCGGCTAAACAAGGAGAAATTATTTATAAATTTTGGTTCCGATCTACGCTCGGTAGCTATCTGAGTGCGTGGCAGTTGGAAAATAGTCGAATGAAGAGATTAGGGTTGCCGATCCTTCATTGGCGGAATGAGATGATCTGGTTTCAGGTAATTCAATCGTTGTATTTGGTAGCGATAGGACTGGTGTTTGGATGGTTCGTAGTGCCATTTGCGCTGGCAGTCGCGGTGGTGGGATTTTTACTATTGGAAACTATTAATTATGTAGAACATTATGGCCTTCGTCGAAAAAAATTACCGTCTGGTCGTTATGAAAATGTATCACCTCGTCATTCCTGGAATTCGGATCACGAGGTGGGGCGTATTGTGTTATATGAGCTAACCCGTCATTCTGACCATCATTTTAAGGCTAGCCGAAAGTATCAGATTTTACGACACCTGGAGGACAGTCCGCAGCTTCCGTATGGCTATCCGATGTCTATGATGCTTTCTATGGTTCCTCCGTTGTGGTTTAGTATTATGGATAAGAAGGTGGAGGCGTATAATTTGTCGGTGGCCTGATGTCATGCAGCAAAGAACAGCTTAACAAATTCTAATTAAATACTATCTTTGCGATAAAATAGATTGACGTTTATGTCGCAGGTTTTGTCCATTATTATTCCCGCTTACAATGAAGCCGATACCATCCACCTCATATTGGATAAGGTACGAGCTGTGGAATTAATTGGTGGCTTAAAAAAAGAAGTTATTATCACCAATGATTGCTCCACTGATGAGACTGAAGCGGCTATCCTTGGCTACCAACAAGCTCATCCAAGTTTTCCTATAAAATATTTTAGCCATGCGACAAATCAAGGCAAAGGTGCTGCATTACATACGGGCATTAGAAAAGCCACTGGTGATTTTCTTATCATTCAAGATGCTGATTTGGAATATGATCCGGTAGAATATAATATCCTGTTAAAGCCAATAATTGATGGATTTGCGGATGTGGTGTACGGTTCTCGATTTATTGGAGGCAAGCCGCATCGCATTCTTTTCTTTTGGCATTCTATTGGTAACCGTTGGCTTACTAGTTTGAGTAATATGTTTACTAATCTCAATCTCACGGATATGGAGACCTGCTACAAACTTTTCCGTACGCCACTTATCCAGCAATTATCGCTCATTGAAAAACGGTTTGGCTTTGAACCGGAAGTGACGGCCAAGATTTCCAAGCTTCCAAAGGTCAGGATTTATGAGGTGGGCATTTCTTATTATGGCCGGACGTATGAGGAAGGGAAGAAGATTGGGTGGAAGGATGGATTTCGGGCGATTTATTGTATTATAAAGTATAATTTTGTATCCTAATATTAGACTTTA
>Ga0079203_1002765_pt1 | contig 11507 bp, 10 predicted proteins | sample PorBlaMBantryBay_FD_68602 | JGI IMG/M metagenome (GOLD analysis project Ga0079203, IMG submission 68602) | Marine algae microbial communities from Bantry Bay - Bantry Bay, Ireland | ecosystem: Host-associated > Algae > Red algae > Blade | place: Bantry Bay, Ireland
AAACAATTCCTAAAAATTTTAAAATATCTGCTAAAAGTCAGGACGGTCAAATAGAAGCGATAGAGCATAAAGAACTGCCTATCTTTGGTCAGATGTGGCATCCAGAACGGAGTCAACCATTCCTTAAACAAGAACTTTCTTTTATTAAAAATTTCTTTACTACTTCTGAGAAGGGGTAAAATTTTCTGTTACTCAAATCAATACTAATGAAATTAATTATACTAGCCGCAGGTGAAGGAACCCGTTTACGTCCCTTAACAATTGACCGACCAAAATGTATGGTGGAGTTTAAAGGGAAGCCAATTATAGACTATATTTTATCAGCGGCTTCAAAAGCTGGCATCAATGATATAACTGTTATAACAGGGTATAAACATAAAGTATTAGAGAAATATCTAAGTGAAAAAAATATTAAATTTTATCATAATCCCGATTATGATAAAACTAATATGGTGACCACATTATTTTGTGCAGCGCCAGAACTACAAGAAGAGGATGTCATCATTTCTTATGCCGATATAATCTTTGGAGAACCAATCCTGTCAAAGTTAGTGCAGTCGGAAAAAGACCTGTCGGTCATGGTAGATAAAGATTGGCGAACGTTATGGCAAGCAAGAATGGACGACCCGTTGAGTGATGCAGAAACGATGAAAATAAATGACGACGGAAATATTATCGAACTCGGCAAAAAGGCGGAAAGCTACCAAGATATCGAGGGACAATACATTGGCTTAGTTAAAATTTCAGGGTCGGTTATTGGAAAGGTCAAGCATTTTTATCATTCCTTAGATAAAGAAAAAATGTATGATGGAAAAGACTTTGACAACATGTATATGACCAGTTTTTTACAACTCATTATTAATAGATTAATGCCGATAAGTGCGGTTGAATTTTCTGGTGGCTGGTTGGAAATTGATTCGATTGAAGATTTAAATAGACTCAATAAGTATGTAAATGATAATCCTTCTTTCTATCTAGATATTTAATCATCCTTCCATCAAAGATTAAGAAGTCATGGCAAATAGTTTAATCAAATTTATTGAAGTTTCTACAGATGATAAAAATTGGGTAACGGTCGTAGATACGAGCCAACAAACATAGGTCGCAACCATTGATGCCTATGTCCATGATATCACTCCAATGAAAGGTCGTTTTATTAAAAATAGTACGAACCCTGGATTACATGTTGTAGAAATAGGAGCCTTTTAAAAAATGTAAATAATTTGTTACAAAATCAACTAGAATATTTTCCAACTAAAGTTAAAGCAGATACACCTACATAAAGATTTAGTAATGATAAAACAATAACTTCCCCATTTTGACGAGATTATTTTATCATTACTAAAGTTGATTTTGTTTCAATAGAAAACATTTTTTATTGGAACTTTGATTAAGTAATTTTATTTTGTATTTTAAATACTTCTACTAAAATTAGAATTCATTAACTTTAGCAAAAAAGATTTGAATGATAGATAAATTAAATATCGAAAACTTTATGACTTTTGAGAAGTTGAAAATTCCAACTTTGAAGTTAGTCAATTTGATAGGTGGAAAAAATAATTCAGGAAAAACCACATTACTTGATGCTATTAGAGTTCTCTATTCAGAGGGGAATGATTCAGTAATAAATAATATTTTGAATAATAGAGGTTCTTTTAAAAAAAACCTAGTAAGTAGTTATCAAGGATTATTTAATAGAGATTCAAAAAGACATAAAATAAATTACTCTTTATCCATTAATAATTTTTTCTTACATAAAGAAAATTTAAACAAAAAAGATAGATATTATCACATTCAACATAATTCAGAAATTGAATTAAATGCTAATATTGATTCAGATTCACCACGAGATGAAATCATTTATGTTCCATTCAAATCTGGTCTTGAACTATTAAATGATTTATGGGAAAACATTGTACTTACATCAAAAGAAGATGATGTAAATGAAATTTTAAGAGAAACGGTTGAACCAAATTTAGTTCGTTTTGATGTTGGGAATTCAGTAAGAGTTAGATTAAAAGGCTTGGAACAACCAGTCCCTCTTGGAACACTTGGGGATGGAGTTTATAGAGTCTTGCTTATTGCTCTTAGTTTGGCTAATGCAAAAGACAGCATCCTTCTGATAGACGAAATTGAACTCGGTCTCCATTATTCAGCTATGGAAAAACTCTGGGAAATGATTTTCAAATATGCCCATGAATGGAATATTCAAATTTTTGTTACAACACATTCCCAAGATGCTATCAAAACTTTTCATTATGTTGCTTCTAATGAAAAGTATATTGACGATGCTGAATATATTCGCTTACAAATTAGTCGTAAAGGAGAGAACGAAGCCATTGTTTTTGATGGCAACCGATTAAAAGATAGTCTTGACCTTCAACTAGAAATTCGATAAATAATATGGACAATGAGCAAAGGTTAATTGTTGAAGGGAAAGATGGATATGTCATTTCTTCAATTATGAGAAAGCAAAAAATACCTTTCCCAAAAGGGTATAATGGAAATAACATCAACAAATTTATTATTAATGCAGGAGGTTTCAGTAAAATAAAAACGGCGTTAATTGAAGAATTACAAAGTCCTAATGTTTCAAATATTGGTATCATTGTAGATGCAAATGATGTTGGAGCTATTCCGAGATTTGAAAGTTTACAAAATATTATAGAAGAAACATTAGAAATCATTTTTCCTAAAGAAGCAATACTTACTGAAAATGGTTTTGGATTTCAACTTTTAGATAATCTTTTTATTGGCATTTGGATTATGCCTGATAATGTGAATAATGGATATTTAGAACATTTTATCAGTAATCTTATTCCTAATGATAATCTAGTTTGGCAATTTGCTAATGAAAAGATAGAAGAAATATTGACAACTGATTTTTGTGAATTTTCAGCAGCTAAAAAACAAAAAGCTTTAGTTCATACTTATCTCGCATTGAAGGAATCCCCGGGTATGCCTATGGGAACATCAATTCTGGCAAATTACTTTGATGCCACATTACCTTATTCAGATAGATTAGTTAATTGGATTAAAAATACATTTGTTCTAGAGGAAAAATAACCATTACATTAACCCCTATGAAAGATTTATCTCCTACTGAAAATCAAGTTCAATGTGTTACGAATTTTCAAGACTTTGTTTCCACTCCTTTTTATGGAAAAATTAATGCGATTTGCTGGACTCGAAAATTAATTGGTGATTTTTCTGAAATTGTTAATAAGATAGAACTCAACGAAGAGATGGCGACACTTGATACAGAAGAACTTCGTGAACTTGAGTTGAGTGAACAGGGACAGCTTGCTCGTGAAATTTTATTATATGACCTAAGTGTCATGGAAGCACATGGCGCATCTCCAATCCTAAATCTAATAAAGTGTTATAAAAGAGATGATTCCTATCCCTTTTTTCCTACTGATGTTTATTCCTTTCATGTAGATCGCTCTACCATTCCTTACGATACCTATCTATGCACTTATCATGGAGCACCAAGTGAAATATTACCAAATTCGCAAGCCAAACAAAAAATACTTATTCCCGAAATACGCGAAGAACTCAAAAAACTATATGGGGGAGGGGAGGAAGGTTTTGATTCCTTTTTAAGTGAATATTTTTTTGATTTACACTATCAAGCTAAACCTAAAGCGCAGCCTGTCAGTCTCGGTCTTGGTCACTTATGGAGGTTGGCGATTGATCATCCGGAAAGTCAAGTTCCTCCTTGTGTTCACCGTGCACCAAAGGAAAAAGATGGAAAGAAACGACTCTTGTTGATTTGTTGAATACGAAGAGCTTGTCTAAATTTGTCCACCTAAAATCAATCAGAGAACTTTAGACAAGCTCTAATCGAATATGGCCCACTACTGCTTAACATTAGACTTACGGTTAAGTACTGAGAAAAAAATAAATTAGAAAACGAAATTTATTTTTATATTGTTATAGATTATGGTTCGATAAAATTGAATCCAAAAGAAATTTGATTCAAAATTCAGTTTTAAAAATTATTAAAAAAAATATAACATGAGGCACGAAGACGAAGACATTTACGAAAAAGCCCAAAAAAGAGTAAAAGCAAAAAAAGGGTTCTTTTATCATCTCATAGCTTATGCGTCGATTCTCGGAATGCTTTATACCATTATGCATTTTGAAAATAATGGTGAATTCCTTCCTGTAATAATAGTAGGCTTATCTTGGGGGATTGGTTTGGCTGCTCATTACTTGAGTACCTTTGGAACAGAGAACTTGGAAATACTTGGTATAAAATCTAATTGGGAAGAAGATGAGTTAGAAAAAGAACTAGAAAAATTGAAACGAAAAAGAGAATTGAAAGATGAAATTAGGAATGAGAAAAACCTATTGGATGAACACGAAATCTTAGATTTAAAGGAAATTGAAAAAAGAACTTTGGACGAGGATGAATATATTTAGTCTTACTCAGTAGAAAACAGAATCATCTTTATAAAAAACAACGCAGATTAACATGCGAACTTAATTCGTAATGATACTTACTTTTTATACCATTTTTCCTCTCATTCATCTATAAAATAAAATAAAATATTATCACTTCCTTTCTCTTTCTTAGAGAAAATTTAGAAAGATGATAAATGTCGAACAAATTTATAAACCAACCGATAAGAATTTAGCAAAGCATATCGAATACTATTGGCTAATTAATAATGTCAAAAGTTTATTTAACAATACTACTACAATGTATTGCTACCTGGAATTACCCCCGAATTAATCATCCCTATCAAAGGTTTTTTCCAATATCAATATGATGGTCAAACGCACAAAGTAGACCATCCAATCATCTCTACCGTTGTTCCTAAAAATGGACTTTTAGAATTTAAAGCATTGGAATCTTTTATCATCGTTAGATTTAAAAGTAGTGCTTTGGCCTCTTTACTTCCTTTTGTTTCACCTTCAAGTCAAGATTTAATTACCCAACCTTTGATTAATGCGAGGGAGGCTACTGCTTACCTTTGTTATAAATAACATTAAATATTTATGCAAAAAATTAAATCCTTCGCCTTTGTCGGAATCCTTTCTATTTTATTTTTAGGATGTCAATCCAGTAAACCTTTCAAATCAGTTGAGGCTGCAGAGCATGAATTTCAATCGTTAATAGATGAAATGGTCAGCTCCAATATTCATTTAATACAAGGTGCAAGTCTATCTGTTTATGCACCTAATTTAGGAATCAACTGGTCTGGAGTATCAGGAATTTCTGATGTAAAAGAAAAGACACCATTAACGACCGATCAACCTTTTCGAATTGCAAGTATAACTAAAACTTTTGTAGTGGCAGCTATTCTTATTTTACATGAAAGAGGTGATTTGTCAATTGACGATCCTATCAGTAAATATGTTTCTCAACCTCATTTGGACCTTTTAAAAAAGGGTGGATATTTTCCTGATAAGATTTCTATCAAACATTGCCTAAACCATACTAGTGGACTTTTTCTAAATAATAATGCGCAAGGTGCTTCCTCATCGGCTCGTTCTTCATCATCGTAACTTAATGCAAAGGCAACATCCTCGGTTCCGATGTCCTTATTTTTTCTTAGATATAAAGTTGTTGTTCCAACTCATTTATAGTCATCGTAAAAAAGATTTTTTGAAATTCAGATTATTTTACTTTAAATTATTTTTAATCATAATATAATAAAGAATCGCCGCCCAAAGCCAAAGAATAAATATATAAATTATTCTAAGCGTGATTACGGAAGGAATTATTTTATACAAATAATGCCATGCAATTCCTCCAAAAATAATACCTACCGACCAAGCCATTCCTACCCAATTACTACAGGCCAAACCCAATCGCCACGCCAGTCATTGATAGAAGGATAAGATTTAAAAAGAAAGGAAACGGGATAATAAAGAATGGTTCCTAAAAATCCCATACTGAAAAGACCTACGGCTAATGTTATGATAAATGTAAAACGAAAATATTCAATTTCATTCCATTTATTAGGTTTCTAGCATCGTATTTGTTTTTTGTTTAAATTGTAAGTTAGAAATGTTGATTCACCCCACCTCAATTTTTCTTTTTTTTACCAAAAAAATATTGATATGAAACATGTTTTAACTATTCTTTTATTCCTTTCCTACTATTCTATTTTTTCTCAAAATTGTTTTCCCGACGGTTTCGCTTTGTACTCACAAGCGGAAATAGATAATTTTGCTACCGATTATCCTGGATGTACAGAGATCGGCGGTTTTTTGATTATCGAAGGAGATATTCAGAATTTGGATGGATTATCGGTTTTGACTTCAATAGGAAGTTTTCTTCAAATTTGGGGACAAGATGAACTCACAGATTTGTCAGGACTAAATAATCTAACTTCTGTGGGTGGGCTTGATATTCAATATAACAATTCGCTGACCAGTTTAACTGGCTTGGAAGGAATTACTCAAGTTACGGGTGGTATCTGGCTTGGAATTAATAATCTTTCGGACTTATCGGGGTTAAATAACTTAGTTTCCATAGGTGGAAACTTCAGAATAGAAAATACTGGAGTTATCAATACTTTAACAGGTTTAGAGAATCTTGAAACGATAGGAGGAGATTTAAATTTAGATTATCTTTATGCGCTCACCTCTTTAGCTGCATTGGAAAACTTGACCACTCTTGGTGGCGCATTATCTATTTTGGAATGTCCTGTGTTGACTGATCTTTTGCCATTTTCCAACTTAACATCCATTAATGGATTAGAACTCGGTGCTAACAATAGTTTGACAAGTTTAGATGGACTGGATAATTTGACTTCAATTGGTAATACACTTTATATGTACAACAATCAAAGTCTCAATGACATTTCAGGTTTGCAAAATGTAACTTCGATTGGTCAAAACCTGTGGATCATCAGTCAGCCTTTTTTAACGAGTTTGATTGGTTTGGAAAATATTACTTCCATGAATGGACAGATAAATATTGATGATACCGCAGTTGAAAGTTTAGCTCCTTTGGCAAATATTGAACCCAGCGGAATTACAGAATTGTGGATTAATTTTAACCCAAATCTGACCTCTTGTGCTATCAATAATATTTGTAATTCGCTAGTCAATGGAGTACCTAGAGAGATTGGAGAAAATGGAATTGGTTGTAAAACGGATATTGAAATTTTAGATAACTGCACAGGAATTAATAAAATTTCCTATTCTCTTTTTTATGATTTAGATGAAAATGGAATTCAAGAAATAGAAGAACCTTACCTGAGTCAAGCTAGTGTAACTTTGACTCCTGGAAATATTATTTTATACAGCAATGCTGTCAACGGTGGAGTTGTTTACTTGAATGATGGCACTTACACCGCCACCTATAATGAAACCAATACGCCTAATTGGGCATTGACGACTCCTTCCGCAAGTGTTACGGTCACGGTGGATGATACCAATTTGACGGACACTATTTTTTTTGGATTACATCCTATTAATGATATTTCTGAAGTACAATCTAATGTCAATACAGACCTCATTCGATGTCTGGATTTTACCACGGTGAGAGCAATTGCAAATAACAATGGTTCTACAATTGCCGATGGAACGCTTTGGTTGGAAATGGATACTTCGATAACGGTAGGTATATTTTATGACGTGCCTGATACCATGGTTGCACCTAATCGTTATGGTTGGTTTTTTAGCGATCTTTATCCTGGAAATTCTATTGTCAAAAGAGGATTTCATACCATGCCTGGCCCACCTAATTTTATGATTGGGGATTCTGTAAATTTTAAATCGTATGTAGAATATTCAGATATGCTTGGGGCAACTACTTCTGATGAAATTATATACACTCCAACTGTTCTTTGTGCTTATGATCCTAATGATAAATTGGTTCAACCACTTCGTATGAATGGTTATACTTTATTTGAAGAAGATTTAATTTACACCGTTCGTTTTCAAAATACTGGAAATGCCGAGGCCTACGATGTAGTGATTAGAGATACTTTGGATGCTAATCTTGATCCTACTACATTTCAAGTAATTAGCAGTAGTCACCCTGAGGTTTTAAATACAAGTATGGAAGCCAATCAATTTTTGGCTTTTGAATTTCGAAATATTTTTCTTCCAGATAGTACTGCTGATTTTGAAGGAAGTCAAGGATATGTGAGTTATAAAATTCGGACAAAGGATGGATTACCTGAGGCTACTTTAATTGAAAATACAGCTAGTATTTATTTTGATTTCAATCCTGCGATAGTTACCAATACTACGAATAATATGATGTTATCTACTTTCGATTTTGATGGGGATGGATATGAATTATTTGTGGATTGTGATGATGCGAATGGAGCGGTTAATCCAGGAGCTACAGAGATTCCCAATAATGGTATTGATGATAATTGTGATGGGGAATTTTTGATGACGGGCTTGGATGAATTGGAAAATAGCAAGATCATCATTCGTCCAAATCCCGCTGATGATTACTTGGAAATTATTACAGAAAATCCTTTGACGGCTAATCTTAGAATTATAAATAATCAAGGACAACTGATTCTAGATACACCACTTTTGGATGATAAAGTTATTGATATTTCTAATTTTCCAAAAGGCATTTATTTAATAATTATTCAAACGGAGGAGCATGTCAATGTAAAACGAATTGTAAAAATTTAGGCGGTTTTTGTTTAAATATTCAAATGAAATTTAACTAGAAACACTAAAAAAATCTATCTTTAGTTCATACTACGCATTGGAAGATAAGTTAATAGATTCGTATATTGTAAAAGAATATCCAAAAGACCATAAAAATAATCAAGTCTTTGAAGAATCGAAAAGTAATCGATATGATTTATATTCTACAGATAGAAATGAGATTCCTAAAGGTATTCTAAAATTAGTTTTTACTAGATAAATAGTTTCAATATGAATAGTAGCAAATCTGAATCAAAGAATAAAGATATTAGAGTTTTAAGACTGTTGAAGTTAATTGCTCAATTAGAAAGTATCATTGATTTACATAGAAAATCAGGTGATGAAACTTCTTTAAAAGGAAACCTCTATGAAAAAAATAAATTAGTCATCGAACTGAAGTCTTTATTAAAAGAACAATATAATTTGAATATCAATTTAGAAGAGGCTGCTTAAGAATGGAAAACAATAACTCACAAGGTGATTTTAAATCACCTTGTGAGTATTTTAAAATTAAACCGTCTTCTTCAACCAATCAATACTCGTCTTTGTACTTGCTATCGGGTCAGGCGATTGGTCTTGTTCCACATAGCAATATTCCACACCCGTAGCTTCCGCCAATTCAACCACCGCTTTAATATCCACTTCGCCATTTCCTAATTCCTTATAAGTATCATCTGTAATACCTGAAAGCGTTACGGTATCGACAGCACCTTTCTTTTTATCTTTTAAGTGCAATAAAGAAATTTGTCCTTTCATTTTTTTCATCAACTCAACTGGATTTTTCCCTGCAATACTTGCCCAAAAAACATCTAATTCAAATTTTGCATTTTTGGGATCAACTTCTTTCATCATCAAATCATAAGGCAAGACTCCTTCTATTTCTGCAAATTCAAAATTATGATTATGATACCCCAATGTGATTCCAGCTTTTTTACATTTCTCTCCTTCTCGATTCATTCCTTCGATTAATTTTTTGTAATCATCAAGACTTCGCTCTCCATCATGCAAGTAAGCAACAATAAGATGCTCAAAATTATGCTTGACAGCATTCTCCAAAAAGCGATCAAAACTCTTTGGTTCATTCCCTGCAAATTCCCATCGCTCAGTCAAGTAGGCACTTGGAATATGTGTACTTTTTATTTTCAATCCGACCTCCTTAGCAATTGGGGTTGCTTTTAATGCTTGTTCTATATTCATGGTTTCGATTTGTCGATAACCTTGTTCTGCTAATTTTTTAATCGTTCCTGCAAAGTCCTTTTCCAACTGATTTCGAACCGTCCAAAGTTGTAATCCGATCGTATCTAAATATTTGGATTGTTTGATTGATTCAGCCATTTCTGATGAGCAACCAAGGAAAGGTAAACCTATTCCGAGTGCTGCTGAGGTTTTGATAAATTGTCGCCGTTTTTGTTTCATTGAATAGAATGTTAGTTTCTTCAATTGAAGAAGATGATGATTGAAAAATTAATTTAATAAAAATGGTAATTGAAAATGAATGTGGGTTAATAAGTCAAAATTAAAAATTTATTTCAATTGAAAAAGGATTTATTTTAAAAGTGTTGGTAAAATTGTATTGTTAAAAATACTATTATTCAATGTCAAAAAAAAATATCTTCTTGTTAAGTATCCCAACTAAAACGATGTCCATTATTTACAGCTTTGTTTAGGGAAAACATAGTTTTATACTTACCAATCAATATTGTTCTCAATAAATTTGATTAGACTATTTGCCATGACTTCTTGATCCCTAATGGAAGGATGTGCTGTCGCTTCTATGTAAGGCATAAAGTGTGTATAAATCTTTTTGTCATTGAGATTAGCTACTGCCATTTTGATATAGTCCATCCATTTCGATCCTTCTTTCACAGCATCCATACATCCAAGCGAACAAATAATATTGGCTTTTGGATATTGATTTCTTATATCCGCTACAAATTTTTGGTAAGCATTTACAATGAATTTTTCATCTGGAGTTGTCGTTCCAAATCTCATTTTAAATTCATCAGAGTCCGGCATGTTCACTAACCAAGAATCATTTTGCAATAAATTAATTACAACTATATCGGGAGTGTATAAAGAAAAATTCCATTTGCTGTTGGAATCGACAGGATTTATTCTATCATATATTTCTGGCATTATTTCAGGAATCCAACTCACCGTTATACCAATTCCACTTCTACAAGTACAATGGTAGTTGGCATCAAAATGCCTTGCGGTAAGAGCTGCATAAGTTAAGTAGTTATTTGTAAAAGTACCTTCAGGTGAATCTTTACCAGAGAAGTCTTCAATAGCATAACCTGCGGTTATGGAGTTTCCATAAAATTCTAAGTTTCTTTTTAAAGGCAAAGATTTGGGTAATACTTTTGCATCTCCTTTTATTTTAAATCCATAGAAAGTAGTTTTCCCTCTATCCCATTCTGTTCGCTTAAAAATTTCAATAGTATGTTTTCCTTTTGATAATCCTGAAGCAAGTTGAAAGTAACCTTTTGTTCTATTTAGATGTAAAATAAAAGGGCTATCATTATCAACTATGACGTTATAATAATTATCTCCGCTTTCATCTTCAATTAATGCAGAGATAGCTTCTCCTTCAAAATTTAATTTTATGGAGGAGCCCGACCAATATAATTCCACACCTTTTACTTGTGATGAATCTATTCTTCCTGAATATTCAATTTGTGGATTGGAGTAATCGACAATTAAGTCCTGCTTAGTCGAACAGGCAATGATGAGCGTTAATGTTATTATGGTGAAAAAAAATCTAGTGTTGGTTATCATATTTGTTTTTTATAATTTTCCTTCTTTTATTAATTGGATAATCCTTTCTTTCCATCTCAATGCTATATGTCTTTGTCTTTGTCTTTGTC